>Ga0134122_10000636_pt1 | contig 24124 bp, 22 predicted proteins | sample KB302_FD_96461 | JGI IMG/M metagenome (GOLD analysis project Ga0134122, IMG submission 96461) | Terrestrial soil microbial communities without Nitrogen fertilizer from Kellogg Biological Station, Michigan, USA - KB3-0-2 | ecosystem: Environmental > Terrestrial > Soil > Unclassified ...
GATGGTCGCGAGCGACATGACGTTCGGCGCCGTCGCGGAGGACACTCTGCCCGAGGTGGGCCGGGTGACGTTCATCCACGAGTTCGGCCACGCGCACGGCCTCGATCATTCGCAGGGTTACAACGTGATGCGAACGATGCAGCCGCGGCCGTTGGTCGCCGGTCCCGGAGAGACCGTCGACGTGCTGCCGGACGACGCGAAGGGCGGGCGATTTCTCTACCCGTCGGGCAATACGGAGATCAACCTGTTTGCCTCGGCGCAGCAGCGGATTGCGTCCACCGATACGATCGCGCTCAACAACAGCGGGACGGTCATCGCCTGCACCGGTGGGGGAGGCAAGATCACGATCAATGCGACGGTGGGCAACAACGGCACCGTGAACGTGACCCAGACCGAGCGCTGGTGGCTCAACAAGGACAGTTTCGCCGGGCATAGCGGCGGCATCTTGATCGGCCAATGGAACAACGGCACGTTCCTCGCGAGCTCGGCGTTCACCCGGCCGGTCACTCTCACCCTTCCGGCCCTCGCCGCGGGCACCTACTTCCTGTTCCACGGCGTGGACGTGCTCAACCAGGTCGTCGAGTCCCGCGAAGACGACAACAACGTGCGCGAAGCGCTGCGGATCAAGGTGGTGCCCTGCTGAGCCGCGCGCTGTAAGTGGAACGGTTGTCTCATCACCCCCGAAAGGCTCCCAGCGATGGGGGCCTTTCTTTTTTTCCGACAGATCGAAACCCGGGCCGAGCTGTGCGTTTCCCGGGACCGGCTCGCTCCCGGATTCGTCGGCCGGGGGCTAAACTCGGAAATCATGCGACGCCTAGCCTTTCTCCTCCTGCTGGCCGGCCTTCTCTTCACGATGACGGACGCCGCGGCGGCGGCCGATTCGCCGCAAGAACATTTCGACCAAGAGATCACCGTCGCGCTGGACACGATCGTCGTGCGGGTCGTGGACGGCACCGGCCGGCCGATCCTTGGGCTTACGCCCGGCGATTTTCGGATCCGGGTCCATGGGCGCGAGATTCCGGTGACCGCCGTCGATTGGGTGTCTTCGGAGTCCGAAGCGAAGGCGCCCGAGGCCCCGGTCGAGGAATTCGAGGGATGGAAAGGGAACGAGGCGAGGAAGCAGGCGCTCGGCAAGCTGGTCGTCTTCTTCGTCCAAGCCGACTTGAATCCGACGCGGATCTCCGGCCAGCTTCGCTTGCGGCCATACACCCGCGAGCTGGTGGCGAGCTTTGCCCCTTCGGACCGCGTGGCGGTGGTTTCCTACGATTCCCATCTGAAGCTCTGGCTCGATTTCACCACCGACCGGCAAGCCGTGCTCGAAGCGGTCGATCGCGCGATGGTCTACACGCCGGAGAGGGACGTTTCGCCGTCCGATCGCCCTTCATTAGCGGCGCATTTCGATTTCGCCGAGGCGCTCCGGGTCGCGACGCCCGAACGTGCGCTCGAAATGACCGCGAAAGCGCTCACCCACCTGCCCGGCGAAAAGACCATGATCTATCTCGGTTGGGGCTTGGGCCGGTTCGGCCTCGGCGGCGTCCGCATGACGCCCGATTTCCGTCCGGCCGTGGCGGCACTCGCCGACGCGCACGTCTCGGTCTTCGTGCTCGACGTGACCAGCGCCGATTCCCACTCGCTGGAAGTGGGGCTCGAAGGTGTCGCCGCCGCCACCGGCGGCACCTACGCGAGCACCTTCCGACTCCCCGGTCTCGCCACCGCCCATCTCGCCCGCTCGATCTCCGGCTGGTACGTCCTCACGGTAGACCGCGACGACTTCGCGGGCTTCCAACCCGGAGAGGCGACGATCGACCTACGCCACCGGCGGGGCGACGTGCTCGCCCGGCCGGTGTTTTTGCATTAGATCCGCGCCGTTCACGAAGCCCGCAGCGCCAGCGTCGGCCGGGTGCCGATCGCCTGGCGCAGCGCGGGCAGGCAGGCGGCGAAGGCGGATCCGAAGAGGACCGCCGCGACCAGGGCGTAGGTGAGCGGGTCGGTGGTATCCAGGCCGAACAGCATGGAGCTCAACCCTCGGACGACGAGCAGCGAGCTGCCGAGGCCGATCAGGGCGCCTAAGCCCACCAGTCCGGCGGTGCGGCCGAGCACCAGGCGGGCGATGTCGAGCCGTTCCGCGCCGAGCGCCTGGCGAATGCCGAACTCGCGCTCGCGTTGGCCGAGCGAATAGGCGAGCAGGCCCGCGAGACCGGCCGCGGCGATCACCAACGCGAGCATCGCGCCGATCGCGAGCAGGGCGGCGGTGGCGCGCGGCGCGGCGAGCGACTCGGCGCGCGCTTCGGCGAGGGTGCGCGCCTCGGCGATCGGCTGGTCGGGATCGAGCGCGCGAATCGTCGCGCGGAGCGAAGGGATCAAGCTACGGATCGCCGGTCCGCGCACCAGCAGGATGTCCGCGGCGCCGCCGCGCACCGCGAGCGGCGCATAGATCTCGGGAACCACCGGTTCGTCCAGTGTGCGCTGATGGACGTCGGCGACGACGCCGACGATCGTCCAGGCGGTCGTGCCGTTGGCGAAGATGACCTTCTGGCCTAGCGGGCTGCGGTTCGGGAACAGCTGCCGCGCGAAGGTCTGATTGATCACCGTGACCGGGTGCTCCTCGTCGCGATCGGCGTCGATCAAGCTCCGCCCGGCGATCCGCGGGATGCCCACCGTCTCGAAGTACGAGGGCGACACCGTCCGGAAGTCCGCGCTCGGACCGGCCGATACGGGATCCGGCGCGACGGTTCCGACCGCCACCCGCCGGTTCCAGGGCAGGGCGGCATTGAGCGGATAGTTATCGACCAGCGCGGCGAATTCGACGCCCGGCACCTCGCTCACCTTTTCGAGCAGGCGCTCGGCGTAGGCCAGTCGCACCTTGTCGTCGGCCATCTTGGTCCAATTGTGCGGAACCCCGAGAGTGAGCACTTCGGAATGAGCGAACCCGGGCGCCACCCGCTCCAGATTCCACAGACTGCGCAGCAGCAGGCCCGCGCCGATCAGCAACACGAAGGACGACGCGACTTGGAGGACGACCAAGGCGTCGCGCGCCCGCAACGGCGCGCCGCCCGAGGTGCTGTTCGGGCCGTCGGAGCGGAGAGCCGTCACCAGATCGGTCCGACGACGCAACGCGGGCGCGAGACCGATCGCCAAGCCGATCGCGATCGCCAAGCCGAACACCACGGCGACCGTGCCGAGGTCGAAGCCGATCTCGCTCGCCCGCGGCGTCAACCGGCCCAGGAAGCGGGCGAGCAGACCCTGGCAGGCGAGGCCGAACAGGAGACCGAGGGCGCCGCCGAGGAGGGCGAGCAGGCATCCTTCGGTTGCGAGCTGGCGCGCGATCCGGCCGCGGCTCGCGCCGAGGGAAGCGCGCACCGCCAGCTCCGGCTCGCGGCGCACCATCTGGGCGAGAGTGAGGTTCAGCAGGTTGGCGCAGACCAAAAACAGCACGGTCGCGGCGGCGGCGGCGAGCAGCCAAAGCGTCGGCCGCGCGCCGGCCGAAAGCGATTCGCGCAGCGGGGTGAGCCGCGGCCGGAGCGACAGATCCTTTGGGTACGCCTCGGGGTAGGTCTTCGCCAGGCTCGCGGTCAGCGTTTCAAGCTCGGCGGTGGCGGAGGCGAGATCGAAACCGTTGCGCAATCGGCCGGTGACCACGAGGCCGCGCGCGATGCGCGAATGCGCCCAAGTCTCCGCCGCGCGGAACGGGCAGGCGGAGACCGGCATCCATACGTCGTTGTCGTCCGGTGCCGCGGGCAGCGGCGGCAGGATGCCGACGACGGTATGCACCTTGTCGTTCATGGTGAAATCGGCGCCCACGATCGCCGGATCTCCGCCCAGCTCGCGGCGCCAGAAGGCGTCCGAAAGGAGCAGCACCGGGCGGGCGTCGTGGGCGTCGTCTTCGGCGACGAAATCGCGCCCGATCGCCGGACGCACGCCGTGCAATCCGAAATAGTTCGGCGAAACGACCCCCGCCCGGACCTCGCGCGGCTCGCCATGGCCGAGCAGGGTGAAGCCCATGTTGTGGTACTCCGCCAGGCCTTCGAGCGAACGGGTCGATTTCGCGTAGTCGGCCAGCTCGGGCGGCGAGAGCCCCAGAGTCTCGGCCGAGCCGATCTGGCTGTATTCCATCCGCACCAGGCGCTGGTCGTCGCGATAGGGCAAAGGCCGCGCGACGACGGTCCACAACGCATTGAATACGACCCCGGCGGCGCCGATCGCGAGGGCGAGCGTCACGATCACTGTCGCCGCGTACGCGGGCCGTTTGCGGAAACCGTGGATCGCCACTTTGACGTCGCTCGCGATCTCCGCAATGCGGGCGAAGGTCCATGCCTCGCGCATTCCTTCTTTCGCTCGATCGACGCCGCCGAAATCGAGCAGCGCCGCCCGGCGCGCCTCCTTTTCGGAGAGCCCGCGCTCGCGGTACTTCGCGGTCGCCGCCTCCAGGTGAAAGTCGATCTCCGCTTCGAGGTCCGCTTCGCGGCGGGAACGGGCGAACAGGGTCAGGAAGCCACGCCGAATGCGATGCCAGAGGGCCATGAGAGTTTCTCTCCGATCAGGCGTAGTTCATGACGCGATGGACGGCGGCGGAGAGCCGAAGCCACTCTTCGGTTTCGCGTTCGAGCTGACGGCGGCCGGTGGGAGTCAGGCTGTAGAACTTGGCGCGGCGGTTGTTCTCCGACGTGCCCCACTCGCCCGCGATCCAGCCGTTTTCTTCGAGCCGGGTGAGCGCGGGATAGAGGGAGCCTTGCTGCACCCGCAGCTCCTGCTCGGAGATCTGCTGAATGCGCTGCGCGATCCCCCAGCCGTGCTGCGGTTCGAGAGCCAACACTTTGAGCACGAGAAAATCGAGGGTGCCTTGCAACAGATCGGGAGCGGGTCGGGCCATGGGCGTTCCTCCAGATGGTCTACAAGAGGATGCCGCCCTTCTTGTAGATTGTCAAGGGGAAACAGAAACGCCCGACCTAAGGCCGGGCGTTTCCCACGCAAGCGCCGTAATGCCGCCTTCCGGACCCTCGCTTCGATCGCCTGCTCGCCGCGAAGCGTCCGGGAGGTTCGGATCTTTACTCGATCGACATGTCGAGCAGACCGACCGGCGCCGCCGCTTCGGCCCTGATGGTGATCGCGAAGTTGTTGCTGACGCCGAAGTTCCGGGTGCAACCGTTGTTCGTGCCGGTGCTGCCGCAGCGCTCGACGACGCTCGTCGCGGGCTCGCCGGTCGGGATGGTTCCCGTCGTCGGCGTCTCGCCGATCCGCCAGAAAACGTCGTTTCGGCTCGGATTGAGGCGAACCGAGATCGTGTTGTCCGCCTCGCCGGAGAGATCGACATTGCCGTAAGGGAAGCTGACCGTGAAGATCGTGCCGAGCGCAACCGGCGGAGTGATGCCGGTGACCGTCACCGTCGAGCCCGGGATCAGCGTTCCGGGGCCGGTGCCGCAGCCCGAAGCGGCCGCGCCGCTGCTCGTGCAGTCGGTGAACAGCGACAACGTGGCGTCGAACGGCGTGGTGGCCGCGAGAACGAACAATTCGACGTCGATCGAGCAGATGAAGCGGTTGGTGCCGCCGAGCACGATCTTGTCGGCCAGGCTGCACGCGGGGCCGTTCGCCGTGGGCGCGACCTCGGCGCCCTGGGTGGAGACGTGCGTGGTGTCGTAGATGATCGCCGACCCGGCGCAGTTGGCGCCGCTCACGTCACGCGGCAGGACCAGGCCAGAGTGTTGCGCGCTCACGGCCGACCTCACGGTGTCGTTCTGAGCTTGAGCCACGGCGGAGAGAGAGAACAAGCACAAAACGGTAGCGAGCAGGGCACGCATCATCGACCTCCAGTCAAGGTTTTTCGCGGAAGATTCCCGATTGTAACGATCTGGAGGCGGTATCGCTAGTGGCGGACCGCTTATCGACAAGTTTCGATAAGGTTCGTCAGGCCGACCGCAGCTCGAAGACCGTGACTTCCGGTCGGGCGTTGAACCGGACCTGCAAGAGGTGGCCGACTCCCCGGCTGATGTAGAGGGACCTGCCGCCCGAGAGTTTGAATTCGCCTGCGGTATAGCGGCGATTCCGAACCGGCAGAAGCGGCGGCGGCAGGAACGGCGGCTTGCACTGACCGCCGTGGGTATGGCCGGCGAGTATCCAGCCCTCGTAGCCATCCCAGACGGGCAAGTCGACGGTATCGGGATTGTGGCTCAACACGATCGAAGCGCGCGATCGATCGATGGACGCGAGGGCTTGCGCGGGTTCGAACCGCTTCGCCCAGAGATCATCCAATCCGACCACCTGAAGTCCGGCGACCTCGGTCGCTTCATTGCGCAGGATCCGGATACCCGCCGCCCGCATCTGGTCCGCGATCCGGTCCGCGACCTCGGGGTGGGACCAGTTGGGGCCGTAATCGTGATTGCCCAGAATGCCCAGCGTCGCCAACCGACCGCGAGGGGGATCGGCATAGATTCTCTCCGCGTGGGCGAAAACACCTGGCTCGTAGCTCGTGCAGTCGCCGGTGTCGTCGCTCAGGTCCGGCGCCAAGGCCTTCACGCGCTCGAAAGTCTCGAACAGATAGTCGTCGGAGACGCTCGGGCCGGCGTGGAGCTCACTGATCTCCACGAGGCTCTTGCCCTCCAGCGCCGAGGGAAGGTACGCAACCTTGAGCGGGCGCCGGACGATCTCCAGCCAGTGAGGTTCGACTTTCCAGGTGTAGAGGCCGGTGCCCAGAGCCGAGGCTGCCGTTCCGATGGAAAGCCGAATGAAGGTGCGGCGGGTGATCATCGAGCGAGCATATCTCTCGGCGTCACGCCGACGCGGCGCCCTATCAGGAATCAACGTCAGCCGGCGTTGGCCGGGCCGCGGGCGGATTCTGCGCAGGCCTGCGCTTCGGCGCTCTTCGGTTTCGCCGCCAGCGCATGTGCGCAGGCGTCGAGTGCCGATTCCTTCTGACCGAGAGCGAGATAGGCCTGGCCGAGCCCGAGGAGCGCCTCGAAATAGCCTTCTTGCATACCGACCGCTTCGGAGAACTCCTTCTTGGCCCGTTGATAGTTCTCGCGGGCCTTTTCGGTTTCGCCGGCCGCTGCTTGCTTCTGGGCCTTCCTGAGTGCGCGGGCGCCTCGGCCGTAGCAATCGGCGGCCTTCGCGGCTGCGTCCTTGTAATGGCCGGAACTCTCTGTAATGTCGGGGAATTGGGCACGAGCCGTCGTCGGCAAGAGGAATCCGCAGGTTGCGACAAGGGTTAGAGTGCCGAAGATTCGGAGGTGCATAGGGTCTCCTTCGCGTTGGTCTTAGTCATCTCCTACAATAGACACGCGCAAAACATTTGCGTTGAGTCTCAAGATCTTTGACGCGAAAAGAATGGCGGAGGCGCCGAATTTTCGCGTCACGGGCGTTCGCGTCGTCTCTGCGCTAAGCTCTCGCGCATAAGACCCTGTTGGACCTTTCGAAAGGAGACCGGACGTGAAGACGAAACGACTCCGCCTATCCCGAGAGACCTTGACCAACCTTCAAACCGGGCAGCTGAAAGGCATCGCGGGTGCCTCGGAAGCCGAGAGCTGCGAGAGGGTCTACTGCTCGGGCGATAGCGGCTGCAACTGGACCTGCGGCGCCTATTCGGAGTGTTTCTTTACGTGGTGCTACTGCTATACCGGCTATGCGAGCGAGTGCACCTGCTGAACGGTGAAATCCGCGGGCGCTCCGCCGATCTACAGAGCGCCGGAGCCGCTCGCGGATTAAATTTGAAGAACCCGAGACTCGGAACCTGATAGCAGCATCGCCCGATCCCACCCGGGCGGTTGGGACGAAATCGCCGCCAGCAGCGCCAAGCCAATACCGGATGCGCCGGTCAGGAATCCGATTCGATCCTCATGTTTGTAGACGCCATCCGATTTGCCGGCCGCCGTCCAGGCGCGAAATCCGCCGATACCGATCTCTTTTTCTCGCAGATCGAGTAGACGGCGGAACCAGGTGATCGCGGCTTCACGAAGGACCTCTTCGCCTGAGACTTGAAACATCCGATTGAACATGTGAGCGACTCCGGCGGCCCCGTGACAAAGGCAGCCGTCGTTGACATTCGCGGTTTCGGGCCTGCGCGTGGCCGCGTGCCGGGCGATCTTGAGTGCCGCTTCCCGCCAGGACGGCTCGTCCAGGCTGCTCGCCGCCGCCAAGAGGGTTGAGGCGACTCCGGAGTCGCCGTAGCACCAAGCAAGACGGGACGGTTTCGGCTCTTTGCCGGGAAGGACGAAGCTGGGAAACAAAGAGGGGCTCTCCGGTCCGAGAGTTTGTGCCAGAAGCCAATCCACGGCTCCGTGCGCCAGACGTTCGGCTCTTTCGCGGGCGATGCCGGCTGCCGCGGCGCGGGCGAGAAACCCGATGATGCCAGGAACGCCATGAGCGACGCCCAGATTGTGATAGCCGTCGGGGCAGGCTTCGCGGGCATCGAGATCGAGCAATCGTGGCGCCGTAAACCAGGTCACGCCCTTTACATTCCATTGCGCCAGGAGATCGAGATGTTCGACGACTCGTTCGACGCGCCAGATCGCCTGCCGATCGGGCAGTCCCTCGAGCGCATAGACACCCAGCCCCACCAGTCCGCTGATCAGATCGAATTCCGCATTCCAACCGGCGGAAGCCAAGGCCCCCGAAAGCGCGATGTCGATCTCTTCCGTGTACGCTGGGGCATCCGGATCGCCCCACATGTCTCCGAGGTGCCGGATCAACCAGGCCGTTCCCGAAAAACCGCAATAGAGGGAGGAGTTGACGCGATTTCCGACCAAATGGTCGACCGACTCGTCGGCAAGTTGCTCGGCCAATGCGCGATGATCCACACGTTGCGTGTCGAGCGCGAGGTACGCGAAGAACAGCGATAAACCGGCCGTTCCTTCTCCCAAAGAGCCTTCCGCCCAAGCGGATCTCGGTTCGCTCTGTCGGGCACAGATCCGGTCATGGCGCTCCGCGATCGAATCGGCGATCGCCAGAGCGCTTTGGCGCGCTACGTCGGTATCCTCCGAATTGAGCAGCGGGAGCCAGGAGGCGGCGGGCATCGAAGGGGAAGTGGAAGCGAATTCGAAGGGCCAAGCGACGAACGAGACGCCGCTTGGCGGTCCTCTCGGACTAGCAGGTCAGGAGAGTGGCGTTGTCGCTGGGGCACCATCGATAGGCGGTGCAGGTGTTGGCGCTTTGGCACCAATCGTTGATCGAGCAGTCGGGATAGTCGTCCGGGCAGTGGGTGGGAATGGACCAGAATCCGCCGACGGCATTCGACAGCGTGGCGTTCTCCAAAGAAACAATCGTCTCCTTGCTCAGGCGCAGCTTTTTCATCGGGATTCCTCAACGAAAGTGCGGCGTTCTCAAGGGTAGCGGTTCACTGGAACCCACCACACCCATCCGGGGCGACGAGGCGGATTACCTCGCCAGGAAGGACATTTTGCTCTTCTGCGGCGCTTCAATTTCTGCGCTGGAAGCTATGCTCGTTTTGCTGTGGGTGTCAAGAGTTCGACCTATGACGAAGTTTTCTTCCCCTTCCCCTTCGGAATCATCAACGCCGAGCAGCCCGCCCCGGCAAGGGCCATGGCTGCGGCCAAGAGCATCGAGAATCTAAAACTCTCGGCCAGCGATTCTTTGACCAGGGCGTGGCCGCGTTCCTGCTCGGCGGTTTGCGGCTTGTCTTTCGCGGAGTCGGTGACGAACTTTCCGTGCGCTTCCGTCACGATCTGGTGCACCTGCGGCGGTAGGTCCCGATCTTCCAGGCGCCGGTCGAGGGAGCGGTCGAAGACGCCGAGCGCCACTACGCCTAGGGAGGCGATGGCGAGCAGGCTCGCGACCGCGGCGACCGCGTTGTTGATGCCGGAGGCCACTCCCGTCTGGCGATCCGGCACGGCGTTGATGACCGCGGTCGTGAGCGGCGCCACGGTGATCGTCATACCGAAGCCGAGCACCACGATCGGCAGAAGGAACGCCATCCAATACGAGGCACCGCTGCTCGGAAGAGCGAGCAGAGCCAGGCCGACGGCGGCGATCGTCGGGCCGATGATCAAGGGCAAACGCGCGCCGTAGCGGTCGAGCAGGCCGCCGGACCAGCGCGACAGGCCGGCCATGAGTAAGGTAAAGGGTAGGAACACGGCGCCCGCGCGGGTCGCGGAGTAGCCGTGGATCTGGATCAGGCTGAACGGCAGGAAGAAGAACGCTCCACCGAGCGCGCCGTAGAGCAGGAACGTCAGTAAATTGACGCCGGAAAACAAGCTCGACCGGAAGAGGCCGAGCGGCATCATCGGCGCGGCGCTTCGGCCTTCCTCCCAGACGAAGGCGGCGAGCAGCAGCGCGCCGAGCCCGAGGGTGGCGATCACGACCGGGTGCCCCCAGCCCTTGGTGGGGGAGGCGATCAACCCATAGACGAGGCTGCCCAGGCCGGCGAACGCGAGCAGCGCTCCGCGCCAGTCGAGTCCGGCGGGGGAGTCCGGGTCGCGGCTCTCGGGCACGTGGCGCCAGGCCATCCAGAGGATCGGCAAGGCGAGGATCGGATTGATCAGAAAGATAGAGCGCCAGCTCCCGTGATCGACGAGAAAACCGCCGAGCAGCGGGCCGATCGCCGCGGCGATCGAGGACGCGCCGGCCCAGGTGCCGATCGCCTTGCCCCGTTCTTTCTCTTCGAACGCGGCGCCCAGGATCGCGAGCGAGCAGGGAATCAACAGCGCGGCGCCAATTCCTTGCACCGCCCGCGCGAGAATTAGCTGCGTGACGTTGGTGGAAAATCCGCACCCGGCGGAGGCCAGGGCGAATAAACCGGCTCCGGCCAGGAACACCCGTCGCCGGCCGAACCGGTCGCCCGCCGCGCCGCCGATCAACAGCAGCGCGGCCATCGACAGGGTGTACGCGTTGATCAGCCATTGGATCACCGCGACCGAGGCGTGCAGATCCGCCTCGATCGCCGGCAGCGCCACGTTCACGACCGACTCGTCGATGAACGCCATAGTCGAAGCGAGCACCGTCACCGCCAGCACCCACTTCTTGCGGTTCGGCGCACAATCCGCCGTCGAGCGGACGGAGCGGAGGATTCCCTCCTCGCAAGGTCTCGCTTTGGGATTTATCATGCCTGGCTACGGTCCGGTCAGGTTCATGAGCAGCCGATCCAGGCCGTCGAAATTAATCTGAATCATTCGGTGGCCCGTAGAGTTTCCAGGTCGCCCTGCCAGGGCAGCTTGCCGCGAATTCGGCGTATCTTTTCTTGCCCACTCAATCGCAACAACGTCCGCAGGCCGAGCTCCACGGCCTCGCGTTTCGTCTTTAACCCCGTTGCGCGCAGGACGTCGTTCATCAGGTTGTCGTCGATCTCAATAATGGTTCGCATCGTGTGTGCCTGTGCGTTACGCGTTCTTCAAGGAAATCGCGGGATCCACGCGCGCCCCGCGCAGGGCCGGAACGAAGCAGGCGAGGAAGGTGACGGCGGCGATCAGCACGGCGACGAGAGCCATGGTTCCCACGTCATGCGTCGTCACTCCGAACACCAGGTCTTCGAGGATCGGTCCGGCGGCGAGCGCTGCGGCCAGGCCGAGGGCGATGCCGATTCCGCCGATGATCATGCCCTCGCGCAGCAGCTCGCGGATCACCCGCGCCCGCGGCGCGCCGAGCGCCATGCGGAGGCCGATCTCTGGGGTGCGCTGGGCGACCGAATGCGCGAGCACGCCGTAGATACCGAGCGTGGCGATCACCAGCGCGAGCCCGGAAAACACGGCGAGCAGGCCGGCGTCCAGCCGGGGCTGGGCGCCGCTCGCCTCCACCCACGAGGTCATCGGCCGCACGTTCGAGATCGGCAGATTGGGATCGAGCTCATGGACGCGACGGCGCACGGCGGCCAGGACGGATTCGGGCTCGCCCGCCGTGCGGACGACCACGTCCATCAGCGGCCAGAGGCGAAAGGCGGTGGAAAAGTACATCGTCGGCGTCTGCTGATTGAGCGCGTTCAAGCGTACGTCGCCCACCACCCCCACCACGGTGAAGATCTTGTCGTCGGCGACGCGTGAAACGGTCTTGCCGAGCACGTCGGTCTTGCCCCAGAACTTCTCGGCCATCGATCGGCTCACCACCATGACTGGCGGAGCCTTCGCGTCGTCGGCCTCGGTGAAGCCGCGGCCGGTGAGCAGGGGGATGCCCATTACCCGAAAATATTCGGGGCTCGCGAGGCGCCAATCGACGGTGAGAGCGTCGCCGGGCGCGAGCCGGGAGGCGCCGAGGGGAAAGACCGGCGTTGCCGTGTAATTTCCCGCGCCGAACGGCACGCCGCTGGAGAGGGCCGCGCCGGTGGCGCCGGGAACAGAGGCCAGGGCCGGCAGGAGGTCGCGATAGAAACCGAACGGCCGTGGATCTTCGGGGTCTTTGGCGGCGGGCAAGCTCACTTGAAACGTGAGCCGATGTTCGGGTTCGAAACCCAGCTCGACGCGTCCGAGCCGGCGCGCGCTTTGGACCAGCAGGCCGGCCACCACCAACAGCGTCGCCGCGAGAGCGATTTCGGCCGTCGCAAGGCCGTTGCGCAGCCGTCGCCGTCCGCCGCCCAAGGCGCTCTTGCCGCTCGCGCGCAGCACGCCCGAAACGGGGGAGCTGGCGATCTGCCAGGCCGGTACGAGCCCGAAGAGCAACCCGGTGACGAGGCTCAAGCAGAGCGCGAACGCGAGCACCTTGCCGTCCATCCCGATGTCTCCGACGGGCAGCAGATTCGGCGGCAGGGCGGCGCCGGCAATCCGCACGGTGAGGAAGGCGGCGGCGCAGCCGAGCGCCCCGCCCGCTGCGGCCAGGACCAGGCTCTCGATCAGCAGCTGGCGCAAGACGCGGGCACGGCTCGCGCCGAGCGCGGCGCGCACGGCGACCTCCTGCTCACGGCGCAGGGCGCGCGCCAACAGCAAATTGGCGATGTTCGCGGCGGCGATCAGCAAGACGCAGAGCACCGCGATCAGCAACAGGATCAAGGCCGTCCGGATCGTGTCGGGCACGATCCAGCGGGGGAAGGGAACCAGGCGGATGCTCCAGTCCTTCACCTCGGGAAACTGTTCGCCCACCCGGCCCGCCACCGCCTCCATGCCGAGTTGTGCCTGTTCGAGAGAAACGCCCGGCTTCAGGCGTCCGATCGCGGTGATCAGGTGGCTCAATCGCCGCTCCTTGGCCGGATCGAACGTCAGGGGCGTCCAGACGTCGCCGGGCGAGATCAGGTTGAGCGACGCGGGCGCGATCCCGACGAGGGTATACGGCAGATCGTTGAGCAGGAGCTTGGCTCCGAGCAGCGAGCGTTCGCCGCCGTAGCGCCGCCGCCAGAGAGCCTCGCTGATCATCGCGACCGGCGCCGCGCCCAGGCGCTCATCCGTCGGTTCGAACGCGCGCCCGGCCACGGGAGTCAACCCCAGCGCGCCGAACACCGAGGCGGTCAACGTACCGCCGCCCAGCTGCTCCGGCTCGCCCGTGCCGACCAGGTTGAACGTGGCGTAGCCCACCGCGCCCAGCTTCTCGACCGGCCCAGAGTTGGCGAGCCAGGACTGAAAGTTGAGGCCCGAGGCCGAGAAGGTGGGGAGGTTCAGCTTGTCGTTGCGCTCGGCCACCCACACCAGCCGCGCCGGTTCGACGTACGGCAACGGCCGGAGGAGCACCGCATTCACCACGCTGAACACGGCGGTGGTGGCGCCGATGCCGAGTGCCACGGTTAGGATGATGGTGATCGTGGTGAGCGGGGCATGCCGCAACATGCGTAGGGAATAGCGCAGGTCATCGAGAAACATCGAAACCGTCCCTCCCGCGCGCCGAGCCGCCCCTTCCCGGCGCGCCGTCGTCGGGGAAGCGTGGCGGAATTTGATTCCAGCCGCAAGGTCCGGCCTGCGTGCAGATTTTCTCCGAGGCCAGAGGGCGAGCGCGGTGCCGGCCGAGCGCCGACACCGCGGACCGAGGATCGGTTCGAGTCTTTGGCTCAGAAGCAGGTGCTGTTGCAACAGGTCCAGCCGGACTTGCAGGCCGACGTCACGGGGCTCGCGCCCAGCGCTTTCCGGAGCGTGGAATCCTCCAGCGCCAACAGGGTCTCGCGGTGGAGATTGAGGCTCTTGTCGAACGTCTTCTTCTTCATCTCGTCCTCCCGGCCGGTCCGCGGCGACCCCGAGTCGTTCGAGAGTCTCGGGAACCGTTCCTTAAAAGGAGTGCCGCGACCCGTTGGGATACGGACGGACGAATGCCTTGACCCCGAAGTCCTACTCCTCCTCGGGCCGGCCGAACAGCAATCCGAGGAAGGGGGCGTCCGCGGACTCGCAGTACAGGTGGACGTGGTCGCCGGCCAGGAACACGGTCGAGCCGCGCGGCGCGATCATCCGGTTGCCGCGGACGACCAGGAGGATGACCGCCGAATCCGGAATCGGCAGATCGGCGATCACGGCGCCGCAGACCGCCGCGGCCTCTTCGACATAGAACGACAGCGTCTCGCCTTCGAGCGGGCGCGCGGAGTGGATTTCGACTACCGCTTCGGGAAGCGGTGGCTCCGAATTGGCCAGGCGGAGCCGCCGGGCCAGGGCGGCGATCGTCGCCCCCGGGACCAGGGCGTTGATCACGGTGACGAAGAAGACGACGTCGAAGATCTCGCGCGCGCCGGGCAGGCGCGCCATCACCGGAAAGGTCGCCAGCACGATCGGCACCGCGCCGCGCAGTCCCGTCCAGGAGAGGAAGAGCGCCTCGCGGCGCGGGAACCGGAAGGGCAGCAGGAGCAGGAACACCACCAGCGGCCGGGCGACGAACGCGAGCAGGAGGGCGAGCGCGAGTCCCTGCGGCGCCACGGTCAGCACGCGCGACGGGAAAACCAGCAGCCCGAGCAGCAGGAACATGCCGATCTGCGCGAACCAGGCGATCGAGTCGTGGACCCGCAGAATGCTTTTGCGATGGGGGAGCTTGCCGTCGCCCAAGACGATCGCCGCGACGTAGACGGCGAGGAAGCCGCTGCCGAAGAACAGCGTGGGGAGAGAGAACGCGAGCAGCGCGAGCGCCACGGTGAGCGCCGGATAGAGACCGCTCACTTTGAGCCGGGCACGGCGCAGCAGCCAGCGCCCGGCGCGGCCGATCGCGAACCCCAGCCCCGCGCCGACCGCCAGTTGGAGGGGGATCTCCAGCGCGAGATGCCAGCCGGAAACCTCCCGTCCGAGAGCGATCGAGGTGAGCGCGGTGGTGAGCAGGACCGCCATCGGATCGTTGAGCCCGGATTCGAGCTCCAGCACGGCGCCCAGCCGGTGCGGCAGGCGGATGCCGCCCGCGCGGAGGGTCGAGAACACGGCGGCGGCGTCGGTCGAAGAGACCACCGCGCCCAAAAGCGCCGCGCGCACCGGCTCGAAGCCGAGCATCCAGGCGCCGAGCGCGGTGATCGCCGCGGTGCCGAAGACGCCGAGCGTCGCGAGGGCCGCAGCCGGCCCGAGCCCCTTTTTGACCGAGGCGATGGGAGTGTTGAGGCCGCCGTCGAACAGGATCAGGACCAGGGCGAGCGAGCCCAGGCGGAACGACAGCGAATAGTCCTCGAACGAGATGTGCCCGAGCCCCTCTTCGCCCGCGAGCATGCCGACGCCGAGGAGCAGCAGCGTGATCGGCAGACCGCTCTTGCCGGCCAATCGGCTCGATAGAGCCGAAAGGCCGAGCAGCACCCCGAGCCCGAGCAGGACCCAGGCGGTCGCGAACGGTTCCGTCCCGGTCATAGGGCGGGAGGTTACCGCATGGGAGGTTTTCCCAGGGGAGCCCTGCTTCGGCCGGGACTTCGGGCGCGCCGGTTCGTCACTCGGTGCGCAGGACCGTCGCGGGATCGACGCGCGCGGCGCGGAGAGCCGGCACGAGGCTCGCCACGAGAGCGGTTCCGATGAGCAGGCCGGCGACCGAGGCGTAGGTCGCGGGGTCGGTGGTGCCGACGCCGAAGACCAGCGCGGCCAGGAAGCGCCCGAGGCCGAGGGCGGCGAGCGCTCCGAGGACCGTTCCCGCCGCGATCAAGCCGACGCCCCGGCCGACCACGGTGCCGGCGACCTGGCCGGCTCGCGCGCCGAGCGCGAGGCGGACGCCGATCTCCCGCCGCCGCTGTTGGACCGAGTAGCTGATCACGGCGTAGAGGCCCACGGCGGCGAGGAACAGCGCAAGCGTCGAGAAGGCGCCGAACAGCGACAGGGCCAGCCGGCGCTGGGCGAGAGTCCGGTCGAGGACGTCCTCCAGGGTTCGCACCTCGCTGATCGCCCGGTCGCGATCGAGCGCGGCGACCGCTTTGCGCACCTCCGGGATCATGCCTTCCGCGGCTCCCGCGGTGCGCACCAGGAAGTACATCCCGCTTTCGGTGCGTTGCGCGTGGGGGATGTACATCGTCGGCTCGGCCGGCTGACGGAGCGCCTGTTCGCGGGCGTCCTTGGCCACGCCGACGATCTCCTGGAAACCGGTCGTGTCCCACGAGAAATCGACCCGCTTGCCCAGCGGATTCGCGCCCGGAAAGTAGCGGCGCGCGAAGGCCTGGTTCACGATGAGGACCGGCGGCGCACCCGCGACGTCCCGCTCGTCGATCGCCCGGCCGGTCACGATCGGGATGCCCAGGGTCGCAAAGTAGCCCGGCGAGACGATCCGTTTCCAGGCGAACGGCGAGGCCTCCGGCGGGAACACCCGCCCCTCGATCGCAAATCCGCCGCTCGGACCTCCGGAAAGAGGGGGAGTGTTGACGAGAGCCGCGCTGCGCACCCCCGGCAGCGCGGCGAGGCGTTCGCGCAGCTCGCGGAAGAAAGCGACCTGCTGGTGGGCTTCCGGATAGCGGCTGCCGGGAAGGTTCAAGTAGGCGCTGATGACGCGCTCGGAGTCGAAGCCCTTGTCCACGGCGAGCAGCCGGCCGAGACTCTGCGCCAACAGTCCTGCGCCGATCAGCAGCGCGAACGACAGGGCCACCTCGGTGACCACCAGCGCGACGCGAAAGCGATCGCGGGCGGGGCCGCCGACCGCGCCCCTCCCGCCGACCTTGATCACTTCGGCGAGGTCGGGGCGCGACGTTCGCAGCGCGGGCATCAGGCCGAACAGAATGCCCGTGAGGAAAGACAGGCCGAGGGCGAAAACGAGCATGCGCGCGTCCACGGCGGCCTCGGCGAGCCGCGGCACGCTGGTCGGACCGACGGCGCGAAGCCCGAGGACTCCGGCGTGCGCGACCAGCGCTCCGGCGGCGCCGCCGAGCAGCGCGAGAAGCAGGCTCTCCACCAGCAATTGCCGCATGATCCGGGCGCGGCCCGCGCCGAGCGCGGCGAGGATGGCGACCTCCCGCCGCCGTCCGGACGAACGCGCCAGGAGCAGATTCGCCACGTTCGTGCAGGCGATCAGCAGCACCATGCCCGCGGCACCGGCGAGCGCCACGAGCAGGGGTTTCGAGTCGCCGACCACGCCTTGGGCAAGCGGCGAGATGCGGATGCCGTGCTCTGTCACCTTGGAGTCGCGGAGCTGGCGCGCGAAGACCTCCAGGCGTTCCGCGACCTGATCGAAGGTGAGCCCCGGACGCAGGCGTCCGACCACGTCCATGAAGTGCAGGCCGCGCGGCGCCACTTCGGCGTTGAGCCGCAGGGGAATCCAGAGATCGACCCGCTCCGCCGTCGCGAGCTGATTCGGCATCATCGCCCGCTGCTCCGTCGCGGGGATGATGCCGATCACCGTGTACGGGTCGCCTTCGAGCGTGACGTCGCGCCCGATCGTTTTGGGGTCGCCGCCGAACCGGCGTTTCCACAGACCTTCGGAGAGCATCACGACGCGGGGCGCGCTGCGCTCCTCCTCGCCGCGCGAGAAGGTGCGCCCCAGCCGCGGCACGACGCCCAGCATCCCCGGCAGGCCGGCCGACATCCGCACGGCTTCGAGCGTCTCCGGTTCCCCCGCGCCGGTGAGCGTGTAGTTGGTCGTAAAGTAGGCGCCGATCTCGGAAAAGACCTCCGCGTCGCGCCGCCAGTCTTCGAACTCGGGGAAGGAGGCGGGGTCCACCTCCGTTCTCTGGAGATCGTGGACGGCGACCAGGCCGTGGGGAGCGGGGTAGGGGAGCGGGCGCAGGAGCGCCGCATCGAGAACGCTGAAGATCGCGGTCGTGACGCCGATGCCCAGCCCGAGGATCAGCACGACGGCCGAGGTAAAGCCGGGGGTTCCGCGCAATCTACGGATTCCGTACCGAAGGTCCTGTGACATCTCGCTCACGATTTCGCTCCTCCTCTCGCTTCGTTGCCGCCGCAGGTCATGGCCGCGCAGCCACTTCCGCACCCGCTCGGGGTCGCCGAAACGGGCGAGCGCCTCCTCGCGGGCCGCGCCGGCCGACAGACCGGCGGCAAGGTAGTCGCGCTCCCGCATCTCCAGATGGAAGCTCAGCTCGTCGTCGATGTCCGCCTCGATGTCCGGCCCCCAGAATCGGAGGTAGCGGCGCCAGCGCGGTTGCTCGCGCACGGGATCGCCTCTCACACCATCGACGGTTCGGCTTCGAGGACGCTCATGACGGCGCGCGCGAAGCGCAGCCAGAGCGAGGCGTCGGCAAGCAGGTGCTCGCGGCCGGCCGGGCTGATGCCGTAGTACTTCGCCCGCCGGTTGTTCTCCGAAAGCCCCCAACGAGATTCGACGAAGGCGCGGTCTTCCAGGCGCCGGAGGGCGGGATAGAGCGACCCCTCCTCGATCTCCAGGACGCCGCCGGTCACCCCTTCGATCCAGCGCGCGATGTCGTAGCCGTGACGTTCACCGCCGGCCAAAGCCTTCAAGATCAACAGGCCGAGCGTGCCTTGCAGCAGGTCTCCGGTATTGCGTCCCATGCGGTCTCTCCTTGCCGACGGTGGGACGATACCGACTCTCCCATAGTCTTGCAAGGGGAAGTTCAGAACTTGGCGGTTGCGCCGGCTCGTCGGCGCCTGCTGACGAAGAGCACCAGCAACGCGAGGCCCGCCCCCACCAAGGCGAACGACATGTCCTTCTGCGCGTCCCAGAGGTCGCCCTGCTGGCCGTTGTAGGCGTCGGCGTCCGCTCCGGCGAGCGTCAACGAAAGCCCCCATTCGAACAGCTCGTAGAGCATGCTGAACGCGAGCACGAACTCGAACGCGACGTAGTAGGCGAAGCGCCGCGGCACGCGGAAGTACCGGGTGCAGACCTCCCAGATCGGCCGGACCCACAAGGCGCCGAAGGCGAAGTGAACGAGGCGGTCGAAGTGGTTGCGACGCAACCCGAAGAACGTCGTCGGCTCGAAGCCGAACAGTCGCCGCGACCACTCGTCATAGGGGACGTACGAGTAGATATAACGCGCACCCAGGATATGGAGCAGGAGAAAAGCGGCAAGGCAGGTCACGGCCGCGTCGGTGAGCGGGAAGCGCCGGGCCAGGATCGGCCAAGCGACGAGAAAAACGACGGTCGGGATGTGCTGCAACGCCATCTGGTCCGGGTAAGGGGCGCGAACCCCGCTCGCGAGCAGGGCGGCGAGCACGACTGCCCATAGGATCTGTGGGTAACGATTCCAGCTCGGGATTTCCAAGAGGCTGCCTCTATGCCTTCCACGCAAGGCGATTCTAAGGACGAGGCTTTACTCCGGATTCCCGGAGGGAAGGGTCTGAAACTCAAGCAACTCGACGAGGCGATATCCGGCCGGCGGATCATAGACGTCGGCGGGGGGCTCGCGCGTTTCGATCTTCTGGATGGCGAGGCTGCTTTTCACCTCGTAGCCGGGCTGCTGGGCGAAGCTCTCGCAAAGGACGGGGAAGCCCGGGTTCTCCAGCAGCGGTGCGAGCGCCGGAGTTTCGACCAGGAGGAGCTGGCGGTAGGCGCGGTCATCGATCTTCACCTCAGGAGCGAGCCACCAAATCAGTCGGGTTCGAAACGATTCGAGCTGGCTCTCCAGCTTGCCCTCATATCGCTTGGCTTGCCAGGAGCCGATCTTTCTCATCTCCGGAGCGGACGAGACGAGAGTGAAATGCGGGCGCATCATCTCCTGGGCTTCCGCGTCCAAGGTCATCACGTCCTTTTTCTTGGGCACCGGTTCCCAGAGGGAGCCCCGGTTTTGTAACTCCTGGGCGACGTAGATCCTTCGCGCCGAATCGATCCGATAGAGACGCTTCTGGTCCAGGCGAAGGATGACCGTCGTCCCGGCTTGTCGCCTGCTGGCACGATCGGCCCCAATCCAGATCTCGACCTTCGGATCTGCGCCGCCCGGCGCTTGGTAGATCCCTTGAAAGTCATCGGCCTCGATTTTTCCGGTGACGTAGGCATCGGGCTTGGCGAGCGCCGCACCGGCGAAAAGGGCGAGCGGAAAGGCTAAGAAGAGCGGGAGTGCTTTGGGCATATCGAGACCCTCTTGAACCTGGAGAGTTTATCCTCGATCCATAGCAGCTCTCGATCGCCGAGAGCGGTCCCTGGTGAGCCTGTTGGCTTCACTTGAATCGGGATCCGCTCTCGGTTACCTACATTGATGTTTGCGCGGCCCGAAGGTCGTAGCGTTGTTACGCAGCGGGCCTCAACGGCTTGGCGGACGGGCGCCTATTCCGTAGGAAGGCGGGGGAAATGGGCTTCAGAATCGCCACGGCGCCGGTTTCTTTCTTCCACTGTGCAGACTCAGGGTTCCGATTCAGGTCGGGAAGCGCTCCGATCTGCTGCAACATCCCCAGACTGTCCCAGTGAAACCAGCTCTCCGCGATCTTGCCCTCGCTCAGACGATCGACCCGGATCCCGGTGATGTCCACCGCCTTGCCGCTGGCCCCGATTCCCACGAGCGGACCTTTTTGGGTGCCCTGCATCCGTAGGCGAGTTACGACCCGATCGTTCTCGGCGATCTGATCCTGGATCTCGAGTCGCAAGTCCGGGAAGGCGACACGATAGAAATCGATCGAGTCAGCAAACCACTCGGGACTGCGCCCCGCGGGAATGGAATCGCCTCCGAGCTCATGGTGAACGGATTTGGGCGTCACGAAATCGCGGATCGAGGCGAGGTTGCCCTCGTTGAAGACCTCTCGGATGAAACGGCGGCACGTAGCCTTGTTGCTCTCTCTGAACATGGTTTGAGCTCCCATCGGGAAACTGGTAAACCTAGACCTCGCCTGGCATGTTTGAGGGGCGTAGCCGCAGGCTGGAAATCCAGTCATCAAGCTACGCTTCCCAAACGGGAGATGCGCCGCATCGGAAGGTAGTAACCGAAAGCCTAAAAGGATGAGGGGCTCCCCGTCCGGTTGGGTAGGACTTCCATGCGGAAGGACGAGTCGGCTTCCTTCGATAGACAAGCACGCTTGACACGGAGAAAAGGACGCCGTACTCTCCTCTGTGTCAAGCAATCTTGACTCTAAGACAAGGAGGCTAAGCCTGTGAATCCCAACGATGAATCTCCACGCGGCACTTTTTCCCCACCGCGCGATCGACGAAACCAGAGGCTTGTGGTGATTTGGTCGTTCGTCTGGGCGCTCTCTTTCGTCGCCGTCACGCTGGGAATCAAGAAAGGCGGGTGGTCCTCCGGGGCGAACCTTGCGGCGGTGATCGGCACCGCGGTGCTCGGGCTCGCGACGGTTCTGGTGTATCGCCGATTCCTGCTGGAGACCGACGAGCTGCGGCGCAAGATCGAGGTCGAGGCGCTCGCCGTTGCGTTCGGAGTCGGGGTGTTCGGAGGCCTGTCGTATTGGCTCCTGGTGGTGAGCGGTGCGGCGTCTGTTACGGGCTTCGCCTACGTCTTCTCCGCGATGATCCTCATCCACTCCGTGGGCGTCTTGCTCGGCATCCGGAGGTACTCGTGAAGAACCGTCTGAAGGTCTTGCGGGCCGAGCGTGACTGGACGCAGGCCGACCTGGCCCAGCGGCTGGAGGTCTCGCGCCAGACGGTCAACGCGATCGAGATCGGCAAATACGACCCCAGCCTGCCGCTCGCCTTTCGCATCTCGCGCCTGTTCAAGATGCCGATCGAAGAAATCTTCGATCCTGAAACCGATCTCTGAAGGAGAGGAAGATGAACGTGGTTCGATCGAAGCTCCTGCTGTGTCTGGTGACGATGTTTGTACTGGTTGCGACGATCCCGGCGGCGGCTGCCGTGCCCGAGGTGGCGGGGGAGTGGCTCGGAGCGCTGAAGGTAGGCGCGGCGAGCCTGCGGCTTGGTCTTCACATCGAGAAGAAAGAGGACGGCCTCACCGCGGTTCTCGACAGCATCGATCAGGGGGCGAAAATCCCGGTCGGCGCGGTCGCTTTCGAGGGCGGCAAGCTGCGGCTGGACATCCCGGCGATCGGCGGTTCTTACGCGGGTACTTTGAACGCCGAGGGGAACGCGTTCGAGGGGGTCTGGTCGCAAGGGGGGCAGATGTTGCCGCTCACCTTCGAGCGGCAGAAACAAGCCTTCGCGCTCAATCGCCCGCAGCTGCCGAAGGCACCCTTCCCTTACGAAAGCCGCGAGGTCACGTTCGAGAGCGAGGCCGGGAAGGTCCGGCTGGCCGGGACGCTGCTCGTGCCCCAGGGCAAGGGTCCCTTCCCTGCCGTCGCCCTGGTCTCCGGCTCCGGGCCGCAGGACCGGGACGAATCGCTTTTGAGCCACAAGCCGTTCCTGGTGATCGCGGACGCCCTGGCTCGCCGCGGCATCGCCTCGCTCCGCTGGGACGATCGGGGGGCGGGCGCTTCCGGAGGCGACCACTTCGGCTCCGCGGTGAACGACTTCGCGGCCGACGCCCGGGCCGCCGTGGCGTTTCTTCGCTCGCGCCCCGAAGTGGCGGGACATGCGATCGGCATTCTCGGACACAGCGAAGGGGGGCTGATCGGCCCGATGGTCGCGGCGACCGATTCCTCCGTGGATTTCCTCGTCCTTCTCGCCCCTCCGGGGGAGACGCTGCGATCCCTGCTGGTGCGCCAAGGCCGAGCCCTCTTGCGGCTCCAGGGGATCGACGAGAAAGTGATCGACCGGGCGCTCGCGACTCAAGGAGAGGATCTCGCGCTCATCGCGGATTCGGCGATCCCGACCGACAAGCTCCAAGAGAAGCTGCGGGGGCTCGCCGAGGTCCGCAGGAAGCAGTTCACCGACGAGGAGCGCGCGAAGCTCGGGGTGACCGCCGACGCGATCGAGCGGTCGATCCAGGTCTCGACCACCCCCTGGTTTCGTTCGCTGGTCGCCCAAGATCCGGCGGTCTACCTGCGTGGCGTGAAGGTCCCGGTGCTGGCCCTATTCGGGGAGAAGGACTTTCAAGTGGACCCGCAAGTGAACGCGGAAGCCGTGCGCGCCGCTCTGGCCGCCGGAAAGAATCCGGATTTCGAGGTGCGTACGCTGCCCCGCCTCAACCACCTGTTCCAACACGCCCAAACCGGCGGGATCGAGGAGTACGGCACGATCGAGGAGACGTTCGCCCCCGAAGCGTTGGGCGCCGTCGGCGACTGGATCGCGGCACGGTTTCCCCCGGGGAGAAGCGCGACACCCTGAATGGTTTTTGACGGCGAGAGGCACTATGGACTAACTTGCACTGCTTAACGGTCAACTCGCCGCCGGATTTCGCCAGGGCCGAGAGGAATTCACCCGATGAACGAGCCCTTCGAACGCGGCGGTTCGCCGTCCCGAGAGCTGCCGAAAGCGGCGACCGGCATCCGCGGTCTCGACGAGATCACCCTCGGCGGACTGCCGCGCGGCCGGCCGACGCTGGTCTGCGGCAGCGCCGGCTGCGGTAAAACGCTCCTGGCGATGGAGTTCCTGGTCCGCGGTGCCGTCGAGCTCGACGAGCCCGGGGTTTTCGTCAGCTTCGAGGAGACGGCGGAGGAGCTGATCCAGAACGTCCGCTCGCTCGGTTTCGACCTCGACGATCTGGAAGCGGCGGGCAAGGTTCTCATCGAGCCCATTCACGTCGAGCGCAGCGAGATTGAAGAGACGGGCGAATACGATCTCGAAGGTCTGTTCATCCGCCTCGGCCTGGCGATCGACTCGATCGGCGCTCGGCGCGTGGTCCTCGACACGATCGAGAATCTGTTCGGCGGCCTGTCCAACGACGCGATTCTGCGCTCCGAGCTGCGCCGCCTCTTCCGCTGGCTCAAGGACCGAGGCCTGACGACGGTGATCACCGGCGAACGCGGCGAGGGCCAGTTGACCCGCCACGGACTGGAGGAGTACGTCGCCGACTGCGTCATCCTGCTCGACCACCGGGTCAACGGCCAGCTTTCGACCCGCCGCTTGCGAATCGTCAAATACCGCGGCACCGTCCACGGCA
>Ga0134122_10000637_pt1 | contig 24121 bp, 11 predicted proteins | sample KB302_FD_96461 | JGI IMG/M metagenome (GOLD analysis project Ga0134122, IMG submission 96461) | Terrestrial soil microbial communities without Nitrogen fertilizer from Kellogg Biological Station, Michigan, USA - KB3-0-2 | ecosystem: Environmental > Terrestrial > Soil > Unclassified ...
CCAGGGCGACCGCCTTGGGGGAACCGGGGAGCAGGAACACCGCCTTGGCGCCGATCAGGCCGGCGGCGGCGCGGCTGAGCATCGCCGCCGCACCCACTTGCTGGTAGGAGAGCATCCGGAAGAGCTCGCCGAAGCCGTCGAGGGAGCGCTCGAGCAACGGCGCGACCGCCTCCAGGGTGAGGTCCCGCGGCGAAAAGCCCGTGCCGCCCGTCGTCACCAGGACGTCGACCTCCGCCGGCGCCAACAGCCGCCGCACGGCGGCGCGGATGGCGGCGATTTCGTCGGGCACTAGAGTAGAATCCATGACTCGATGGCCGGATGCGGAGATGAGGTCGCGGATCGCGTTGCCGCTGGTGTCATCCGCGGAGCTCCGGCTGTCGCTCACCGTGAGCACGGCGAAGCCGAGGGTGGCCTGGGCGGCGCGGCGGTGCTCTTCAGCGCTCATGCGTGAAGGCTAGCACGGTGGTGTCCGTTTTTGGGACGGTCGCATCCCGCGAACGCACGTTCCCGGTCCGTAAAAGAACACTTAAAATTTTTATAATCAGTCACTTACAGCGAATGAAACATTGGCACGGCCAATGCGTACCGTAAGACGGAGAAACGGAACGTATGGATATTCCTCGCACTGGAGAAGCAGAGCGGCGTCGGCTGCGGCGCAACATTGCCATCGCGGTGGGCATCGCGGTGGTTTCGCTGGTCACGATCGGGCTGACCCGACTCGAGCCGGCGGCGCCCACGGTCGAGAAAGAGACGGTCCTGGTCGACACCGTCAAGCGTGGGCTCATGCTGCGTCAGGTGCGCGGTCCGGGCACGCTGGTGCCGGAGGACGTGCGCTGGATCTCGGCGCCGGTCGAGGGGAGAGTCGAGCGGATCCCCGCCTTGCCCGGCGTCGAGGTCACCGCCGACACGGTGCTGCTCGAGATGAGCGATCCGCAGATCCAGCAGAGCGCGCTGGAGGCCGAGGCGCAGCTCAAAGCCGCGCAGGCCGACCATGACGACCTGAAAGCGCAGCTCGAGAACCAACTGTTGAGCCAGCAGGCCCAGCTCGCCACGGCGGAGTCGCAGAGCTCGCAGGCGAACCTGCAGGAGGAGGCCGACGAGAGGCTGGCCAAGGACGGGCTCATCCCCGATCTCAACCTGAAGCTGTCGCGCCTGAAGGCGGGCCAGCTCTCCAAGCAGGCCGGTATCGAGCGCGAGCGCGTCCAGCAGAACCGGCGCTCGGCGGACGCGCAGCTCGCGGCCCAGCGGGCTCGGGTGGACCAGATGCGCGCCATGTACGAGCTGCGGCGGCGGCAGGTGGACTCGCTCAAGGTGCGGGCCGGCATCTCCGGCCAGCTCCAGGAGCTGCCGGTGCAGGTGGGCCAAAGCGTGACGCCGGGCATGGTGCTGGCGCGGGTGGCCCGGCCGGAAAAGCTCAAGGCCGAGCTGCGCATCCCCGAGGTGCAGGCCAAGGACGTGAAGGTGGGGATGAGCGCCTCGATCGACACGCGCCCCGTGGTCATAACCGGCCGCGTGCTGCGGGTCGCCCCGTCGTCGCAGGACGGCTCGGTGGTGGTGGACGTGGCGCTCGACGGTCCGCTGCCCCCGGGCGCCCGGCCGAACCTCTCGGTAGACGGCACCATCGAGATCGAACGCCTGGAGAACGTCCTCTACGTCGGCCGCCCCGCCATCGGCCAGTCCAACAGCAAGATCGAGCTGTTCAAGCTGGTCAAGGACGGCAAGGAGGCGGTGCGGGTGCCGGTCGAGCTGGGCCGCACCTCCGTCAACACCGTGGAAATCGTCAAGGGTCTGCAAGCCGGCGACCAGGTGATCCTCTCGGACACCGCGGCGCAGGACGGTTACGACAAGATACGGCTGAACTGAAACGAAGCGCCGTCCAGCGAGGGATTTGAGTGCATTACGTCATTCTGACGGCCATTGGAAATACTCCTCTGATCCGGCTGGAACGGGTGATCCCCGGAGCAGGATTCAGGCTGTTTGCCAAGCTCGAGGGGCTCGAGCAACTGGGTGAGGCGAGCATTCTCCGCAGCGAGAGAAGCCCGCTCCTGCGTCATTCCGACGATCTGGACGAGCACCTCGCGTCGGCGCGACAGGCGCTCTTCGGGGCATCATGACAGACCTGCTGCGGGATGCTCCGGCTAGCCAGAGGGAGAGGGACGAGAACCATGCGAGTCGAAGTCCGGTCGAGCTCGCTGGAGAGACGGGACGTCTTTCTAGACCGCCCAACTCAGCACTGCTTGAGCTTCTCTATGAACCTCAACTGTCCCACGATCGCAGATACGTCCTGCCTCATTTGCTGCGCATCGACGCGGCCCACATTGTAATGCTGGCGCATTCCGGCATTCTCGAAGCCGGCGTCGCGCGCGATCTACTTGTCGTCAACCAGGATTTGGAAAAACGATTCTTGTGCGGAGAAGACATTCTCGCGCCACCGCCGTCACACAGAGGACTGTACCTTCTTTATGAGCAGCATTACATCGATGAAATTGGCGCTCACAAAGGGGGCGCGGCACACGTGGCCCGCAGCCGTAACGACATGAATGCCACCGTCACCCGCATCCGGTTGCGGGCGCGGATCCTCGAGTTCCTTGACGAAGGGCTGGAGCTGGTGACGGCGGCCCTCGACCTCGCCGGCGGGCAGCTCGCAACCGCGATGAGCGCCTTCACGCATCTCCAGCCGGCACAGCCGACCACGCTGGCGCACTACCTCGCAGGGGTCACGGCGGAGCTCTTGCGCTCCCTGTCTGCGGTTGCCGCCAGCCTGGAGAGCGTGGACCGCTGTCCGATGGGTGCGGCCTCAGGGAGCGGGACCTCGTTTCCTATCGACCGCGCGATGGTAGCCGGGCTGCTCGGGTTCCACGAGGTCGCCGACAACTCTCTCGACGCCGTGGCCTCGCGCGACTACCTGACGGCGGTGCTCGCCGGGCTCGCGAGCCTCGGCGTCACGCTGACGAGGTGGTCCACGGATTTCCAGCTCTGGGCCAGCCATGCCTATGGGTTCCTGGACTGGCCCGACGACCTGGTGAGCACCAGCTCGATCATGCCGCAGAAGCGGAACGCCTACGTTTGGGAGGACATCCGCGGTCAGGCCGTCCATCCGGCGGGAGCGCTGATGGAAGTCTTGATGGGCATGAAGAACACGCCGTTCAGCAACAGCGTCGAGGTGAGCGCGGAGGCCACCGCCCATCTCTGGCCGGCCGTGGATGCGATCGAAAAGGCCACCCGGCTCACCCGGCTCTTGGTGGAAAACGTCGAGGTGCGGCCGCTCCGCATGCGCCGCTTCCTCGACGGCGCGAACGCCACCATGACCGCTCTCGCCGATTCCCTGGTGGTCCACCACGGCTTGGCGTTCAGGACGGCCCACGAGGCGGTGGGCCGTCTGGCGCGGATGCTGCCCGAAGGGTGTGAGCTATCGCCGGAGCGGGTACGGGGACCGCTGGAGGAGATCCTCCGCGAGCTCACGGGCCGCTCCCTGGCCCTCGGCAACGGACTCGCCGCGGCCCTCGACGTGGAGCGAAGCCTGCGCGCGGCGGAACACGGGGGAGGGCCGGCGCCGCGGACGGTCGCGGCGCAGCTCGCGCGGCTCGCCGAGACGAAACGGCGGCTGGAAGACGATGTCCGCGCCTGGAGAGAGAGGCTCGGGGAAGCCGACGGCCGGCTCCGCGGAGCGCTCCGGGAGCTGGTGGAAACCTGAGGAGGACGTGGTGACGGTCCTTGACAAAGTTGAGCAGCGTCCCGTCGCGGGGCTCCGCGAGCCCAGCCGGGGAACCGGCTCGTGCCCGCTGGTGTTGGGAGAGTGCGTCCAGGGGCAGGTAGACGACGGTCCCCACTTTCTCATCACCGCTCCCATCACGCTCGAGTCCCGGGCGGAGTTCATCGCCGATCTGTCGCGAGATTGCATCAGCGTCGAGCCCGCCCACTGTGTCAAGTCTCTGCAGGCGGTCAGCCGGTATCTCACCGGCCAGAGCCTGCCGCTGTGTGGTTCGCTGCGGGTCGCCACCGGAGCGCGGACCTCCCTCGGCTTCGGCACCAGCACGGCGGACATCGCGGCGAGCCTCCGCGCCGCGGCCGCCGCCTGGCACCGCAGCGTCAGCCCCGAGGCGATCTCCGAGATCGCCAGCGCCATCGAGCCGACCGACGGCTCGATGTACGCGGGATCGGTCGCCTACGCCCACCGCGAGGGCCGGCTGTTGGAGGCTCTCGGTCCGCTGCCGCAATTCCGCGCCATCGTGATGCTTTGCGGCGACGGCGTGGACACGGTCGCCTTCGACGAGTACCGGGTGCACTTCCGGTACTCGGCGGAGGCGGGGCAAAAGCTCCGGCAGGCGTGGTGGATGGTGCGGGAGTCGATCCGGACGATGGACGTGAGGCTCCTGGGTCAGGCCGGCATGATCAGCGCCGAGATCAATCAGAAGCTGCTGCCCAAACCTCTGTTCGAGGAGATCCGCGACGCGGTGGAGCCGCTGGGGGCCGCGGGCCTGCTGGTGGCGCACAGCGGCTCGCTGCTCGGCATCCTCCTCGACCCGGAAAAGGGTTTCCGGCAATGCCGGGAGCGCGTGCTGCGCTTCATGCAGGATCTGAAGGTGACCGCCTGGTGCGAGGTGGGGAACTACCGATGAGAAAGGTGAGCTCCGTCCTTGAGCTGATGCGGGAGAGCCCGCTCGTCGCCCTGCACGGGCGGTCTGCCGAGAGCCTGCGCGAGCGGCTGTGGGCCAAGCTCGAGCTCGCGCTGCCGGGCGGGATGAAGGACCGCGTGGCCCTCCAGGTGGTCGAGGACGCGGAGGCCGCCGGCCAACTCGCCCCGGGCGGGGTGATCGTGGAGAGCTCTTCCGGCACGCTGGCCGAGGGTCTGGCCCGCGTCGGCGCGCTGAAAGGCTACCGGGTGATCATCGTCACCGATCCGCGCCTCGATCCGCTGACCCACGCCAAGCTGCGGGCGCTCGGCGCGGAGATCGAAGTGGTGGACTCGTATCACCCCACCGGCGGGTGGCAGCTCTCGCGTCTGGAGAGGCTCGGCCAGATCCTCCGGCAGCACCCCGGAGCGGTCTGGACCTGCCAGTACGACAACCCGAGCAACGCCGCCAGCTACGAGCTGCGGATGGCGAAGGAGCTGCTCACCGCCTTGGGGAGCGTGCAGGTGCTGATCGGCTCGGTCGGCAGCGGCGGCTCGTTGTGCGGCACGGCGCGCAGCCTCAAGCGCCATCTGCCGGGGCTGCGCGTCGTGGCGGTAGACGCGGTGGGGTCCTCCCTTTTCCACCAGCCGGTGAAGGCGCGGCTGCAGAGCGGCCATGGCAACAACGTCGTACCGGGAAACCTCGACTACGAGGTCATCGACGAGGTCCACTGGATCGCCGACGGCGAAGCCTTCGCCGGCTGCTGGGAGTTGGCCCGGCGCGAGGGGATCTTCGCCGGCGGCTCCTCGGGGGCCGTCTACGTCGTGGCTTCCTGGATCGCCAGCCGCCTCAGGCCCGGGGCGCAGGCGGTGGCGCTCCTGCCGGACCGCGGCGACCGCTACAGCGACACCATCTACTCCGACTCGTTCCTGGCCGAGCACGGCCTGAAAGGCCAGGAGGCGGCGGCGGAGCCGCTGCGCATCCGCTACGGCTTCGACACGGCCGAGCGCTGGAGCTGCGCCGAGCTGCCGCGCAACCGGTCCTGTCCCTACCATGCCGCGGCGGCGCCGAGGACGACGGAGCTGGCGATGGAGCTGGGCCTGGTGTGAGGAGCGCGATGCGGCACTTCGTCTTCATCGAGAGCAATACCACCGGCACCGGGCGCGCCGCGGTGGAGCGCTTGTTGCGCGAGGGCGAGGCGGTGACCTTCCTGTCGCGCGAGCCCGGGAAATATCCCTTCCTCGCCGCCGGCTCGCCGCGCCTTTGCGTGTCGGCCGTCGAGACGAACGACGTCGCGGAGCTGACCCGGCAGGTGGAGAAGGTCCGCGGCCGCCAGCCGGTGGACGCGCTGCTGACCTTCTCCGATTACTACGTGACCCTCGTGGCCGAGGTGGCGGCCCGCTGCGGTTTCCGCTATCTCGACCCGCAGGCTGCCCGCGCCTGCCGCGACAAGCACGAGACGCGGCGGGCGCTGCGGCGGGCCGGCCTGCCGGTTCCCGGATTTCGCGTGCTCTCCTCCCTGGAGGAGGCCTGGAGCGCGAGCCAGGAGGTGGCGTATCCCTGCGTGCTCAAGCCGCTCACCGAGAGCTCGAGCAAGGGGGTGCGGCAGGTGTACGGCGCGGACGACCTCCTCCGCCACTTCCGCGAGCTCCACGGCTGGCGCGAGAACGCCCGCCGCCAGCCCGTCGACGGGCGGGTGCTGGTCGAGAGCCTCCTCGCGGGGCCGGAGTACAGCGTCGAGACGGTGACGCTGGAGCGGGGCCGCACGCGGGTGGTGGGCATCACCACCAAGCACCTTTCCGCGCCGCCGCTGTTCGTGGAGCTGGGTCATGACTTCCCGAGCCGGCTGGAGCCGGAGCAGGAAGCCCTGCTGGTGCGGGCGGTGCTCGCCGGCCTCGACGCGATCGGCTACGACTTCGGCCCCGCCCACACGGAGGTCCGTCTGACCCCCGCGGGACCGGTGATCGTCGAGATCAATTCACGGCTGGCCGGGGGGATGATCCCCGAGCTGGTCTCGCACGCCCTTGGCATCGATCTCGTGGGGATCCTGTTCGCCCAGCTCACGGGGCGCGCGGCGGACTTCGCCGCTCGCCGGGCGGAGTGGTCCTCGGTGCGCTTCCTGACGGCGCCGCGGCGCGGCCGGCTGGTCGAGGTGCGCGGCGTGGAGGCGGCGCGCCGCCTGCCCGGAGTGCGGGAGGTGAGCCTCGGCAAGCGCCCGGGCGACGAGGTGCAGCCGGCCGAGGAGGCTACCCACCGCCTCGGTCACGTCATCGTCAGCGGTCCGGACGCCGTGCGCGTCCCGGCGCGGGCCGACGCGGCCCTGGCTTGCTTGGAGCCGGTGATCGAGCCCGCCGTGCCCAGAAACGAGGTGGCCTGAGGATGCTGCTCCCCGGACCCTCGCGGGCGCGCATCGACCTGCGCAGCGACACGGTGACGCTGCCGCCGCGCGAGATGCTGGCGGCAATCCCGCGGGCGGCGCTGGGGGACGACGTCTACGGGGAAGATCCAACGGTGAACCGCCTGGAGGAGATGGCGGCCGAGAGGCTCGGCAAGGAAGCCGCGCTCCTGGTGGCGAGCGGCACGATGGGGAACCTCCTGGCCTTCCTCGCCCATTGCGAGCGGGGGCGGAGGATCCTGTTGGGCGATCAGAGCGACGCCTGGCTGTGGGAGGCCGGGGGCGCCAGCGCGCTCGGCGGGCTGGTCTACCACCCGGTCGCGACCGGACCCGGCGGCGAGCTGTCCATCGAGGACCTCGAGGCGGCGCTGCTGGAACCGTCCAATCCGCAATGCGCCGAGCCCGGCGTCGTCTGCCTCGAGAACACGCACTGCCTGAGCGGCGGCCGCGTCCTCGGCGGCGCTTACCTGGCCGGGGTGCGCCGCTTCGCCGACCGGAGCGGGATCCCCATCCATCTCGACGGCGCGCGCATCTTCAACGCGGCGGTGGCCCTGGGAATCGACGCCAGCCGGATCGCGCAGCCTGCGGACTCGGTCATGTTCTGCCTGTCGAAAGGTCTGGCCGCGCCCATCGGCTCGATCCTCGCGGGGTGCCGCGGCTTCATCCTGCGCGCCCGTCGGCTGCGCAAGATGCTGGGCGGCGGGATGCGGCAGGCCGGCATCGTGGCCGCCGCGGGCATTCATGCCCTCGAGCACATGGTCGATCGGCTGGCCGAGGACCACCGCCACGCGCGGCTGCTGTACGAGGGGCTGGCGGGGATCGAGGGGATCGCCGTGGATCCGGCGCCGCCGGAGACGAACATCGTCTTCTGGACGCTCGCGGAGCCCGGTCTCAGCGCGACCGCGTTCATCGCCGCCCTGGAGGAGAGCGGGGTCGCCGTGGGCGAGTTGGGCAACCGCATCCGGGCGGTGACCCATTGGGGAATCACCCAAACCGACATCGAGCTCGCCGTCGAGGCCGTGCGCCAGGCCGCCGCCTCTCCGGCCAGGCTCGCCAACTGCCGGCCCTGAACGGCGGAGAGGATATTTGGAGAAGAGTTTATGAACACCATCACCACCGAGGCATGGGTGCTGCACATGGGGCCGCGCCAAGATCCCGGGCCGGGCCGGCTCGAAAGGGAAGAGTTTTCGTTTCCGGGCATCACCGAGCATGAGGTCCTTGCCGAGCCACTCTACGGCTGCTGGGAAGGCAACATGTCTCATGCCCTCGAGCGCTGGCCCGTCGACATCTGCCGCTTGCGCCGCGAAGACACCGTCGTCATGGGCAACGCGGGCATCGTGCGGATCCTACAAACCGGCAAGGCCGTCACCAGCGTGGTGGAAGGGGACGTCTGCATGCTGGGTCCCGTCGGCACCGAGGACGAATTCGGCAACATGCTGACGGTGGTCGGGTACGACTGTGCCGGGAGCATCGGCATGCTCGCCAAGAAAGTCAAGCTGCGGGAGTGCCAGGTCCTGCGCCTGCCGGCCGACACCAGGCATTCCTATCAACAGTGGGCGGCGTTCCCCGTACGCTACGGCACGGCATGGGCCAATTGGAAGGTCGCCTACGGCAGCTTCCGGCTGCAGATGAGCCACGAGGACGCGCCGGCGCCGCACGTTTGGGGCTGGGGAGGCGGCGTCTCTCTGGCCGAGCTCACCCTGGCGAAGTACGACGGCTGCAAGGTGGCGATGATCGCCTCCACCGACTCGCGGCTCGACCTGCTGCGCCGGCTGGGAGTGCGACCGATCGACCGGCGCGATTTCGCAGGCCTCAGCTTCGAGGAGGACCGGTACCACTCCGACCATCTCTACAAGAAGGGCTATCTCAAAGCCCAGAGCCATTTTCTCAAGGCCGTCGAGGAAGCGACCGACGGCGAGGGTGTCTCGATCTTCATCGAGAACATCGGCAAGCCCGTGTTCCCGGCCACGTTGAAGGCCCTGCGCACCTCGGGCGTCATCACCACCGTGGGCTGGAAGCACGGCACGGCGCTGTCGTTCCGGCGTGCGGCCGAGTGCATGGAACGGCACATCCACGTCCACACCCATGGCTCCACGTACGCCCAAGGCTGGGAGAGCATGGCGTTCGCCGAAAAGACCGGCTGGATGCCGCCCGTCAACGGCAAGGCGTACGCCTGGGACGACATCCCGCAGCTGGCGAGCGATTTCGCGGCCGGCAAGATCGACTCCTACTTCCCCATCTTCGAGGTCAACCCGCTATGAGACTGGCGAGGCCCTGCCGCCGCCAGCCCGACGCCTGCGGAGCCGGTGCGGCATGAATCTCTCCCCGCCTCTCCGCGTCAAGCTCAGCTTCAGCCTGCTGGCCTTCTGCTACTCCTTCGCGACGGGCCTTCCCATGGGGTTGATCGTCCTCTTCCTCCAGGGGCGGGGCATCAACCTGCTCGAAGTCGGCGTACTGCTGGGGATCCAGTCGGCCGCCGTCGTCCTCCTCGAGCTGCCGACGGGAGCCTTGGCCGACGTCTGGGGGCGGAAAAAGGTGCTGGTGCTGGCTTTCGCCACCGGCGCGGCGTGCATGGCGACGGCCCTGGTCTCGACCTCGTTCGTCGGCTTCGTCGTCGCCATGGTGCTGTCGGGCTTCAGCCGCGCGCTCCTCTCTGGCACGGCGGAGGCTTTCCTGGTGGATTCGCTGCGGGAAGTCGCTCCCGAGGCCGACCTGCAGAACGCCTTCTCGCAGGTTTGGATCGCGACGGCTTTGGGTGTGGGGCTGGGCGCCCTGGTCGGAGGCTTCATTCCGGGACGGTTCGCGGGGTTGCCGCCGGACGGACCGGCGGTCTTCACCCAACTCAGCATGCCGATCCTCGTTTCCTTCGCCGTGTGGCTGGCCCTGACCTTGGCGGCGGCCATCTGGCTGCGCGAGTCGAGGCTGAAGACGGCGGCGAGGAGCGGCGCCGGAGCGATCCGCGACGTTGTCCGCCAGGCGGTCGCGTTCGGCGTCAAGAACCGGCTGGTCTTCTTGCTGGTCGCGGCGGCCTCGCTTTCCGCGCTGGCGATCTCCGGCGTGGAGGCCTTCTGGCAACCGCGGTTCGCACGGCTCCTCGGCGGCGGCGCGGGCCGGTCCCACCTGTTCGGAGCCATTGCCGCCGCCACCTTCGCGTTCTCGGCCGCGGGCTCGGCGCTCGTCGCGCCGCTCAGCAAGAAAGCGGGGGGGCGCCACGGGCTGGTCAGCGCGCTCGCCGCGGTCCTCCTCGGCGGGGCCACCCTCGTCCTGGCCCTGCAGACGAGCTTCCGCGGCGCGCTGGCCGGGTTCTGGTTCGTCTACCTCCTCACCGGGCTCGCCGGCCCGGTGTTGCAGGCGTTCTTCAACGACTCGATCCCCGCCGAGAACCGCGCCACGCTCCTTTCCTTTCTGGCCTTTTGCCTGCGCGCCGGAGTGCTGGCCGGCGGTCTGGGCCTGGGCTTCCTCGCGGCCCATTTCTCGATCCCCGCGGCATGGATCGCCAGCGGTTGCGTCGCGCTGGCCACGGCGCCTCTCTACCTCTACGCCGAGAGCTTGCGGTCGCGGCGGCCGCCGGCCGGGACGGGCGACCTCGCAGCCGCCGCGCCGGACGACCCTTGCGTCCACCGGCTGTTCGAGCAGCAGGCCGAGAGCCGGCCCGAGGCGTTGGCAGTGGTCTGCGGCGGCGAGAGCCTGACCTACTCGCAGCTCAACGAGCGCGCCAATCAGCTCGCCCACCGGCTGCGCCGCCTCGGGGTGGCGCCCGAGACGTTGGTGGGGGTCTGCCTTGAGCGGTCGCCGGAGATGGTGGTCTGCCTGCTGGCGATTCTCAAGGCGGGCGGCGGCTACCTGCCGCTCGATCCCGGCGAGCCGCAGGAGCGCCGCGCCTTCATGATCGCGGATGCCGGGGTAGAGGTGCTGCTGACCCGCGAACGGCTGGCCGATGGGGAGCGCGAGCCGTTCACCGGCGCGAGCCGGTCGAACCCGGCCGGCGGCGCCACCGCCGAGAACCTCGCTTACCTGATCTACACCTCGGGCTCGACCGGACGGCCGAAGGGTGTCGCGGTGACGCAGCGGGCGGTGGTCCACCTGGCACTCGCCGACGGCTACGTCGAGCTGGGTCCGTCCGACCGCGTGGCGCACGCGTCGAATCCCGCCTTCGACGCCGCCACCTTCGAGATCTGGGGCGCCCTGCTCCACGGCGCCTGCGTCGTGGTGGTGCCGAAGGAGATCCTGCTGTCGCCGCCGGAGCTGGCGGCCTTTCTCGGCGCGCGGCGGATCACCACCCTGTTCCTCACCACCGCGCTGTTCAACCAGCTTGCCCGTGAGGTGCCCGGGGTCTTCAAGCCGCTGCGCAATCTGCTCTTCGGCGGCGAGCTCGTGGACCCGCGATGGGTGCGAGAGGTGCTGGCAACCGGTTCCCCGGAGCGCCTCCTCCACGTCTATGGCCCAACCGAGACCACCACCTTCGCTTCCTGGCATCGGATCGAGGCGGTGCCGGCCGGCGCCGCTTCGGTGCCGATCGGCAAGCCCGTGGGCGGCGCCCGGTTCGAGGTGCTCGACGGGGATCTGCGCCCGCTGCCGGCGGGCACGCCGGGCGAGCTGTTCATCGGCGGGCCGGGGCTGGCGCGCGGCTACTTCGGCCGGCCCGGGCTTACCGCCGCGCGCTTCGTTCCCGACCCCGGCGGAGCCGCGCCCGGAGCGCGCCTCTACCGCACCGGCGATGTGGTCCGCGAGCTGCCGGATGGCGCCCTGGAGTTCGTCGGACGGCTCGACCACCAGGTCAAGATCCGCGGCTTCCGGGTCGAGCTGGGAGAGGTCGAAGCCGTGCTGGCGGCGCACCCCGCGGTGCGCGAGGCCGTCGTGCTGGCGCGCGAGGGCGACCCCGGCAGCAAGCGCCTGGTCGCCTATCTGGTGCCCGAGGTTCCAGGCCGCCTGCCGGCGGAGGAGCGGCGCCACCGCGCCGCGGAGCAGATCGGCGAGTGGCGCGGCCTCTTCGATGAGCGGATCTATCGCCAGGCGGCCGAGGTTCCCGATCCGCTGTTCAATGCCGTGGGCTGGGCGAACAGCGACGACGGGCGCCCGATCCCTCTGGAGCAGATGCGGGCGTGGTCCGACGACATCGCCGGACAGGTCCTGGCCCAGCGCCCCCGCCGCGTGCTGGAGATCGGCTGCGGCACGGGCATGCACCTATTTCGCCTGGCGCCGCATTGCGAGCTCTACTGCGGCACCGACATCTCTTCGGTGGCTCTCGACTACGTGCGGCGGCAGCTCGCCGCCCACCCGGGAGCGTACGACAACGTGGTGCTGGAGAGCCGCTCCGCCGAGGACTTCACGGGCTTCGCCGACGGCGCCTTCGATCTCGTGCTGCTGAGCTCCGTCGTGCAGTACTTTCCCGATGTCGACTACCTGCTGGAGGTGTTGGCGGGCTGCCTGCGGGTGGTCCACGCCGGTGGCGCGGTGGTGCTGGCCGATCTGCGCCACGCGGGCCTGATACGCGCCTTCCATACCAGCGTGGCGCTCTTCCGCGCCGCGGATTCCCTCCCCTTGAGCGAGCTGCGGAAACAGATCGGTGAACGGCTGCTGGAGGAGGGCGAGCTGCACCTCGAGCCGGCGCTCTTCCCCGCTTTGCGCCAGCGCCATCCGGAGATCCGCCGCGTCCAGATCCTCCTCCAGGGGGGCGAACGTCACAACGAGCTGAATCGCTACCGCTACACCGCCGTGCTCCACCTCGGAGAGCGGCAGGGAGAGCGCATCGTCCCCGAAGCCCGCGACGGCGCGGGTCTGAGCCTGGCGCAGATCCGTGACGAGCTGCGCCGGCGGCCGGCCGGCATCCGCTTCGCGCAGCTGCCGAACGCGCGGCTCGCGGCCGCGGTGGAAGCCGAGCGCCAGGTCTTCCGCAACGGCGCCGCCGGCAGCGTGAGGCAGTTGAAGGCGGCGCTCGCGGCGGCGGCGAGGACCGGCATCGATCCTCACGACCTCGAAAACTTGGCGGCCGAGCTCGGCTACCGGGTGGAGCTGGCTTGGTCGGCGCAGGACAGTGGCAGCTTCGATGCCGCCTTCGTCGCCCGCGAAACAGATCTGGTGACGGCTCCGCTGGAGGGCGACGGCGCTCCTGCCCGTCCCTGGCACCAATACGCCAACGAGCCCTGGCGCGCCCAGGCGAGAGCCTGTCTCGTGGCGGAGCTGCGCCGCCATTGCGACGAGCGCCTGCCACGGTTCATGCGGCCCGCCGCGTTCGTGGTGTTGGGCGAGTTTCCCCTGACGGCAACCGGCAAGGTGGACCGCTTGGCGTTGCCGGCACCGCGGGCCGGGCGGCGGGAGCTGGACAGCGAGCCGGTATCTCCCACCACCCCGCTCGAGGAGCTGTTGGCCCGCATCTGGAGCGAGACCCTGGGAGTGTCTCGCGTCGGGATCGATGACAACTTCTTCGACTTGGGAGGCGACTCCATCCTCAGTATCCGGATCGCCATGCGGATGCGCGAGGCGGGGCTCGCGCTCGAGGTGTGCGACCTCTTCATGCAGCAGACGGTCGGGGGGCTGGCGCGGCTGTTGAGCCAGCGTGAAGCCGTTCCCGCCGCCCTGCGGGAGACGCCGGCGCCGGCCACCGGAAGCTTCACCACCGTGGAGTTGGAGGAGGGAGAGCTCGCGGCGCTCCTCGGCCTGGCCGGAGAGGGTGGTGGAGGGCGATGAGCGAGCCCGGCCCCCCGCAGACGGCGGCTCCCGCCACGGCTGCACCCCGGCCCGTGGCCGCCCTCTTCCAGGACAATGTCGAGGACATCTGCGCGCTCTCGCCGGTGCAGCAGGGGATGCTGTTCCATGCGCTGCTGGCGAAGGGGCCTTCGCCCTACCTGGAGCAAACCGTCTGGACCTTGGGCGGCGAGGTCGATCTCGAGCGGTTCGAGCGGGCCTGGAACCTGCTCGTCGAGCGCCACCCCATCCTGCGCACGGTGTTCCATGAGGCGCGCAAGCAGCCGATTCAGATCGTCCTCAAGCGGCGCCCCATCTCCTTTTCAATCTGCGACCTGCGGGCCCTCCCTCCGGAGCTCCAGGCCGCCGCCTGCGCGGCGTTCCGCGAGGACGATCTGCGACAGCCCATCGATCCTCGGACCGGCCCGCTGATGCGCGCCTCCCTCCTGCGGCTCTCCGGCGAGGAGACGAGGTTCGTCCTCACCTTCGACCACTCGATCCTGGACGGATGGAGCCTGAACCCGCTCTGCACCGACCTGCTGGCGATCTATGACGGGCTGACCCTGGGGGTCGTGCCGGCGGCGGCCGATGCGCCTCCGTTCAAGGATTTCGTGGTCTGGCTGAGCGGCTGGGACCGCCGGGAAGCCCTCGACTTCTGGGCGCGCTACCTCGCCGGTTTCAGGGAGCCCACGCCGCTCCCTCTCGACCGGCGCCCGGCAAGGGACGCGGAGCGAAGCCTCGTCTCCATGGCGCATCCGCTTGCGGCCAGCATGTCGCGGCGGCTGGCGGCGCTGGCGCGAGAGGGCCGCGTCACCTTGGGGGCCCTGGTGCAGGCGGCGTGGGCCGTGCTGCTGTCGCGCTATAGCGGCTCGGAGGACGTGGTCTTCGGCCTCACCGTCTCGGGCCGGCCGCCGGAGCTGCCCGGCTCCGAGAGGATGATCGGTCCCTTCATCAATACCCTGCCCGTCCGGCTGCGAGTCGACGAGGCGGCGGCGTTCCTCGATCTCTCCCGGGTCCTGATGCAGCACTACGCCGACCTCGGCCGGTATGGCTACCTGTCGCTGCCGGACATTCAGTCCAGAGGCGAGATCGCGCCGCCGCGCCAGATGTTCGACAGCATCCTGGTCTTCCACAACAGCGGGCTCGCGAGATCGTTCTCGTCGCCCCACCTGCGGATGATCGCCGAGGACTCGTGGCTCGAGAGGACGAGCTATGACCTGGCGATCGACGTCATACCCGGCGAGCCCCTGCAGGTCAAGCTCTCCTACGCTCGGGAGGCCTTCGACGACACCACGATCGAGCGCCTGGCGGCGTGTTTCGAGCGGCTGCTGGAGAGCGTCGTGGACTGCCCGCAGGCGCGCATCGGCGAGTTGGAGATCCTGTCCGCGGCCGAGCGCGAGCGGCTGCTGGTGGAGCTCAACCGGACGGCGGAGAGGCCGGCCTCCGAGCTCGGTTTCGCGGCGGCTTTCGCGCGCCAGGTGGCCGCGCGGCCCGAGGCGGTGGCTGCCGTTTGCGGCGCCGAGCAGGTGAGCTACGCCGGCCTGGCGGCGCGCGCCGAAGCCGTGGCGCGCTGGCTGCTGGCGCGCGGAGCCGGTCCGGAGGTGCGGGTGGGGGTCTTCGGCGAGCGGGGCATCGGCATGCTGGCCACCCTCGTCGGCATCCTCCAGGCCGGAGCGGCGTGGGTACCGCTCGAGCCGGCGCACCCCGAGGCCCGCTTGGCGGCCATTCTGGCCGGCAGCGGCGCCGGGTTCGTGGCGACTCAGACTCGGCTGGCGGCACGGGCTCGCGCGCTGGCCGGCGGGGTGGTGCCGGCGCCGGTGGTCTTCTGCTGGGACGAGCCGCTGGACCCACCGGCCGCGGCGCCGGGCCCGGCGACTCCGGCGATCCAGGAGGCCGGGGCCACCGACGGACAGGCGCTGGCCAACGTCTTCTACACCTCCGGCTCGACGGGCGTGCCGAAGGGGGTCATGGTCGAGCAGGCCGGCATGCTCAACCACCTGCGGGCCAAGATCGCCCTGCTCGGCCTGGGACCGGCCAGCGTGGTGGCGCAGAACGCTCCCCACGGCTTCGACATCTCGGTCTGGCAGATGTTGGCGCCGCTGATGGTGGGGGGCCGGGTGTGGATCGTCGAGGAGGAGACGGCGACCGATCCGGGCCGGCTGCTGGCGGGTGTGGAGCGGTGGCGGGCGACGGTGCTGGAGACGGTGCCGGCGCTGCTGGAGGCGCTGGTGGAGGCGGCGGGCCCGGAGGTGCGGCTGGAGGGTTTGGAGTACCTGATCTCCAACGCCGAGACGCTGCCGGTGGGGCTGTGCCGGCGCTGGCTGGAACGCTTTCCGCGGGTGCCGCTGATCAACACCTACGGCGCCACGGAGTGCTCGGACGACACGACGCACCAGGTCTTCCTCACGCCGCCGCCGGCGGCCGCGGTGCGGGTGGGGGTGGGGCGGCCGATCGCCGGCCTGCGGATCTACGTCGTGGACCGGCAGCTGCGGCCGGTGCCGTTGGGCTGCGCGGGCCAGATCGCGATGGCGGGAGTGGGGGTGGGGCGGGGCTATCTGGGTGAGCCGGAGCAGACGGCCAAGGCGTTCGTGCCCGACCCGTTCGGGCAGCCGGGCGAGCGGCTGTACCTCAGCGGCGACCTCGGCCGCTGGACCGCGGCGGGCGACCTGGATCTGCTGGGCCGGCTCGACAGCCAACTCAAGGTGCGGGGCCATCGGGTCGAGCTCGGCGAGGTCGAAGCGGCGCTGGCGCGCCACCCGGCGGTGCGCCAGGCGGTGGTGGTGGCGCGGCCGGACGGGCAGGGCGGCAACCGGCTGCTCGCTTACCTGGTGGCCGCCGGCCAACCCACCGCCGCGGAGTTGCACGGCTTCCTGCAGCAGAGGCTGCCGCAACCGATGCTGCCCGAGCGCTTCGTGCAGCTCGCCGCCCTGCCGCTCAACCGCAACGGCAAGGTCGACCGCCAGGCCCTGCCGGAGCCTCCCGCGGCCGCCGAACGGGAGGGCTACGTGGCGCCGCGCGGCGAGCTCGAAGCCGCCATCGCGGGCCTCTGGCAGAGCGTCCTCGGCATCGAGCGGGTCGGCGTCCACGACGACTTCTTCGACCTCGGCGGCCACTCGCTCAAGGCCATCCAGCTCGCCACGCAGATGAAGCTGCGTCTGGGCTCCGGGCTATCGGTCCGCGATCTCTTCCTCGCACCCACCGTGGCGGGCCTGGCAGCGCTGGCGGAAAAGAGCGGGAGCGCTCTCCCGGCACCTCCGGCCGGCGCCTCCGGACAGGCGCGGCCGCTGATACCGCGCGGTCCCGACCGGCCACGCTACCCGCTCTCGATCGCGCAAAGCGTGCAGTGGTTCGCCGCCGAGATGAGCGACAGCACCAAGCCCGCGGAGATCCTGAAGCTCGATGGGCCCCTCGATCGCCCGGCGCTGCGGTCGGCGATCAGCCGGCTGGTGGACCGGCACGAGGCGCTGCGCACGGCCTTTCTGGAGATCGCCGGCGAGCCCGCCCAAACGATCCATGAGACGGTTGAGATGGACTGCCCCGAAGAAGATCTCTCCCGCCTCGACGAGGCCGCGCGGACGCGCCGGGTCCGCCTCCTGCTGCGAGAGGCGGCGCGGCCGTTCGACCTCAGTCAGCCGCCGCTGCTGCGGGCGCGGCTCCTCCGGCTGCAGGCGGAAAGTCACCTCCTCCTCCTCAACCTGCCGCACATCGTCTCGGACGGCTGGTCCGAGCAACTCCTGCTCCGCGAGCTGGCCGGCTCGTACAACGCCTTCCGGGCGGGGCTGAACCCTCCCCTCTCCCTCCCCCGTGTGCGCTTCGTGGACGTCGCGGCCTGGCAGAACGAACAGCTGGCGACGCCGGCCCTGGCGGCGCAACGCGAGTTCTGGCTGGAGAGGTTCCGCGACGGCGGTCCGACCTTGTCCTTCCCGGCGGAGGAATCGCCCCGGCCGGCCGCGGACGCTGCCGCCACGGATACGGCCGTCGCCACCCTGATTCTCTCTCCCGAGCTCACGCTGGAGACCAAGCGGCTGTCCTCCTCCCGAGGCGCCACCCTCTTCATGGTGGTACTGGCGGCCTTCAAGACGCTCCTGGCGCGGTGGACCGGCCAGACCGACCTGGTGGTCGGCTCAGTGCTCGCGGCACGCAGCCACCCCGATCTCGAGGATCTGGTCGGGGTGTTCATCAATACGCTGGCGCTGCGCTCGGACCTGTCAGGCAATCCGGCGTTCTCGACGGTGCTCGAACGGGTACGGCGAACGACACTCGAGGCGATCGCCCATCAGGACTATCCCTTCCACACCTGGCTGGAGATTTTGCGGCGCCAACGCCGGCAGAGCGACTACCTGCCGTTCTCGGCTCTCTTCGTGCTCCACCAGAAACCGTCCCTGGCGCCGTTCGACGGCCTCGCCGCCAGCTACCTGCTGCACCACGAGATCACCGGCGAGACCCCCGTCCTGGGAGACCACGTACCGTGGAGCGCGAGCGGGCAGATGCTCCGCCTGGATGCCATCGAGAGCGAGGACCGCCTCAAGCTGATGCTCTGCTCCGGCTCCGGGCGGCCGCACGGCGCCACGCTCGAACGGCTCCTGGGGCAGCTGCGATCGATCCTCGACCAGGCAACGAAACACCCCGACACGCTCCTCTCGCGGTTCCGCCTCGGCGACGGCGGCGAGGCACGGCCGGCGTTCGCCACCGTGGAGCTGGCGGCGAGCGACCTCGAGGAGCTATTCGGAATCGCCGTTGGGAGTGAACTATGACCACCGAATCCGTGCCGATCCCGCGCCTCCCGCGCCAGGAGAGCTACGCCCTGTCCGCGTATCAGCGGGGTATCTGGGCGCTCGTCCAGGCCAGCCCGGACAACCCGTTCTACAACGCCTCGCGGATCATCAAGCTGATCGGTCCCCTCGATCTCGGGCGATTTCACTGCGCGCTCGAGATCTTCATCGCCCGCCATGACGTCCTGCGGACCAGCTTCGCGTCGACCGAGCACGGTCCGGTCCAGCGCGTCGCCGCAGCGGTCGAGGTCGGCCTGCCGCTCGAGGACCTCTCGCAGCTGCCGGCCGCGAGACGCGAGGCGAGGTTGCACCAGTGGATCGAGGAGACCGCGTGGACGCCGTTCGACCTCGGGACGGCGCCGCTGATCCGCTTCCGGGTCTTTCGTTTCGCCGCCGCAGACCATCGCTTGGCGCTGACCGCCCACCACCTCGTCTCGGACGGCACCTCCGGGAGGCTGATGATGGAGGAGCTGGCGGTGCTCTACCCTGCGCTCTGCGCGGGCTCAACGCTGCCGCCGCCGCCGGCGCTCCAGTACCACGACTTCAGCCACTGGCAGAACGCGCAGCTCGAATCGGGGAAGCTGGACGAGAGCGAGCGCTACTGGCTGCACCGGCTCGGCGGCGACCTCCCCAGCCTGGAGCTGCCGGCTGACCGGCGCCGCCCGGCGGTGGCTTCGTACCGGGGCGCCCAGCATCGGCGGCTGCTGTCCGCCGGCCTGACACGCAAGCTGAAGGAGCTGTGCCGCAAGCAGAGGACCACCGTCTTCCGGCTCATGCTGGCGGCGCTCGATACCCTCTTCGTCCGCCTGGGCCGCGAGACCGACCTCATCGTCGGCTCGCCGGTCTCGGGACGCACGCACCCGGCTCTCCGCGACCTGCAGGGACTTTTCGTCAACATGCTGGCGTTGCGCGTCGACCTGGGCGGCGACCCCTCCTTCACCGAGGTGCTGGCTCGGGTCAAGGAGTCCACCCGGGAAGACATCGACCGCCGGGACTTCCCCTTCGACGTGCTCGTCCGGCGGCTGAACCCGCCCCGCGAGCCGGGGCGGCCGCCCATCTTCAACGTCGTTCTGATCATGCGCGAGCCCAGCTTCGCGAGCGAGTTGCCGGCCGGCCCGCTGGTGCTCAGCCAGGACGAGGTGCCTCTGACCCGGGTCTCCCGTTACGACCTCACGCTCATCGTGGCGGAGACCGGGCCGGGCCTGCGCCTCACCTTCGAGTACAGCTCCGATCTGTTCGACCCCGGCACGGTCATTCGTCTCGCCGGCACCCTGGAGCAACTGCTCGCAGCGGTGGCGGCGGATCCGGACGAGCGAATCTCCCGCCTGCCGCTGCTGGGCGAGTCGGAGCGGGCCGCCGTCCTGCTCGAGTGGAACGACACGCGGCGCGAGGGCGCGGTCGAGCGGTGGCTCCCGCGACTGCTCGAGCGCCAAGCCGAGCTCCACCCCGAGGCCTTGGCATTGGCCTGCGGCGGGCAGGTCCTGTCCTACCGGGAGCTGCTGGAGGAGGCCGGCCAGATGGCGCGGCGACTGTCCGGTCTCGGACTCATGCCGGGTGAGGCGGTGGGGGTGGCGCTGGGGCGCTCGGCCCTGCTGGTGCCGGCGCTGCTGGCGATCTGGCGGGCGGGTGGGAGCTATGTGCCGATGGACCCCTCCTATCCGCAGGAGCGGCTGGCCTACATGCTGGCGGACGCCGGTTGCCGGCTGGTGCTGGTCGACGAGACGACGCCGCCGGAGCTGGTGCGTCGGGCGCCGGTGGCGGTCTGGCTGGGCAACGGGAGCGACGGGCGGTACGTCCTGGGCAGCCCACCGTCCCGCGACAGCCGCGCGCCGGCGATCCCGTCCGCTGCGGGGAAGGCGCGGCGGCTGCCGGCGGTCCCGGACACCGCGCCGGCCTACATTCTCTATACCTCGGGCTCGACCGGGCGGCCCAAGGGAGTCGAGGTGCCGCACGCGGCTCTGGTGAATTTCCTGGCGGCGATGGCCGAGCAGCCGGGTCTCGGGGCCGGCGACGTGCTGCTGGCGGTAACCTCGTTGTCGTTCGACATCGCGGGGCTGGAGCTCTACCTGCCACTGTTCGTCGGGGCGCGGATCGAGCTGGCGAGCCGGGAGGAAGCCGCCGACGGGGCGCTTCTGCTGGCCCGGCTGCGGAAGTCGGGGGCGACGGTGATGCAGGCGACTCCGTCGACCTGGAGGATGCTGATCGACGCAGGCTGGCAGGGGCAGCCGCGGCTCAAGGTGCTGTGCGGGGGCGAGGCGCTGCCCGAGAAGCTGGCGGCCGAGCTGGTGACGCGCTCGCGGTCGGTGTGGAACCTCTACGGGCCGACGGAGACGACGATCTGGTCGGCGGCGGCGCGGGTGCTCCCCGAAGCCGCGGTCACGCTCGGGCGGCCGATCGCCAACACCTCGCTCTACGTCCTGGGGAGCGACCTCGAGCCGGCGCCGATCGGGGTGCCGGGGGAGCTCTACATCGGCGGTGACGGAGTGGCGCTGGGGTACCGGCGCCGGCCCGAGCTGACGGCCGAGCGCTTCTTACCGGATCCGTTCGCCGGCCGGCCCGGGGCGCGCTTCTACCGCACGGGCGACCTGGTGCGCCGGCGGGCGCGCGGCGAGATCGAGTTCCTGGGGCGGATCGACCACCAGGTCAAGGTGCGCGGCTTCCGCATCGAGCTGGGGGAGGTGCAGTCGGCCCTGGAAGAGCAGCCGGAGGTCGCGCAGGCCGTGGTCGTGGCCCAGGCGGGGCCGGCAGAGGGAGCCGGCCGGCTGGTGGCCTACGTCGTACCGCGGCCGGCCGGCGCGGCGCTCGCCGTCTCCACGCTGCGCACCCGGCTGGCGCGGACGTTGCCCGCTTACATGATTCCCGAAGCCTGGGTAGTCCTCGCCGAGCTGCCGCTCACCCCCAACGGCAAGGTCGACCGCAAGGCCCTGGCCGCCGCGAGCCCGCCGGCCAGCGCGCCGGAGTCGACCTACGTGCCGCCACGCGACGCCGTGGAGTGGGAGTTGGCCGAGCTGTGGGAGGAAGCGCTCGGCGTCCGTGGCATCGGCGTGCTCGACAACTTCTTCGCGCTCGGCGGCCACTCCCTCATCGCGGTCTCCCTGGTGGCGGAGGTCCATCGGCGCTTCGGCATCAGGCTCTCCGTAGCCGCTCTCGCGCAGGCCCCTACCATCGCCGCGATGAGGGCGGCGCTGAAGGTCCCGGGTCATCCTGCCCATGCCGCCGCCCGGTTTGCCGCCAATCTCGTCCCGATCCGCGCCGGCGGTCCGTCAGAGCCCCCGCTCCTGCTCGTCCATGCCCACCGCGGCACGGTCTTCGCCTATCACGCCCTGGCCATCGCCCTCGGCGACCGCTACCCGATCTACGGGCTGCAAGCGCAGGGTCTCGGCGAGGGGGAAGAGCCGCTCGACTCCATTCCGGCCATGGCGGCGCGCTATATCGAGCAGATCAGGACGCTGCAGCCTGAAGGGCCTTACCGGCTGGCGGGATGGTCGCTCGGCGGCGTCGTGGCCTACGAGATGGCGCGGCAGCTCGAGAGCAGGGGCGAGGTGCTGGCGATCCTGGCGCTGCTCGACGCCAGCCCGCCCGACGACCCTGCTCCGGAGGCGCTGACGGCGGATACGCTGCCGCGGATCGGGCGCGCTGTCTTCGGCCTCGACGAGGCGGTCTTCGCAGGTCTCGACGAGAGCCGGGCGCTCGAGCTGCTCCTCAAGCGCGGCCGCGAGCTCGACCTGCTCCCCGCGGCGATGACGCCGGAACCCCTGGGCCGCCTCCTGCGGGTCGTGATGGCCCACTCCCGGGCGCTCGCCGCCTATCGGCTCGCCGGTAGTATCGACGCCGACATCTGCCTGCTGCGTGCCACCACCGCCTCGCAGGTGCGGGATCCCGACGCCTGGCGGCGGCGGACGCGGCGGACCTTCTCGCTCGTGACGGTCCCCGGCTCGCACCATGAGATGGTCTTCCCCCCTGCCGTCGGCAAGCTCGCCGAGGCGCTGAGCCAGGCCCTGGAGCGCGGCGCGGCGAAGTCGCGGATGGCGGCCGCGCCGCTCACCGTGGCGTAACGGCTCGGCAGGCCGCCCTCACTCGGCTCTCAGCGCGTCGAGCGGATCCAGCTTCGTCGCATAACGGGCGGGGAGGTAGCTGGCCAGCAATGCGACCGCCGCCAACAGGCCGCAGGCGGCGGAGAGGGTGACCAGGTCCGTAGGGCTCACCCCGACGAGGACGCTCGCCATGGCACGGGTGAGCGCCAGGGCGCCGGCCAATCCGATCGTGAGTCCGATCAGCGCCAACTGCATCCCCTGCCTGAGGATGAGGCCCAGGACGTCCGTGCGCTCGGCTCCCAGCGCCACGCGGATCCCGATCTCCTTGGTGCGGCGGACGGTGGCGAAGGAGATCACGCCGTAGATGCCGAGTCCGGCGAGGAGCAGGGCGAGGAGAGCAAAGACCACGAGCATGCCCGTGGTGACGCGGAAGGGACTCATCACCCTCGCCAAGATACGGTCGAACACCTGCACGTTGCCGCCCGCCAGGGTGGGATCGACCGCGGCGATCTGGCGCTGGACATCGCCGGTGTGCACCGCCGGCTCGTCGGCGGTGCGGACGACGATGGCCATGCGGGGAGCGAGCGCCTGGTGGAGAGGCACGTAGACCTCGGCTCGCGGGGGCTTGTTGATCATGTTGCGGCTGCGGATGTTGCGCACCAGGCCCACGACCTCTCTCTCCCTGAGCCCCGGCTCGCCGGCGATACGGATGCGCTGGCCGAGTGGATCGGCACCCGGCCAGAGGATCTTGGCCGTCGCCTCGTTGACAATCGCCACTCCGTTGGCGGGGCTCTGCGGTTGGTCGTGATCCCGGCCGTCGAAGGCCCTGCCCTGCAACAATGGGATTTCCATGGTCGCCAGATAGTCGTCGGAGATCACCCGATAGCCGACCGATGGTTTTTCCGACGCATTCATCGGCCGGCCGACGACCTCGACCTCCTCGACCTGGTCCCAGGGCGAGAGGGGAAGTCCCGTGATGAGGGCCATGGCGCGCACCCCGGGCAGCGCTCGCACCCTGCGGGAAAGCTCGTCGTAGAAGGCGGCAGTCGCCAGGATATCGGGGTAGCGGTCGGAGGGGAGGGTCACGTCCATGGTGAGCAGGTGGTCGGTGCGGAATCCTGGATCCGTCTCGAGGACACTGGAGAAGCTCTTGATCATCAGCCCGGTGCTGGCGAGCAGCATCAGCGCCAGCGCCGTCTCGGAGATGACGAGCAGCCGCCGCAGCCGACCGCCGCGGCCACCGCCCGAGCTGCCCCGCCCCCCTTCCTTGAGCGACTCTTGCAGGGTGACGCGCGAGGCGTTGAGCGCTGGCGCGGTGCCGAAGACGAACCCGACCAAGAACGTCAGCAGGGCCGTATAGACGAGGACCCGATTGTCGACCGCGAGGGAGTGCCAGGCCGGGAGAAATTGTGTGATCTCACCCGGCACGGCGCCGCGGATCAGCACCAGCTCGCCGTGCGCCACCAACGTGCCGAGCGCGCCTCCGAAGAGCCCCAGCAGGAGGCTCTCGGTCAGGCATTGACGAAAGACTCGCAGCCGGCTCGCGCCGAGCGCGCTGCGCAGAGAGAACTCGCGTTGCCGGGCGGTGGCGCGGGCGAGCAGGAGGTTCGCCACGTTGGCACA
>Ga0134122_10000638_pt1 | contig 24078 bp, 22 predicted proteins | sample KB302_FD_96461 | JGI IMG/M metagenome (GOLD analysis project Ga0134122, IMG submission 96461) | Terrestrial soil microbial communities without Nitrogen fertilizer from Kellogg Biological Station, Michigan, USA - KB3-0-2 | ecosystem: Environmental > Terrestrial > Soil > Unclassified ...
TACTATCAGCTTCATGGGCCTGGCCGCGGCCATCGTTACCGGCATCACCGACACTTCGGGAAAGTTCAAGGGTGTCTCTATTGCTTTGGGTGTGCTGCTGTCGGCGATTGCCGCTGAAGTCTATGTCTACCGATATTCGTTGATTCTCGATGGAAAGACCCTCATCACTGGTATTGGCTACGTCGACGATCACGCGATCCTGCCCGGACTTTGGTTTGTGATTGCTGCGCTGGGCGTTGGCGCATTGATCGCGTTTGCCAACGCGCGTTCGGGACACATCCGTAATTTCATCGCGGCCGTGATTCTTCCCGCTGTCACATATGTCGTGGTTGGAGTGTTGATTCCCGGCTATGTCGCGACATTCGTTGTGCGTCCCAATGAGTTCGTGAAAGAGACGCCGTACATTAAGAACAATATCGAATTCACTCGCAAGGCCTTCAGGCTGGACCAGGTTGAAGAGATTCCGTTTGAGCCGCGCACAACTGGAGCAGTTTTCGATCCGGCGGCGCATGCCCCGACGATTGACAATATCCGGCTCTGGGATTGGCGCGCCCTTCAATCGACCGTGCGGCAGATACAGGAAATCAAGACGTACTATGACTTCCGCGATATTGATGTCGACCGCTATATCCTTAATGGAAAGCCACGCCAGGTGATGCTGGCCGCGCGTGAATTGGATCGCAATAAGTTGCCTGCCAATACGTTGAACTGGGTCAATGAACGTCTCGTCTTCACCCACGGTTATGGCGCCACGATGAACACGGTTACCGATTTTACCAAGGAAGGAATGCCGGAGTTTATCCTGTCCAATATGCCCGTACAGAGTAGAGCCCCGGAAATTCAAATCAAAAGGCCGGAGATCTATTTTGGCGAGATCACCGATTGGCCCGTGTATGTGAAGACGCGACAGAAAGAATTCAATTATCCGGAAGGAGAAGCGAGCGGCGACTCTTCCGCCTATGAAGGCGCCGGCGGCATTCGCATGGGTGGATTCTTCAGGAAATTGTTGCTGGCGTGGTCGGTGGGGGACCTGACGAAGGTTCCATTTTCGGAGGACATCAGCGCCGACAGCGCGCTTCTCATGCGTCGAAATATTCGAGAAAGGACGGCGGCTGTTGTGCCATTCCTTGCCTTTGATGACGATCCCTATCTGATCATTGGAAGTGACGGCGCCATGTATTGGATGATGGACGCGCTGACCATGTCGGACCGCTATCCGTATTCGCGGCACCTCAGTATCGGTGGCAAGTCCGTGAACTACGTGCGCAACAGCGTCAAAGCTGTCGTGAATGCATACGACGGCGCGATGTCGTTTTACGTGTTCGAGCCGGATGATCCTTTGATTCAAGCCTACCAGCGGATGTTTCCGGCACTGTTCAAGCCGGCATCGGAACTGCCTGAAGTGCTGAGAAGTCATGTGCGGTATCCCGAGATTCTTTTCCAGGTCCAGGCGACGATGTATTCCAACTATCACGTCACTAACGAGCAGGTGTTCTACAGCAAGGAAGATCTGTGGACGATCGCGCAGCAGAGCCGGTCGCAGTCCGGACAGGGTGGGGCAAATGTCATTGAGCCGTTCTTCACCCTGATGCAGTTTCCAAACGAGAAAAACGCGGAGTTTGCCGCAATCCTTCCGTTTACACCCGCAAACAAGAACAACATGATCGGCTGGATGGCGGCGCGGAGCGATGGCGCCGCATACGGAAAGCTGCGCGTCTATCAGTTCCCGAAGACTCGAGTTCTGGATGGCCCGCTGAACGTGGAGGCGCGTATCAATCAGGATCCCCAGTTGTCATCGCAGCTCACGCTTTGGAATCAGCAGGGCTCCACCGTCATTCGCGGAGATCTGCTCGTGATTCCGCTGGAAGACACGATGCTGTTTGCAGAACCGATTTACCTGCAGGCGGAGAAAAGCCCGATGCCGGAATTGCGGCTGGTGGTATTGATTACCCAGGACCGGCTGGCATTCGGCCCGCGGTTTTCCGATGCTCTGACGTCGCTGCTTGCCGGACAGGCGAGCGTGACGCCAGCCTCTGTCTCCGCGGCATCTCCTGCGCCGGGCAACGTGCCGGCCACTACGGCAGTGCCGTCAACGACAAAGCAATTGATCGACCGGGCCAACCAGGCGTTAAACGACTACCGCAAGCTCACATCCGACGGCAAACTCGGTGAGGCCGGCGCGAAGCTGCAAGAACTCCAACGGCTGCTGGAGGAGATGAAAAAGTAGCTGACGACAGGCTGTAGGCGCGGTCTATGAGCGGAGCGAATGCAGGCCCGGCAGGGCGCAGCCATTGAAGAATGACGGCGCACAATCCCGAATAGGAAGTACTCTGTAATGAAACATCGCGCGCGGTCACAGACCGCGCCTACAACTGTTCGGATGCGCTTCGCGCGTTAACTCATTCCCCCCACCACCGCCGTGAGATCGCACTGAATCAGCATGTTTCCCGGAAGCTCGTTGTATACCAGCGTGTGGCGTGCCGGACGCGAATGCGGATCGGGAAACATCGCCAACCATTCCTTGTTCACGAATGCCTTCGTTTTTCGGTCCTTCGCCCAGACCGTGATCTTGATGATGTCTTCCGTTGTTCCGCCCGCGCATTCAATTACACGCCGGATATTGGCAAACATAACGGCGCATTGTTCCTCGAGTCCATCCGGCGCCTTTCCTGTTGCAGGATCTCTCGGAAAAATTCCGCTGCTCATGACGAGAGAGCCGATCCGAGTTGCTGCGGGTATCGGATTTTCGTGTTCAATACCGGCGACTTCAAAACTTCGACGTTTACTCACTGTCACTTTCCTTCTGAGTCATGTGTTCATACGTCCGGGACATAACTTGACTCACGGGAGTTCCGGCTTCAATATCTGCAATGAGATTGGCTTCACGAGCGGCGAGTTTCTCCGTCTGCGCCACAACGGCGTCCAGATTCCCGGCAGCGATGAATACGACGCCGCTGCCGTCTGCAATGACCCAGTCTCCGGGATTCACGACAGTCGCTCCAATCGTGACTGGCGAGTTGAACGCTGTTTCAATGACGCGACCGCGGGCAGTGACGGGCAATACGCCGCGTCCAAAAACAGGGAATCCAAGTTCGCGGCTTTCATCGATGTCGCGGCAGATTCCGTCGACGATCGCTCCCGCAATTTTCTGCATTCCTGCTGCCCGGGAAAGAATCCCGCCCCAGCCTGCGCAATCCGAGCGGGAGTGGTGCTCCACCACGATGATGTCTCCCGGATGGGCGGCTTCAATCGCGGCGGTGCAAAGGTGACGTTCGGCCATGCGTCCCTCTGCGGCCTCGAGCCGGACCGTGAGCACGGGGCCCGCGATTCTCGCGTCTGTCGACAAGCGGCTGAGGCCAGGTACGACGCCGGTGTATCCGAGTTTATCGAGAGCATCGGAAACAATGCAGGTGTCCAGCCGGCCGAGACGCTGGCGGTAGTCCTTGATGTAATCCGTCATTCTGGTTTTGCGGTGACGGCTTTCTTTCCGTCGACGGTTTTTCCCGTTGGATCCACTTCCACCTTTTTCCCACCGGACTCTACAACGACGAGTTTGTTGTCGGGATCGGAGAAATGAACGGTGAGGTTGTCATTGACCTTCAGGGCCGGGTATGAAAAATAATCGGGAAACTGGGCGCGAAGCAGGGGAGTAATTTCATGCAGGTTGTCACCAAAGGCGTCTCCAAAGGCATTTCGTTGTCCCCCAAACGTGGACTCGTGACACAACGTGCAGTTGCCGTCCTTTATCTTTGCCATGGGATCCTTTGAGTACACTGTCACCAGTTCGGGAAGGGCAAATGCTGAAACGGCTGGAATCGCGAACAGAACCGGCAGAATAAACCGACGGATATTCTTCATTTTTTAACTGTATGGAAGTTCATGAAGATGTGTCAATGGAGGACCCGTGAATCCGGCAAATGATATTGCGATGGTTCTGTTTCGGGAACTGGAGGAGTTCGAGCGCGAAATCTCGTAGTTTCCCGACTCACTACAGCCGCTGGCGTTCCAGGTGCATGAGCGGCTTTCGCGGATCGATTTGCAGAGTCAGAATCCCTCCCAGTACGGATACTCCAGCCGCGATCAATAGCGGTGTCGACCAGGAGCCCCACCACTGAACGGTATATCCAATCACCAGCGGGCTGAGCGCACCTCCAATGTTCGCAAACGTATTCATGCATCCGGTCACCGTTCCCGCCGCATCCTGACCAATGTCATGACAAATCGCCCAGCACGTGCTCAGGCACAGATCGCCGGCGCCGGCAGCAGTCGCGAGCAACACTGCGGCGGCCACATTGTTCGATGTGAGTGCTGCGCCGGCCAATGCGAATCCGCTCACCGGAAGGGCTACCGAGCCGATCGACCGACCGATGCGCAGTCCGTAGTGTTTGACAAGATAATCTGTCAGTCGCCCGCCAAGAATGCTTGTTGCCGCTGCTGTCAGTAGAACGATGGTGTGAACGGCGCTGGTCTGAGCGTTGGAGAATCCTCGAATTTCTTTCAGGTAGGTCGGCAGCCACGTGAGGTAGAAGTACAGAGAGTAGCCGTAGCAGAAGTACATGAGGCTGATCCAAAGCACCTGCAATTGGAACAAACTTCGCAGCGGCAACTCGGATTTCGTCATCGCCGTCTTTACGCTATTGGATTCCTGAATCAGAGCAAGCTCCGCGGCGTTGACCTCCGGGTGACGTGCGGGATCGTCACGGAACCAGCGCCACCAGAAAATACACCAGGCGACGCCGAGTGTTCCGAAAATCCAAAATGATGCCCGCCATCCCGCATAGGCCAGAATCGGCGTCACGAGAAGGGGAGTGGCGGCGCCGCCGAGACGCGACCCCATGAACATCACTCCGTGGGCAGTTCCACGTTCGCGTTCGGGAAACCAATGCGAGAGGCTACGCGACATATTGGGAAATGCTCCAGCTTCACCAGCGCCAAAGAGAAAGCGCGCGGTCAGAATGGACATGTAGCTCCAGACCAGACCGGTTGCCATCGTAAACGTGGACCACCACAGAACGATGCGGGTCAGGACTTTCCGGGGTCCAATAGTGTCGCCCAGCCTTCCACTGGGGATTTCAAAAATTGCGTAGGCGATGGTGAAGGCGCTGAATACCCATCCCATCTGCGCCTTTGTCAGGTGCAGTTCGCCCGAAATGGATCCTGCGGCGGTGGAAATGCAAACACGATCGACATAGGTAATGATCGATAGCGCAAACGTAAAGCTCAGGAGTTTATGTCGAGCTCGGGTGGCGTTGGACATCGGCGAGAAATTAGATCACAAGATGCCGATGACATCCGGAAATGACTCGGAAATCGGACGATCGTGTATAACGCTTAGGACTTCTCGAGCTCTGCGACTGTCTTGTTGATCGTGACCAGGTCGTCGAGATCTTTCTTGGCTGCCAATGCCTTTTTCAATGTTGTCAGGGCCTCTTTCTTCATTCCCTTCTTGTAGTAGGCCATTCCAAGATGGGCGAGGGTATCCCCGTTATTGGGACGCAGGGAGTCCGCCGTGGTAAGGGATTTTATGGCGTTGTCGTACTGACCGTTGTGGTAATAAATCCATCCCAGAGTGTCGTGTGCGTCAGCGTATTTCGGTTCAACCTCGACAGCTTTCTGCGCCATTCGCGTCGCTTCACTTAGGTCGCCCTTTCCCTGCAGCAGGAGCCAGGCAATGTTGTTGTAGCCTTCTGCAAATCGCGGTTCCGCGGCAACGGCTCTGCGGTATATGTCGATGGCCTTAGCGGTTTCTTTCTTGTCCTGGTAGTAGGACGCGAGACGAAGATACGGCTCGACATACCTGGGGTTGAGGCGAATTGCCGCATTGTAAAGTTCGATTGCTTTCGCGGCGTCGCCTCTTGCCAGCACAATGTCGGCCTTGTTCTTGGTGGCATAGACGTGCTTCGGATCAAGCGCCAATGCGGCATCGAATTGCTGAAGCGCCTTGTCGAAATCTTTCCGGCTCGCGTAAATCATGCCCAGCGCATTTGGAGCTTCTGCACTTTTGGGATCCAGGTTCTTCCAGTTCTGCAGCGCCAGCACGGCCTTGGGGTAATCCCCGGATTCCATGTAGATGTCGGCGATACCCATATGCGCGGTCGCCGACTTCGGATCAATTCTAACGATGCCCTGGAGCTGTTCAATGGCTTGTTGCAGCTTCTTCTGGGAACGGTAGAGATTTGCAAGGTGAAGCCGGGGCGTCCAGAATTTGGGATTCAGTTCGACCGCTTTAAGGAATTCCGGAACGGCGTCGGCTTCGCGGCGCTGTTGCATGTACACAATCCCGAGCATGTTGTGAGCTTCAGCAGCCTTATTGTTGATGCTGAGAGCCTCCCGCACAAGTCTATCGGCCAGGGGGACCTGATTTCTTTCCAAAGCAATCTGCGCACGCCCCAGGATGGCATAAATGTGCTTTGGATTCTTAACCAGGATTGCCTGGAACTGGCGATCAGCCAGATCTGCCTTACCTTCGACCAGCGAAATCATCGCTTCCTGGAATGGCTTATCTCCTGCCGCCGAATCGCGGGTCAGGCCAGTGCCGATGCCCTCCGCACGAACCACGGCCGCGCCAGTGAGCACCACTGCAAGCATGGCAATAGCGAAAAAGCTTCGTTTAAGACTGGACATATCGATAGGCCCCTTTCAATCAGCGAAGGACGGTCCGGGACTAAGAGTAAGAAGAATATAAGTGAATGCCAAGCCAAAAGACCACTTTTTCAAGTGGTCTTTTGGCCAAGCTAAGAAATGCAGGTCGTGTTGTGAAAAGAACCGTTAGTTCTTTTGAACCTGAACCCGGAACTTGCGATATCCCAAACCGGCCAAGCCGATCAACCCGGCGCCCAGGAGCAACATCGAGCTCGGTTCCGGCACCGGCGGTGGAGGTGTGTTGACGGAACCTGATCCCGATACATAGAACAACTCCAGAAAGATGTTGTCATCGTTTGACGGGTTTAAGGTTGCTACGCTGATTGTGGTGCTACCTGCAGCAATTTGAGGTATCAGATTGTACCTTTCATGATCCTGGAGGTAGGTCGGTAGAAGCGGAGAAAAGGGATCTTCGAAGTTACTACCCACCGTAATGAGGTTGCCATCGGAATCAAAAGCGTCCTTATTATCGTCGTTGTTGCCCGCATTTTGTGTGATTAACGTTCCGTTTACGGTGATCCTGGACACCTGTAAAGAGCTCGGGCCGCAACAGCTGAAACCGTCGCCGATAATCATTTCCGCGACGAATCCTGGAGCCGCCGGATTCAGGGGTGTGGCGAAGTTAATCGAGGAAGTATCCCCGGTCGTGGCTGAGAATCCATCGAGAATGCCCACGGTTGAGGTGGCCAAAGATGGCAGATTATAGACAACAATCAATGCCTCCCCGTCAATCGAGGAGGAATTTGTTTCAGTGACAAGAAAATTGATTGGAACCGCCGAGCCACCGCCTACCGCTGCCGTCACGATGCTCGTGACGTCTGCACGCGCCGCCTGAAGATTAGCGTTATTGGCACCCAGAAGGGCACTATACGAAACCGCGGATCCGTTCAGCGTCCCGCCTCTCCCACCTATTCCATTCTGGACAGCCGAAGTATACAAGTAAGCCGCCAGAACCGTCGCTCCAACGGGCACCTGAGCCGAGAGGGTGCAGGAGGTTGACGTCGTACCGCACCCATCTGAAGAATAACCGACGCTCCCAACAAATGTCTGAAATGACGTCAGCGATGCGTAAGCCGGCGTGCTGATTGCAGCAAATATCGATACAACCACTAGAGAAAGCAATATCCGTTTCACTTACCACCTCCGTTAGCTTATCGAAACTCGCGTGGGCAATATCGCTTCCAATCTTTAAAGTGCTGATTCGTTGGTGGATACAGCGATATCTATGCGGGAAACATTGTAAGGAAATCCGACAGTCTAGGAAAGCGGCAGCAGCTATTCCAGTCCTAAAATATTAAGCTGGAAGGATTTACAGCCTTCCTCCCTAACATGTAAGGTTTAATGTCAGTTCTGCATTTTTGTCTGTAAATACCAAAACAAAAGACCACTTTTGCAAGTGGCCTTTTGTTTTGGCTAAGAAAAGCAGAGGTCGGATTGTGAAAAGAACCGTTAATTCTTTTGAATTAGGCCCCGAAACTTGCGACGGCCCAAACCGGCCAAACCGATCAACCCAGCACCCAGGAGTAGCATGGAGTTCGGTTCCGGAACTCCAGTGGAAACTGTTGCTGTTCCAGATACCTTGAACACTTCCAAGAAGATGTTGTCATCGTTCGAGGGGTTCAACGTACTTACCGTAATGCTGGTGCTGCCATCCACAATCTGGGGGATGAGGTTGTATTTCTCGTGATCTGCTGCATACGACGGAAGCAACGGAGAAAAGGGATCATCGAAGCCGCCAACGGTAATCAGGTTGCCGTTAGCAGCCGACACTCCATCCGCAGAGTCGTCATTACTCCCCGCGTTTGTTGTAATTTGGGTCCCGTTAACGGTGAGCGTAGAACTCTGATTACTCAAACATCCGCCCGCCAAACCGCAGCTGAACCCATCGCCGATCGCCAGTTCTGCCGAGAAACCAGGAGCTCCCGGGTGCAAGGCAGAGGCAAAGCTCAAGGTCGCGGTGTCGCCGGTTGTCAGTGAGAAACCATCCAAGATCGCAACCGTGGACGTGGGCAGCGATGGCAGGCTGTAGACGACAACCAGAGCTTCTCCATCCTGAGTAAACTGTGTTTCAGTCACCGTGAAATTAATGGGAACAGCCGAACCACCGCCTACGGCCGCGATCACGATGTTTGTGACATCGGCACGTGCTGCCTGAAGACCAGTGTTGTTCGCACCCAGGAGAGTAGCGTACGTAACGGCAGTGCCGTTCAAGGTCCCGCCGATTCCCGCCACTCCGAGGAACGTCGAAGTATACAAATAGGCGTTCAGTACAGTTGCCCCGACCGGAACGCTTGCGGAGATAGTTCCGCTTTGAGTTGTCGATCCGAAACCGTCCGTGGAGTATCCCACCGATCCGGTAAAAGTCCGGAACACGGACAGCGACGCATAAGCCGGCGTGCTGATCGCGGCGAAAATTGAAACAACCAGCAGAGTCAGTAAAATCCTTTTCACAATAGACCTCCGTTCAAATAACTGAAGGAGCCTATGCAATACGGTTTCCAACCACTAACCTCCTGATTCATTAGGGGGAATGACTTCGATTGACGATGAATACTGTAAGGAAATCCGACAGTGTCAGGCAATGAGAACGGTTGTTTACGTCCTAAAGTATTAACCTGGAATGATTTTCGGGTTTCGTTCCCTGCATTTGAGGATTGTAAGGTTTGATGCCGGTAGCGGTGCTATCCGGACAAAAATGACGGTTCAATCACGTTTTCCACAGCAGAAAGGGCCATATTTTCATCGATCACGGCCTTACTTCGCCATGACGGTCTGGCGAAGACCGGTTTCCGGCCGAATCGAACCGCCCTTCGTGAAGGCTGCTCTTCCACAGTCCACGAGACTGCCTGTGACTTCATCGAATAGGGACTCAAGAGTAAGCGTGACGCCCATTCGTGACGATGTCCCTCGCGATTGGGGTGCCATTCTTTGTCGGTTGGGAGTTGAGTAAGAATTTCTTAAACGAAATCGTCAAGGGCGGCGTCTACGTAGAAGGTTCGCAGTTTTAAAGGTTTCGCAGTTTCCCTCACCCCCAGGGAACGGGTGCATGGCCGCCAGAGCTGCACGGCTCAAAGCGGCTGTGCATCTGACCAATCTCCAAACAAAACATACAACATTGTGATTCCTGGTTTCTCTTGCGTTTGCGTTATGGAAGACAAACCTTCCGGAATGGCTGAATGTTCACTTTGATGGAGTACGTGCTTTCGCCTCTATTTGACTTTTGGGTTTTGCGGAAACTTATCGCTGACGTCGAAGGTGCGGCCGTCCGCGAAGGTCAACGTCCTGCCGCTGGCATGTTTCGATCCGTCGAAAGCGGGCCAAATCTCCATTGTGTATGATTTGGACAGATCGATCATGTTCTTGTCCAAATTTGCCTTTGTGAGCGCACCGACGGCTGCGATCTGTACTCGCCATGCGGTAATTGTTCCGTTGGAGTCTTTAGCATTCATGTATATCCACGCATGGGGATTGATCCATTCCATCCGTGTGATCATGCCTTGAATTGTCGTGGCCTTGGCCGCGTCATATTCGCTTGCAATACTGTGATGCGCAAGAATCGGAATGCCGGAAGCAGCGATTACAATCACAGCGGTAAAGATTGAGAAAAAAGTTCTCATTGTGTGTCCCTCATCGCGTTACTTGCTTATCGATTCGAATTGATTCGTTGCGCCAATACTAAACGCGGATACATCGGCGAAAAGGTATGCCGGCTTCCAATCCGGTTCGTGGAGCACATACAGATTGAACGCCGCCTGGCCGGGTGCGATCCGTGCCCCGGCGCTCAGAGTGTAACTATCCGTCCCAAGCGTAAACAGCAGGGAACTTCCCCGCACCTCACCCGCCTTGTGGAAGCCAAGCTCCGCGTGCGGTCCAAGCGTCAGAATAAAGAGGCCATGCTTCGGCACGTAGAACCAGATGAATGCACCGGTCACATCGTCAGAGTGCAACGCCGTGGACTCTTCTAGTTTTCCATTAATGGTGAGCCGCGGAGCCTTGATCCACATTTCGACATCGTTGGATGTGATATCGCGCGCCGTGCCTGTGGCATAAGAAAAATCCCGGTCCTGAGGAGGATGAACTGGCGTCCCTTTCACAGTCGGTTCCTGAATCGCGACATAGTCCACGATTTTCTGGTTTGTCGCGCTGTTTGTCAGGAGCGTCAACTCCATAATTTCTCCGCTGCGGACAGTTTGCGGAGGAGGGAAGCGCGGCGCCGCAAGCGGGGTCCAGGCCGACCAGCTATCCATGGACAATCCCTGTGCCATCGCAGACGTCATCACCAGCGGCCGAAATGTGACACGAAAGGTGTTGGATTCGGGAAGAACATCGACGAGCACATCGTATCCGAAGTACGTCCGGCCCAAGCGGTCGAGCATGACGCGGTGAATGACTCCGTTTGAATCTGTTGAGCGCGTGCTGAAGCCGCTCAGCGATTCGGAGATGGAAGGCGCGATACGCGTTTCCCAGTGGAATCCAAATTTCTCGCGCGGCACGACGCCTCCGTCCACGCGAACCGACTGCGCCACTTTTCCCGGACTATCCTTCTCCCACACCCGTTGAATCGCGGTCCCGCCATCGGTCGGACTCGATTGAGCAAGTCCTGAATCGGTCAGGGCGATAGCGCCGTAGAGGAGTGCGGCAATTCCCCAAACGAGTAGTTTCATGGGCGCACCTGAATGATTTTCAATTCCAGTTGTCGTACTGGACGGAATCCGGAAAGCGCGGCGGATTCGGCAGTCCGGGTTGTGGCTGGAATAGCCGCGGGCGGATCGGGCGAAGCGGGTACTGTGGTGGCAGGACTCGCAATGGTATTCCCGGCTTCTCCAGGCGAAGGTGTGACAAACGCTGGCGCCGTTCTGCTGGAATAGATCCAGAACGCCACCGCAATTACAATCGCAGCGCCAACAGGTACGGGCAATTGAATTCTTCCGCTCCAAAGCCAGCGCAATCGCCGGTGCCGTATCGGGCTTCGCAAGCTTGCCGGGGCGGCGGGAGCTTCCCATTGCCGAAGGAGCCGGTTCAATTCTTTATCATCTAATGGTTCCATGGCTCGTGGACCTTTCTCCATTTTCGGACTTCGCTGGACTCAATAGAGCGAGCGTGCGCCGCAGATTTTCCCGCGCGCGATGCAGGCGCGACTTCACCGTTCCAATTTCGGAATCGACGGCGCGGGCGATTTCTTCGAGAGACAGTTCTTCGTATTCGGCCAGGATCAGGACCTCGCGCTGCAGTACAGGCAGAGAGCGGACCGCACGGCCGACGATTTCGGCGACATCCAATGCAATACCACCGGCCTCAACCTGCACCGGCTGTGCCACGAATTGTTCATCCCCAAGTTCTTCCCACCGGTTATCGTCTCGCCATCGTTTGAGAGCGAGATTCCGTGCGATTCCAAAGAGGAACGCTCGAATCGTTCCGCGAGAAGGGTCGAAACGATTCGGATGGCGCAGCAGGGCCACAAACACGTCCTGCGTAATGTCCTCCGCCCCGGTTGCGGAACTCGTCATCCGCCATGCGAATCGATAGACCGCATTCTTGTGATCGTTAAAAACGATTTGGAATTCCGCATCCGTCACTCAATGATAGTTGCTCGAATCGGACCGAAAGGATACGGGTTCGAAGAAAAAACCTATTGTGCCGCTTTCATGTTCAACGCGGCCTGGACATCGGAATCGATGGCATCCGGCTTGTCTGCGGGGGCGTATCGATGGATTGGTTCTCCGTTGCGATCGATCAGGAATTTCGTGAAGTTCCATTTGATCGCTTCAGTTCCCAGGATTCCCGGTTTTGCAGATTTCAGGTAGCCATAGAGTGGATGGGCGTTTGGTCCGTTCACGTCGATTTTGGAAAACAATGGAAACGTCACACCATATTCCAGACTGCAAAAACTCAGAATTTCGGATTCCGCGCCAGGCTCCTGGGCGCCGAATTGGTTGCATGGAAATCCCAGCACGGTAAAGCCCTGGTCCTTGTATTTTTCATACAGCGATTCCAGCCCCGTGTACTGCGGTGTGAATCCGCATTTGCTGGCGACGTTTACAACCAACAGAACTTTTCCGCGATACGTTGCCAGATCTACTTCCCGTCCATCGATGCCGGCGGCATTGAATTCGTAAATGCTCATGAAGGAAGTATGCCACGGAGTGAAGCTTCTCACCGCGCCCATTGACAGGCGGGGCGCAGTCCGCGTACAAGAGAGTCCGATCCACATCCCCTGGAGGCAAAGTGATGAGCAGTCTCGATTCTGACAACGATCCCGGCCGCCGCCGAGGTCGTCCGAGTGCCTTAACCGTGATTTGCGTGCTGGCTATTGTTTTCGGAGTGCTGGGACTGCTGACGGGCGGTATCGGCCTGGTCTCCCAGATATTCTCTTCCACGGTGGAAAAGGCAATCACCGCCGCGCAGGGTGGAGCCAATTCGCCGGGTGGAGAAGTCCAGAAGGAAATGATGACACGGACCCTGGAGATAACCAGAAAGTACAATTTGGTGATGATCCCCCTGATGGTCCTGAAGGTTCTGGTCGAAGCGGCATTGCTGGCGGGCGCGATCATGGCGTTGGGGTTGAAGCCCTCCGGCCGATCGTGGCTGCTGGGTGCATTGGCTGCGGCTATCATCCTGGAATCCATTCAGGCGGTGCCGACTTTTCTGATTCAACGTGAGACTCAGGCCATCACCGCGGAAATGATGCCCAGAATCATGGCGGCAAACGGGGCTCCGCCCGGGGACGGGATGTCCTCGGTGATGTCCGGTATCGGAACTGTTTCGCTTATTTTCGGGCTGGTGTGGCTGGTTATCAAAATCGTCCTTTGCGCCCTCGGCATTCGATACCTTCGCAAACCCGATATCGAGGCGCTCTTCACGCCAGAGGCAACCTAGCGCGGACCTGGGTTTCGCGGCGAACTCGGGTCCGGGACATCACCCCGAAAAACTGGAACGTTAAAGATGTCCTGGTAGCCCCGGATGCGGCCGTCCTTGAAGGCGTCGAGCGTTTCCAGTATCGATGCGAGTTCGTTCGGTGGGCGCGACGATCCGCCGAATCCACCACCTCCGCCGCCACTTCTGGACCGGATGAAGGTGCTGGACGAATCCAGCGGCAGCGTAGCCACGTTGGCATAGAAACTCGCCACGCCTCCGTTGGGGTTACCCGGGCCTCCCTGGTTTTGAAATAGGTAGTTCTCGACGTTTGAAAGATAGAACGCGCTGACCGTTGCGCCGTGGTCTTTCAGATATTGGCCCACCGCGCGAATCGCCTTCTTTCCGCCAAAATCACCAGTCAGCGGTATCAGCATATTGCGGCCTTCCAGTTCTCGTAGAAATCGGTAGTTCTCCTCCGTTGCTAGGTAGCTTCGTTGCTGTCCCTGCGGATCGGTTGCCGTCATCACGTCGATGTAGTTCGGCATTCCTCCGCGCCCACGTCCGTTCAACGTCCCGGAATTGTAGTTAATCTCCGGACCGTCATCATGAAAGACCGTATAGACGTGCTCGATGTTGATCTGGTCCTCGTTCGTGAGACCGAACTTGTGCTTCTTCACCAAAAGGTCCTTGATGTCCTGGAGATTTTTCTTAAACGCGTCGTTGTCTGTTGGTGCGGTTCGATACGCGATGAACATGTCGTCGGGCGTCGACTTGTCGTTCAATCCGGAAGGACGTTTTCGGGAGAACAACTTCGACAGAAAATCGGCGCGGTTGTCCGACATCTCAAACAACGCCTTGTAAATCAGGTGTTCCAGCATGTTCTGGCGGCGTATATCCACGATGAACGCGATCTTCGGATGGATGGCAGCAATGTAGGTAAAGTTCTGCTCCGGTCCGACGCCCATGTAGACGCCGCCTGGCTTGACGATCCGAGTAAGAACGGGAAGGACCATCTGGAATCCCGTCTCGTTTGAAAGGAAGTTTTCGGACTGAAAGCTGCCGCCAGGCTCCGAAGCGCTTTCGCTGAGCTTCCAGAATTCATCGTCTGAGATCTGGCTCGGAAGAGTATCGATCGCCTGCAGTCCCGTCGCGGACCATAGGGCCAGTACGAGAGCCAGCAATGCAGTGCGGAATCTGGACTTTGTCATGGGCCGAAGCCTCCAATCCAAGGATTGAATAATCCGCTCAATCTTAGCCCATTTCGAGGCCCGCAGGTTCTATCGGTTTGAGGCGCCGGCCCTTCCAGCGTGACCCACCAGGGCCATCGAAATATCCTGCACGTGTTGACAGGCAGGTGTTCTGACGCGCAAGGCTTCATTTTCCATCTGAAGTTCCAGAATTCGGCGTTTCATGAATTCAATGCGAGCTTCCAGGTATTCAAACATGTGCTCGGGGTTCCGGTTATCGACTTCGCAAAATGCGGTACGTGCCATACTGGATTCCTCCTTAATCAGACCGAACCAGCATCAGGCATAGCCGAAGTTTGAGGAATAGTCCGCTGGTCACAGGCACGAAGGTGCCGTTGCCATCGAATAGCCAGGAGTGTTCCGGCTATGTTCGGAATCGGTCGACATCGACCTCGAGCTTCCGGATTTTGTAATTAAAGATTCGCTCGGTCGTGCTCAGAAGCCGCGCCGCTTTTGCACGATTGCCGCGGGCGGTTTTGAGCGCATCCTGCAAGAGATCCTTCTCATATGCGGCAATCGCGTCGCACAAGGACAACCGTGGCATCGTGCCGGAAGCCTGCGCAGTCTGGAGCGTCGGCGGCAGATGGTGTCCGTGAATCGCGCCCGAGTCGCACACCAGCACTGCGCGCTCGATGACATTTTCCAGTTCGCGGACATTGCCCGGCCAATGATAGCTCGTGAGCATGTCGATGGCCGGTGTGGTGATGCGGCGGATATCCTTGCTGTGCTCCTTCGAGTACTTCTGCATGAAGTGATCGCACAACAACAGCAGATCCGATTTTCGTTCCCGCAGCGGTGGAACAAAGATCGAAAACACATTCAACCGATAGTAAAGGTCCTCGCGAAATCCCGCTTCGGTAATGGATTTCTCCAGATCCTTGTTTGTCGCGGTGATCAGACGCACGTTCGAGCGCAGTGTTTCGGTTCCGCCGACGCGTTCGAATTCGCGTTCCTGAATGACGCGAAGCAGCTTCACCTGGGTGGCCAGGTTGACATCCCCGATTTCGTCGAGAAACAAGGTCCCGCCTTCGGCGAGCTCGAATCGGCCCTTTTTTCGTGCGGCGGCGCCCGTGAACGCGCCCTTCTCGAAACCAAACAACTCCGCTTCAATCAACGAATCCGGCAGCGCCGCGCAACTCACCTTGATGAAGGGCTTCTTGGCGCGCGGCGAATTGTAATGAAGGGCATGGGCGATCAGTTCCTTGCCGGTACCGGATTCGCCGCGGATCAACACGGTCGTATTTGTATTGGCGACCTGAACGATTTGTTCGTAGACCTGTTTCATCGGTCCGGCGGTTCCAATAATGTTGGTGAATTCGTAGCGTTCTTTGAGTTCTCCAAGAAGGTGCGAGTTCTCATCCATCAACCGGCGCCGCTCGTCGTCGACGAGATAGTCGGATTTTACGGCCTGAGCCATCATGGCCGCGACAACGCGCAGGCAACTCAGGTCCGCTTCATAGTCGCGGTCCGGTTCGAATCGGAGGTCGACGCCCAGGGCGCCGACCGGTCGGTTGCTGACAAAGAAGGGGACGCAGATGAAAGTAACGTCGTTCTTTTCGAGATCCTTGCGCTGTCCGGCTCGATTCAGAAACATGGGCTCCCGGCTGACTTGAGGCACGACGATCGGCTTGCCGCTTTCCACGACGCGTCCGGTGATGCCTTCGCCAAGCCGATAACGGACACTGCGTGCGGCATCGACGAGGCCGATTGAGGATTCCACGCGGATTTCACCAGACTGACGATCAAGAACCGTTACCGTGCCACGAATCACACCGTGATGCCGTTCCAGGACCTCGAGCACGCGCTGAAACGCCACACGGGAAGAAAGTGCGGCCGACAACGCCGTTCCAATCTCCATTAATGTTGCGAGATGTTTGTTCGAGGCTGGTTTGATGTACGTCAGATTTGTTGCCACGATCCATCCACCTTTATGTTTTTACTGTGCGCCAAAATAAAAAACGCCCAAAACAGGCCGGGCCAGCGGCTTGTTTTGGACGTCGGTGTCCAAGAGAATTTTTCGTTGCCGAGCGCTGCGTCACCAATCGTTGTAACGCAACAGCTACAATTACGTCGGCGAAATCATTATCAGGGCCAACTGCAAACCTGTCAACACTTCAGATCTGGTAATTGAGAGGACCTTCCGACGGATCGGCGATAAATACCCGAACCAGCCGGGGCTTTACATAAATGGTTTCGCCGACCTTCAAATCCAATTCGCGCTGCTTTTCCCGGGTCAGTTCGGCTTCCAGAATGTCTTCGCTTTCGGTCCGTTTCAGCCGGAGTTTGACGTTGGGGCCAACCGCCTGAATCTGGAGGATCAATGCACTCAGGGAGTCATTGCCGTTCCGGTCCCGCGATACTTCCATCTCGTGAGGGCGGGAGTAGCCCACCGCGGGAGAGTCCGAAGTATTGCGATGTTCGGGCGCATCGACCTCGAAGTCGCCGATCGTGGCTTTGCCCTCCTTGACGCGTCCATGAAAGAGGTTCACGTTTCCGAGAAAACTGTACACGAAAGGATTTGCCGGACTGTCGTAAACGCTTTGAGGCGTTCCGACCTGCTCGATCCGGCCAGCGTCCATAATCGCCACGCGATCCGACACTTCGAGCGCTTCCTCCTGGTCGTGCGTAACAAAAACGCAGGAGACGTTGATCTCATCGTGCAGGCGGCGCAGCCAGGTTCGCAGTTCGCGGCGCACGCGGGCGTCCAGGGCGCCGAACGGCTCATCGAGCAGGAGCACCTTGGGTTCGACCGCAAGCGCGCGGGCCAACGCGATGCGCTGCCGCTGACCGCCGGAAAGCTGAGCGGGATACCGGTTCGCAACCCAGTCCAACTGAACGAGCTTGAGCAACGTCATGACGCGATCGCGAATATCCGATTTTGATTTTCGGATTTGCCGGGGCTGGACCCTGAGGCCAAACGCGATGTTCTCCAGGACAGTCATGTGGCGGAATAAGGCGTAGTGTTGAAAAACGAAGCCCACCCCGCGTTCGCCGGCGCCGCGGTTCGTAGCGTCTTCTCCATTGAGGAGAATGGTCCCGGTATCGGGAGCGTCAAGGCCTGCGATGATGCGAAGCAGCGTTGTTTTTCCGGAACCCGACGGCCCAAGCAGCGCGACAAGCTCGGCTTCACCGACGGAGAGACTCACGTCCTTCAGAGCTTGAAAAGGGCCGAAGGATTTCGAGACGCCTTTGATGTCAATGCTCATTCCGAAGTCTTCCATTCCACGAACTTTTTGATCGCCAATGTCACAATGGCCATCAGCGTCAGCAGCGACGCGACGGCGAAAGCCCCGACGAAATTGTACTCGTTATAGAGGATTTCGACGTGAAGTGGAATGGTGTTGGTCTGCCCGCGAATGTGACCGGAGACGACAGCCACCGCACCAAACTCGCCCATCGCGCGGGCGGTACAAAGAATAACGCCATACATGAGGCTCCATTTGATGTTTGGCAGAGTGACGCGAAAAAACGTCTGAAGGCCGGTTGCGCCGAGAACCAGCGCTGCTTCTTCCTCTTCGCGGCCCTGCGCCTGCATATGGGGGATCAGTTCGCGTGCAACGAAGGGAACGGTGACGAACATCGTGGCAAGAATGATGCCGGGTACCGCGAAGATGATATGAATATCGTGATCGGCAAGCCAGGGACCAATCCAGCCCTGAGCTCCGAACATCAAAACGAAAATCAGTCCGGAAATAATCGGCGACACCGCAAACGGGATGTCCAGCAGCGTCACCAGAATATTCTTTCCGAAGAAGTCGAATTTCGTAATCGACCATGCCGCAGCCAGTCCAAACAGGGTGTTGACCGGCACCGCGATGGCAGCCGCGGCCAAGGAAAGATAGATCGCCGACAGAGCGTCGGGTTCCTCAATCGCTGCCCAATAGGCTTCCCATCCTTTATCCAGAGCCTCAACGAAAACGGTAAGAAGAGGAGTGACGAGAAAGAGTGCCAGAAACAACAGTGCTGCGCCAATGAGCAGCCATCGAATGAAAACGTTGCCCGAGTCGTTTCTCGAGCGTATTCGACGTTCTTCCATCAGGCGGCCTCCTGAAAGCGCCGGGTTCTGGCTTGAAGCAGATTGATGCCGAGCAGCAGCATGAAGGAGACAATCAACATCACCACGGCAATCGATGTTGCGCCGATATAGTCGTATTGTTCCAGTTTCGTGTTGATCAGCAGCGAAGTGATTTGCGTGTTGGGCAGGTTCCCGGAAATGAAAACGACGGAGCCGTATTCGCCAAGTCCTCGCGCAAAGGCGAGCGCAAAACCGGTGACCAGGGCAGGCATGACTGTTGGAACGATCACGAGACGGAATGTCTGCCAACGGGTTGCGCCAAGGCTTTGTGCGGCTTCTTCAATTTCCACGTCGAGATCTTCGAGCACGGGCTGGACATTCCGAACGACGAATGGGAGTCCGACGAACATCAAAGCCACGACAATACCCAGGGGAGTGAAAGCGACTTTGATTCCCAGCGGTTCCAGGTAGCGGCCAAACCAGCCATTCTGAGAGTAGATTGCAGTCAGGGCGATTCCGGCAACTGCCGTGGGAAGTGCAAATGGCAAGTCGACCAGCGCATCCACGATTCTTTTTCCGGGGAATGAATAGCGGGCTAGGACCCATGCGACAAGAAGCCCGAATCCCGCGTTGAACAGTGCGCTGACAAACGAAGTGGTCAGCGTCAGTTTGTATGACGCCATCAGACGCGGCGCCGTAATCGTCTCCCAGAAATGCGACCAGTCCACCGAAGCGGTCTTCAGGAAGACCGCACTCAGTGGAATGAGAACGACGAGACTCATGTAGGTCAGGGTGAATCCGGTGGAGATTCCGAAGCCCGGAAGAATATTGCGTCGTCTTTTTATCATCCGTAGTTGCCGGGAAGGCGGCTACTTGTAAATCTGGTCGAAAGTGCCGCCGTCATCAAAGTGCTTCTTCTGTGCTTTCGCCCATCCACCGAAGAGTTCATCGATAGTGAACATCTTGACGGGCGCGAACTGGCTGGCATATTTATCCGCGACTGCCTTCAGGCGCGGACGGAAGTAGTGTTTTGCTGCAATTTCCTGGCCCTCCGGAGTGTAAAGGAAATCGAGGTACGCTTTGGCAACTACCGCAGTGCCTTTCTTGTTGGCCACCTTGTCCACAACAGAAACCGGCGGCTCGGCAAGGATGCTGACCGTTGGCACAATAATCTCGACCTTATCCTTTCCGGCCGTGTTGACGGCGAGATAGGCTTCGTTCTCCCATGCCACCAGCACATCTCCAATACCACGCTGAACAAATGTGATCGAAGACCCGCGGGCGCCCGTATCCAGTACGGGAACGTTCTTGAAGAGTTGTCGTTCGAACTCGAGCGCTTTGGCTTCGTTGTTGGCGTTTTGCTGAAGCGCATATCCCCAAGCGGCAAGATAGTTCCATCGTGCGCCGCCCGATGTTTTTGGATTCGGAGTGATCACGGAAATTCCAGGCCGAACGAGATCGTTCCAGTCCTTGATCTTCTTCGGATTGCCTTTTCGGACCAGAAAGACAATGGTCGACGTATATGGAGAACTGTTGTTGGCCAGACGTGTCTGCCAGTTTGCAGGGAGCAGATTGGCTTTCTGCGCTATGGCGTCGATGTCGTATGCCAGTGCCAGTGTTACCACGTCGGCTTGCAGGCCGTCGATCACCGATCGAGCCTGCTTTCCGGATCCATCGTGGGACTGGCTGACGGTGACGTTGTCTCCGGTTTTCGCTTTCCATGCCTTGGCGAACGCTGCGTTGATCTCAACGTAGAATTCACGCGTTGGATCATACGAAACATTCAATAGTTTGATGTCCGCGCCATACAGCATGCCTGCCGTGAGAGCGAGCGCGAGAAAAGCGAAGGCGATTGTCTGACGTGTAAAGAATGGCATGAATAGCTCCTTTAAAATGCGACCTGAAAACGGCTCAGAAGGCCGCGTTCGGTAACGCGGTTGCCTGCGGCCTTGCCGCCATCGAAGCGCGTTTGTTCATAGTCGAAAACAAATTTCGAATTCCGGTTGAGGTACCAGTTCACACCGGCGACCCACTCGCGGGCGATATGGGCCGAAGTCGCCAGGCTTGCGAAACCGAGATCAAACGCAGACTGGTCCACGGTGAGTTCTCCGGCTCGCGCGGTCAGTTCCATGGCGCCTTTGCCGTGCGTTGCCGGGTCGAACGAAACAATTGGAGAAATCGTCCGATACGATTTGTTTTCTCCGGTCAGAAAGTACGATCCGGCCACCTGCCAGGCTCTGTTGGTAATCGTTTCGGCAACCGTACCTTTTCGAATGTCCTGTGCCGATGCCGTGTACTCGGCGAGAACACCGAATCCGCCGAAGTAGTAATAAGCCTGCGGTCCAAAGCGTTGACGATCGCCATCTGCCGTGACGCCGGCCGCATAGGAAAAGAATGTCGATTGACCGACGGTCTTGTAGCTTGGAAGAATCGTTCCCGACTGTCGTCCGCGAGAGGCTGCGACTCCGAAGCCCAGGCCGCTGAAGGCGTGCTGGGCGCCCTTCTTTGCGAAGGGCTGAACGAAGATTCTGGCGACGCCATCCTTCCCATCGTTGGAATCGGTGTCGTTGATACCGCCATCGACGACGCCATTCATGGCCGCGATGGAGTAGCTGAAGGTGCCGCCGTTGAAGTCTCCATAGAGCTGAACACCTTCGTCGCGATTCGGTGCGAGCGCCGTCGGCAGACCGCGATCCACAAACGTGATGTCGGCTGCAGACTGCAGGCGTTCCAGGCCGAAGGGCGATTTGAATTTTCCAAGCCGGAACGACGCCTTCTTCCAGTAGCGAAGGTCCGCATACGCTTCCTGGACGATGACGTTGCCGCTACCAAAATCCGTCATGATGCGGAAGTCGACGTTCTTGTACACGGTGCCCTGGATGATGGGACGAATTCTCCGTACCACAAAGGCGCTGGTATCGACCTGGTTCGGGCCGACGAAGAACCGGCCGTCGCCCTGGACGTATCCGCCAATGCGAAGTTGAAAACTGCTGTCTGCGGAACGGATCGTGAAGCCATCGCGTGTCGCATCGACATTGGCGGCAGCTGCGGTCCTTGCGGTGATCGCATCCTGGTCCAACTCCCGCTGACGTCCAACGATGCGGATTTGTTGATCGAGCGCTTCCAGCCGCGCCGCCACATCCGGATCTTCCCGCGCAGTTGTAATCCCAAGCTGTTTTTCAAGGATGCCGAGCCGTTGTTCAATGGCTGCGAGTCTGGAGTCGGTGGAATTCGGCGGCGTTTGCGCCGAAAGGGCCGGAAGGCCTGTCGTGAATGCCAAGGCAGCAGCGAAAAACCTTACAGCAAACAATAATCTATTCATTCTGATGTCACTCCAGGAACGCCGCTTTCCGCTGGTGCGGTCAAGTTGGTTCGTTAGCGGTTGTACCTCCGCAGTGCGGTCGGTCCTATTCATCGTGACGCCGAAGGTTCCTGTTGTTCGCCAGCATCCACGGCGTCTGCATCGATGCGAATGCGTTCACGCCGCTCCATCCGCACGATTTTGGAATCGTGAACCACGATTTCCAGCGTGCCGTAGCGGAGATTCCGGATAGCTCGAAGTATTGTTTGCATCAGTTCGTCTTTTTCCATAATAGATTTACTCTATGTAGTAAGTAGGTTAATAGAGCCAAAAAAACTAGATATGGTACATCACCGGTTGACCGGCGGACTCCAGCATTCGCGTACTTCTCTGCAGCAGGTCCTCCAGGCTCGTCCCGTCCAGGATCTCTGCGGTGCGGTCCCGGACTTCCTTCATCACCAGCCGGATCCCGCATGTCAGTTCATCGAAACACTCATCGCAGCGGCGATAGGAGGACTGGCTGACACAGGGAAGAAGGGCGATAGTGCCATCGAGCGCGCGCACCACTTCGCCAATGGATATCGATGCTGGCGGCTTGCTGAGGTAGTACCCGCCGCCCTTGCCCTTTTTGCTCTGCAGGATTCCTTTTCGCTTCAGATCCAGCAGGATCAACTCCAGGAACTTGTGCGGAATCTTCTCGCTGCTGGCCAGCTCTGAGATCAATACCGGACCGTTGCCGTATTCTCGCGCCAGAGAAGTCAGCGCCCGCAGACCGTATTTTGCTTTCATGGATAGCATAAATAGAAGTCTATCGACTAACTCGACAGATGGTACGAGCGACGGCGCAGTCTGTCAACGAAAATTCGGTTGAATACGAGTGCATCCATCCGCGGTTCTGGTTTGCGATTGCCTAATTCCGTGACGGAACCGGCCGGAATCCTTCATTACAAAGGTCAGGAGGCAGGTTCCATGCAAGCGCGAAGGGCCTTGAAGTCAAAAACGCCTTTGTGGCTGCAGGAGATTAGGCCTATTCTCACAACAAACTTGGGGAGCCGCTCATGAAACTACTTTCGCTCGTACCGCTCGTGGTCCTGTTGCTGCAGGCTGGAGTGAATCCCCTTCAGCAGCAAAAGCCGGCAGGAAGCATCGAAGGCACCGTTACACGGTCCGGATCGAATCAACCCATTCCCAACGCGCGCGTCTCCGTAACGCGCCGAACGGCGCCACCTGCGGGACCTGGCGGAGCGCCTCCAACAGCGGGCCGTGGAGCCGGGCCTGCGTTACCGCCGATAGTTCCGGTTATGACCGACGACAATGGCAAGTACGTCGTCAGCGGTCTGGAGGACGGGGCATTCAATGTGACTGTTCTTGCGAACGGTTTCGTGGGGATGACTTACGGCCAGAAAACTCCGGGTGGTCCCTCTTCCCCCGTCAATGTGAACGATGGACGACTCACAAGAGACATCAACGTGGCGCTCATGCCGGCGGCGAACATCAGCGGACGCGTTCGCGACACGGCCGATCAACCGTTGATCAATGTTCCCGTGCAATTGCTGCGCTACTCCTACAGCTATCAGGGCCAGCGTTCGTACCAGTCCGTGGGCACGGTGATGACCGATGATCACGGCGAATACCGCATGTACTGGGTGTCCCCCGGACGTTACTATCTTCTCGCCGGCAAATCGTCAACAGGTGCAAATCCCCTGGCAGATCTGTATCTGTCCGACCTGGCCGGTGGCGGCGCCAATGGCAACGAAGTTCCAAGCGTGCTGGGCTACGCGTTTTATCCGGGCGTGCAGGAGATTGCCAACGCGCGCACCATCGATTTGCAGCCCGGCGCCGATCTTCAATCCGTTGATCTTGTATTAGCCACAAAGCCGCGCACTTTCAAGGTGCGCGGAAAGATCGTCGATTCCCGCACGGGTCAGCCTCCGCCGCGTGCCAGCGTCGTTGTGGCGACGCAGACGCCGGGGCTGAATCCGGATACCGACCAATTTTTCGGTCCGGATTCGCCGTCA
>Ga0134122_10000639_pt1 | contig 24060 bp, 20 predicted proteins | sample KB302_FD_96461 | JGI IMG/M metagenome (GOLD analysis project Ga0134122, IMG submission 96461) | Terrestrial soil microbial communities without Nitrogen fertilizer from Kellogg Biological Station, Michigan, USA - KB3-0-2 | ecosystem: Environmental > Terrestrial > Soil > Unclassified ...
GAAGCCGTCTCGGCGGAGCTCGGTATCGACCGCTCGGGTCGAGGCGCGATTGAAATCCCTTTCTCCGGTGAGCAGGACCAGCCGGCTGCGCTCGCGGGCGAGGCGCAGCAGGTCGGAGGGCGGCTTGTGGAACGGCGCCGGCCAGCTCGCGCCCGGTTTGTCGGAGACGGGCAGGTCGCGGTACCAATCGACTCCCATCATCATCAGCGCGCCGCGGAAGACGTCGGGATAGAGCAGGGCGAGGGCGCTCGCGGCGCGACCGCCCCCGGAGTGGCCGGCGGCGTAGAGTCGGGTCGGATCGATTCGATAGAGGCGCTGGATCTGGTCGGCGGCGTCGAGCGCCAATCCCCAGCGGTCCAGGCGCGGGCGATCGTTGCCGGCCCGATCGGCGCCCACCCAGATCATGCGGTGGGCGGCAAGGACGCTCGCGAACGTCGGACCGAGCCTGCTCGACAGGCCTCCCCATTCCCAAGGGGAGACCCAAACCAACAGCCCCCAACCGGCGGCCGGCGGCTCGCCGTCCGGCACCACCACCTCGAAGCTCTCGTCGCCGAGCCGGTAGGCGAGCGCCTGAGGGACGTCCTTCAACTCTTTGGCGCGATCGAGGCTCGCCCGGCGCAGCACCTCGGAAAGAGCGCTCCGCGGCGAACGCTCCTCTAAGGCCAACTTGTAGCTCCCGGGCCGGCCGGCGCGGGGAGCTTCCGCCGGAGCGGCGAGCCGGGCCGCCAGCTCGGGCGGCAGCTCCTGATGGCTTACCTCTTCGGTGGGCGGTCCGATCGCACCGCTCGCGAGCGCCGCCAGAAATGCATCCGCCTCGGCGGGGCGTCCCATCTCGGTGAGCAACAGGCTCAACAGTTGCCGCAGCTCGGCGTCCGAAGGGGCGATCTTCAGCCCGTCCTCGACCGCGCCGACCGCCCGTTCGAGGTCGCCTTCGAGATACCAGGTCCGGGCGATCGCGCGGAGCACCTCCGGACGCTGCGCCAGAGGCAACGTCCGCAGCGCCTTTTCATACTCCCCGCGCGCCTCGGCGGCATGCCCTTGGGCGAGAAGCGCATTCGCCTTGGCGAGCCACGAATAGATGGTATGAGGAACCTCGGCGCCCCCCGGCGTCGCCTCGGAAAGCGGCCGGAGCTTCAAGCGGACCCACTTCCCCGGCCCCTCCTCGGGTACGTCGACCCACCCCTCCGCATCGATCCACCCGACGGCCTGCACGGTGAGGCGCCAGCGCCCCGGCGCCAGACCCAGTAGAGCCCATTTTCCGGCGGCGTCGGTGGTAGCGGCCGGCGGACCCGAACCGATCCCTTCGCCGATGCGAAGCGTCACCTTCGCCCCGGCGAGCGCCTTGCCGTCGGCGTCGAGCACCTGGCCGTTTGCCCGCCCCAGGCCCGCGACGACCGGCTTTTTCTCTTCCGCCCTCCCCGCGATGCCGAGCATCAGCAGCAGGGCGAAGATCGCGGCACCCAGCAGGCGACCGGTGCCAACCTTGAAGGCGGCGATTTTGCCGGTCTTTTCGTCTTGGATCTCGGCGGTGGTCACGGAGCCCCCCAAGGACATACGTTGCACGATTTTAGGGTAGGGCGCCGGTCGGTCGGGTCAATCGGACGGGTCCCAAGGTCCAGGGTATTGCATTGTTTACTCGGCACTGACACCTAAGGATGGACGCCTAGACCTTGCGTATCGGCCCCGGATAGCCGGCCAAGGTGGCGTCAGCGGTGACCAGGGTGATGCCCTCGCTCAGCGCTTGGGCCAACAGCAGACGGTCGAAGGGGTCCTTGTGCATTGGAGGAAGGCCGTCGACGCTCACGGCGTGCTGGCTTGAGATGACCAGCTCCTGATACCCGTTATCGAGCAGGCCCCGGCGCAAGAGGCGCGGCTCGACGCGAAAATCATCCCGGCCGAGGGAGCGCTTGATCGCGATCTCCCAGAGGCTCGCGGCGCTGAAGAGTAGTTCGTGATCCGGATCGTTGAGGAGCTGTCTTGCCGCCGCGGAGAGCTTCTCGGGTTCGCCTGCCGCCCAAAGGAGGATGTGCGTGTCGAGTAGGAGCTTCACGTTCCGATCCCGAAGAGGGCGGCGATTTCGGCCTCGCCCATCCGGTCGAAGTCGTCGGGGACGGCGATTTCGCCAGCTAGGAAGCCCAGGCGCCGCGGTGCCCTGGGCGCTTCCAGCGCCGCCACTTTCACCAGCGGCTTGCCTGCCTTGGCGATGACGAACGGCTCCCCATTGGCGGCCTGCTCCACCAGCTTTGAGAGCTGGGTTTTGGCTTCATGGATGTTGACCGTGGTCATGGCGCCCCCAGTGGACTAAGTCGACAGGACTAAGCTTAGGCGGCCGATCGCTCTTCGTCAATCTCCAGCCTGGCCTATATGATCCGGGAATGTGAGCGAAGGGATCGCGGCGGCGAGGCTGGAAGGGGGTGCCGTTCGGGTGGATCAGACGGCGGAGCAAGTCCATTCGGCGACCGAACCTACCGGATTCAGCCGCAGAATCCCTGGAAGCGACGGCCGGATGCAGTGGAAGCGGTCGCAGATTCCAGTGGAAGCGACGATCGATTCCAGTGGAAGCGACGATCGAATCCAGTGGAAGCGGTCGCAGATTCCACCGGAAGCGACGACCGCTTGCAATGAAGCGGGCGCAGTTTCCACTGGAAGCGACGACAGAATGCAGTGGAAGCGACGGCCGAATCCAGTGGAAGCGATGGCCGATTCCAGTGGAAGCGACGGCCGAATGCAGCGATCGGACGGCGGAATCCAGCTCTACCAACCGAGCGCGGGATCGTTGTTGCGCTCCATCCAGGCCCGAAGACGGCCGCGCAGATCCTGCAACACCCTCTGCGCCGCGGGCTCGGCGACCAAATTGTGCACCTCGGCCGGGTCGGCTTTGAGATCGTAGAGCTCGTCGCGCTTTGAGCGGTCTTTCCAGACGATCAGCTTGTGCCGCGGGGTGCGCACGACGCGGTAGGCGAGGCCGCCGAATTTTTCGCTTTTCTCGTCCGCCCACTCGGCGAACGCTTCGCCGATCCTAACCTCGCCGGCGATCGCCGCCTGGAGGTTCCGTCCCGGCCAGGCGTCCGGCACCGGGACCCCGGCGAGGGCGAGCAGCGTCGGCGGAAGGTCCATGCTGGAGACCGGCAGGTCGGAGGCGACCGCCTTCGGCAGTCCGGGTCCCCTCAAGAGGAAAGGGACCCGCAGGGAACTTTCGTACGGCACCTGCTTGCCGTCGGCGCCCGAGCCGGGACCGCCTAAGCCCCGCTCGCCCATCATGTAGCCGTTGTCGCCCAGGAACACCACGACCGTCCGCTCGGCGAGCCCCGTTTCTTGGAGCGCGGCGAGCACGCGCCCGAGCTGTTCGTCGAGATGGCTCACCGCCTCGTCGTAGTGGCGCCAGTCGTTGGCCGCCACGTCGCGCGGGAAACCGGGCGGCTTCAGCTCGTCCTCGCTGCGCCTGGCGTAAAGGGCCTGGATTCGCTCCGGGTTCGGCTCGTAGGGAGTGTGAGGGGCGGTAAACCCGAGCCAGAGCAGGAACGGGCCGGACTGGGCGTCCTGGCTGCGGAGAAAACCTACCGCGTCGTCGGCGAAGATCTCCTGGGTGAAGCCGGGCACCTTCTCGTGCTCCGGCTCCGCCTCGGCGGCCCGCCCCCGCACCAGGTCGGGGTCCAGAAACTCGGAGCCGCCTTCCGGCAGCCAGGTCCGCACGTCATCGAATCCGCACTTCCCGGGCGGAGTCGGGAGATGCCATTTGCCGACCAACACGGTGCGGTAGCCGGCCTCCCGCAGCAGGCTCGACACGGTAGGGCGCCGGCAGAGGGTGTCGGCGACGCCGGGCTCTTGGTAGCGGGTCGAATAGACGCCATGAGCAAAAGCCGGCAAGCCGGTGATCAGGCTCGCGCGCACCGGGTGACATTGAGACACCGAGACGGTGGCCTGGCGAAAATAGACCCCCTCGCGCGCCATCCGGTCCATCACCGGCGTGACGATCCCGGGGTTCCCCGCCACGCCGAGCGTGTCCCACCGCTGATCGTCAGAAAGCACGACCAGGAGGTTCGGCCGCGTAGCGGCCGGGGTCGGCGCCGCCTTCTTGATGTACGGCTGCGGATCGCACCGCACAAACCCGGCGCAGCCGAGCGACGGCAGAAGCAGCAGGCTCGCGAGAAGCGCCCGCCCGGTAGATCTGATCCCTGGCATTTCCATGGAGCTTTTTACGCACTTCGGAGGAGAACTGTTGATCCAGAGCGCTCCGAGTGTAGGGGAGTCGAGTGGGTACCCTCATTTTGGAACCACTCAGCCCTACGTCCAAAGTGGGCACGGCCAATAACACGAAAAGGTGCGCTTCCCTCGGCCGGCTGACGCCGTTCTGCTTCACCCGCCGATACGGACTCGGAAACGGCAAAAACGAGCCCTGGGAAGCCTGCACCTGCTGCATTTCGAATGCAGAGGCCGTGCCAGAGTTTAATGCTTCACACCCGGCTGGGGGGCGCGCCGATGCTGAGGACCTATGGAGTGCGCCGACGCGTCGGCGCTTTTGCCCCTCGTGGTGACGGGGAGACTCGGATTAAAGCGGCGACGCGTCGCCGCACTCCATAAGTTCGCAATGCGTTTCATCGGGCTCGCGTCGGCCGGTGAAGCGGAACGGCATCAGCCGGCCAAGGAAAACGCGTCTGATATTCTGCAATCCGTAAGGAGACGTGGAGAAAGAAATACGGAGGTGCAAACCATGGCACATTACCGCTACCTCATCCTCGGAGGCGGCATGACCGCCGACGCGGCGGTTCGCGGGATTCGCGAGCTGGAAGCCGACGGCACGATCGGTTTGATCGGCGCGGAGGCGGACCCTCCCTATGCCCGGCCTCCCCTCACCAAGGCGCTGTGGAAAGGCGATCCGTTCGAGTCGGTCTGGAAGAAGACCGACGAGGCCGGGGTCGATCTCCATCTCGGGCGGCGCGCGATGGGCATCGATCTCAAATCCAAGTCGGTGATCGACGACCACGGCACGGAGTACGGTTTCGACAAGCTTCTGCTCGCGACCGGCGGTTCGCCGCGCCGACTGTCGTTCGGCGCCGATCAAGTCATCTACTTCCGCACGCTCGACGACTACCGACGGCTCCGCGCGCTGGCCGACCAGGGCAAGAGCTTCGCGGTGATCGGCGGGGGCTTTATCGGCGCGGAGATCGCGGCGGCCTTGGCCCTCCAGGGCTGCAAGGTGACGATGTTCTTCCCGGACGAGGGGATCGGCTCGCGCCTGTTCCCCGCGGATCTCGCGCGGTTCCTGGTCGAGTACTACCGCGAGCATGGCGTCGAGCCGCAGCCGGGGCAGAAGGTGACGGCCGTCCGCCCCAGCGGTTCGCAATTCGTCGTCGAAACCGAGAGCGGGCTCCAAACGACCGTGGACGTGGTGGTCGCGGGCCTCGGCATTCTGCCCAATACGAGCCTCGCCGAAGCGGCGGGTCTCGAAGTGCAGGACGGCATCGTGGTCGATGACCACCTGCGGACGAGCCACGCCGACATCTACGCCGCGGGCGACGTGGCGCGCTTCGCGGCGCCAGCGCTCGGCCGGCTCCGCGTCGAGCACGAGGACAACGCGCTCACCATGGGCCGCGCCGCGGGCCGCGCGATGGCGGGCGACACGACCCCCTATACCCACCTGCCGTTTTTCTACTCCGACCTGTTCGACCTCGGCTACGAAGCGGTCGGCCTCATGGACCCCAAAGGCGAGATGGTCGCCGACTGGAAAGAGCCGTTCCGCGAGGGGGTCGTCTACTACCTCACCGACGGCCGTGTCCGCGGCGTGCTGCTCTGGAACACCTGGGACCAGGTGGACGCCGCGCGGAAATTGATCGCCCAACCCGGCCCGTTCGGCGAAAGCGACCTCAAGGGCAGGCTGCCGGGGTAGAGACGCGCCAGTACCCAACCACTACGGGGCTCACTGTTTCGGCCTACCCCTCAATCGCCGTCGGCCGTGCGGTTCCAGTCGGTATGGACGTGGACCTCCTTCTCGGGATGGTCGGCCGCCCGCTCGATGCCTGAGATGACTTCGGCCTCGTAGTCCTGGCCCGTCTCGACGAGTTCCTCGACGCTCTCGTCGGCATCTTCCGCAGTCGAAGAAAGGCCCTGCGTGTCGCCGGACTGTCCGCCGCTGTCGGACCCCACCTGGCCTGGGTCGTCGCCCAGCTCGTCCGGTTTCGCTTCGCTGTCTCGTCTCGTCATGTCCGATCTTCCTTTCCAGGTTGAGGGGCCGGCTCTCCGAGCCCGCTCCAAGCTCCTTGCATTGGAGCGGCCAACCTCACGGACACGGCGGAAGGGGTGGCACAGCGCCTGCACCTTAGGGTCTATGATCGAAAGATAGCGACGATGAATCTGAGACGGCGAGGGAGCAAGATGTGGATCTACGTTGCCGGCGGCGCGGTGGCGATGGCGGCGATCGTCATTCTCGTGCTGAATTTGTCCACCGGGGAAAAGAAGGTCACGAAGCCGATGCCGGGGCTGTACGCCATCGACGATCCGCAGTTCCTGCGCACGATGGGATCGCTGTTCGGGCCGCCTTTGCTCGACGGCAATAGCGCCGTGGACTTTCAGAACGGCGACGAGATCTTTCCCGCCATGCTCGCCGCCATCCGGGGCGCCCAGAAGTCGGTCTGCCTGGAGTCCTACATCTATTGGTCCGGGAAGATCGGCAAAGAGTTCGCCGACGCCCTCACCGAGCGGGCTCGCGCCGGAGTCAAGGTTCACGTACTGCTCGACTGGGTGGGCTCCGGCAAGATAGACGACCACTACCTGCAACAAATGCAGGAGGCGGGCGCCGAGGTGGAGCGCTACCAGCCGCTGCGCTGGTACAACGTGGCCCGCACCAACAACCGTACTCACCGCAAACTGCTGGTCGTCGATGGCCACATCGGTTTCACCGGCGGAGTGGGCATCGCGGACGAGTGGCGCGGCAACGCCCGCAATCCGAAGGAATGGCGCGACTCGCACTACCGCTTCGAGGGGCCGGCCGTGGCGCAGATGCAGGCGGCGTTCCTGGACAATTGGATCGAGACGCGCTCGGAGGTGCTGGACGGCCCCGCCTACTTCGCCCAAGTCCCCCCCGCGGGGCCGGTCATCGTGCAGGTCTCGCTCAGTTCCAAAGGGGGCGGCGCCGAAAGCGTCCGGCTCATGTACCTGCTCTCCATCGCGGCGGCGCGGCACAGCATCCTGCTCGCCAACTCCTACTTCGTTCCCGACGACCTCGCGGTGGACGAGCTGTTGGCGGCGCGGAAGCGGGGGGTGCGGGTGCAAATCGTCGTCCCCGGTGAGCACATCGACACGAAGCTCGTCCGCCACGCCTCGCATTCGCGCTGGCGCCCGCTGCTCGAAGCCGGGGTCGAGATTTACGAGTACGCGCCTACCATGTTCCACTGCAAGTACATGATCGTCGACTCGTTATGGACGACGGTCGGATCGACGAATTTCGACAGCCGCTCCTTCCGGCTCAACGACGAGGCGAACGCCAATGTCTACGACCATGGCTTCGCGGAGGAGCAGGAGAAGGTGTTCGCCGACGACCTGGCGCATTCGCGGCAGATGACGCTCGCGCAGTTCGATCAGCGGCCCTGGCGCGAGAAAGCGATCGATCACCTGGCGGGCTTGCTGCGAGCCCAGCTCTAACTTAGCGCTTACCTTCCGGAATCCGGCAGGTCGCGGACTCCGGCACCCGCGCCAATCGTTCGATCTCGGCCTGCGGCGTGGCCGCGAGGAAGTCCGTGCCGCGGTACGCGATTTCGAGAATCTTGCGGTTCACGCGACGATCGTAAGGGACCAACCGTTTCGCCACGTCGCCCGCGGCGTCGGCGGCCAGATCGAGCATCCGGACCGGCTGAGAGCAGCGGAAATCGAGGTCCGCGAAATTCAAGTCGCGAATCTTGCGTTGGTTCCAGGTCCGGAAATGAACCCGTAGGCGATCGAGCTCATAGACCAGGTTCCAACGCGTGGAGGGCTGGGCGGCCTGATCCAGGGTTTCGAACGCATAAGCGATGGCGTCCTTCTTGGCACTTGGGGACGCCGCAAAGTCGCGGACCCGGTCCGCGGTGCGGGCGAAGCGTGAGAGCGATTGACCGTCCTGGGGCGCGGGCCTTCCGCCGAGGTCGCGGTCGTAGCGCAGCGAGGCCTCATAGGAACTGTTGGTGAGCGCAGCGACCGGAAGCCGCTCGCCGCCGTGCGCGACCATCCGGCCATTCAGAAATTCGACGGTCGCCACCTTGCCGGTGCGATCGGCGACCAGGTAATGGAGCGGCGCCCCCACGGAGATCCGGATCTTGGCATCGGACGCGAGCACCTCGGCGACCGTGGCGCTCAGGTCCAACTGATATTGAATCCATTGCAGCACGTCCACGGTAGGGCGCGCATCGGGAGCCGGGTAGCGGCTGCCGTCGAGCCACATCAGCTCGATCGCGAGCCCCGCCTCGTTCATCCCGCCGGAGGGAAAATCGCGCCCGTACTGGTTGAACGTGACGCTGCCGTACTTGGCGGTCCAGCGCGCCGGCCGGTCGCCGCTGTCCGCCGTCCGAGCCAGGCCGCGCGGATTGACGATCAGCAGCCCCTCGCCCACGGTCCAGTCGTAATTCTTGCCGAACACCACGCGGCCGGAGTCGCGCAGACAGAACGTCGTGCAGGCGTGCCCCGGAAGGGCGGCGAAGCCGAACCCAAGGAACAGGGTGAGGATCGCGAGCCGAGAGAGGATGCGGAGAGAGACGCGGGAGCGCGGGGAGGTCGTTCGCATCATCGGGCAAGTTTACTCCCGCCCAAGCACTCGCCGGCTAGCGATCCCGCTCGTCCACCCACCCGGCCACCCGATGGGCGGCTAGGAGGCGGCAGACGGTACGCTGGAGGTCGCTGAGAGCCATGCTCGAAGCCGGGCGGCGCGGCGGAAACCTTCGAGATCCGCTTTGCTCACCTGTGCGCAGCGGCCAACGACAGGTTACGAGCGCGATCCGCTGTTGCGCCAGACGTCAGGTGAGCAGCGGACCTTCCGGGCGAGATTGGGATCGTGCCGTGGTGCTCGATACTGCAAACGCCAATTCTTGCCGAGACGAGACGGAGATAGGTCACAGGTCGGGACCGGATCGACCCCCGCTACGGTCGCGCGTGAGGTCGAGCTCTTGCAGAGGGGAATCCCGGAGAAACTCCGCCAGCGGGATCCGCGGCGTCTTAAGCTCGCGGGCCGCCTCCACCAGCTCCCACAAACGGCTCGGCTTCAAGGGGATCTCATTGATCTCCAGGCCCGGGATCGCGAAGGCGTCTTCGAGCGCCTGGGCGAACAGAGCTCCCACCGGGATCGCTCCCGCTTCGCCGGCTCCTTTGGTGCCTAGGGGGTTGAGCGGCGAGACCGTCTCTTCGTGACCGACGTCGATGCGCGGGACGTCGAGGGCGGTGGGGAGCAGGAAGTCCATGAACGAGGCGTTCATCATCTGGCCGTTGTCGTCGAAGACGAGCTGCTCGTACCAGGCGTTGCCGATCCCTTGGGCGACTCCCCCATGGACCTGGCCGTCGACCAGGAGAGGGTTGAGCACCCGGCCGCAGTCGTGAACCACGACGTATTTTTTGATCTCGACCTGCATCGTCTCAGGATCGACTTCGAGGATCAGCGCGTGGACGCCGCTCGCCGTCGCTCCCCGGTAAGGGCCGAAGTAGGCCGTCGCTTCGAGCCCCGGCTCCGCGCCGGGTTTGACCGCGCCACGCATCGGGTTGGCGAGGGAGGCGAGCTCGGAGAGCGGGATCGAGCGCTCGGGGCTCGCGGTCACCCGCGCCGTTCCGTCGGCCAGCTCGATCTCTGTTTCCGTGACCTCCAGCTTTTCGGCGGCGAGGCGAATCGCCTTTTCGCGCACGCGTTTCGCCGCTTCGTTCACCGCGTTGCCCGCGACCACAGCGCCTCGGCTCGCGAAGGTTCCGGTCCCCCAATGGAATTGGTCGGTGTCTCCCGTGACCACTTCGACGTGGGCGACCGGCACGCCGAGCTGTTCGGCCGCGACTTGGGCGAGCACGGTGAAATGCCCTTGGCCCTGGGTTCCCACTCCCGTCACCACGGTGACTTTGCCGTTCGTCTGCACCTGCACCCTGGCGCCTTCGAACGGGCCGATCCCCGTCCCCTCGACGTAGGCGACGACTCCTATCCCGGCGGTCTTTCCTTCGGCGCGCAGGCGCGGCTGCTCTTCGGCCAGAAAGGTTTCGTAACCGATCATCGCCAGCGCCTTGTCGAGCACCGGCGCGTAGTTGCCGCTGTCGTAATAGAGCGGCGCGAAATCCTGGTAGATGATGACGTGGTCGTGCGGGAACTGGTCGGGGGTGAGGTAGTTCTTCCGCCGGATCTCGATGCGATCGATTCCCAGCTCGCGCGCCGCGAGGTCGAGCAGCCGTTCGATGACGAACACCCCATGCTGGCGCCCCGCGCCGCGATAGGGGGTGACGATCGGCTTGTTGGTGAAGATCGCGCGGAACTCGCTGTCGTAGGCCGGAATGTCGTACGGCCCCATCAGCGTGCATTGGCTGTTGAGCGGCACGGTGAGGCCATACGGATCGTAGGCGCCGGTGTCGTGGAGGAAAGAGTCTCTCACCCCGAGGATGCGGCCGTCCTTCGTCATCGCGATCTCGGCGTCGTGGATCTGGCCGCGCTCTTGGGTCGTCGCGACGAAGTTTTCCGCCCGGTCCTCGATCCATTTGATCGGCCGTTCGAGGCGGATCGAGATCCAGGGGATCAGCACCTCTTCCGGATAGAACATCATGATCTTCGGCCCGAACCCGCCGCCGATAAACGGCGCCACCACCCGAACCTGATGCTCCGACAGGCCGAGCATCGCGGCGAGGCCGTTGCGGATCGGGATCGGCGCCTGGGTGGTGTCCCAGACCGTCAATCGTTCGGCGCGCGCGTCCCATTGCGCCACCACCCCGCGGTTTTCGATCGCCGCGGAAGCCCCTCGATCGTAGGAGAAGCGGCGCTTGAGGACGAAATCGGCCGCCGCGCGCGCCGCCGTGTAATCGCCCTTCTTCTGAGGCACATAGGCCGCGACGTTGCTTCCCACGTCCTCGTGGACCAGCGGCGCGTCGGGTGCCAACGCCCGCTCCAGATCGACCACCGCGGGGAGCGGCTCGTACTCGACCTCGATGTCTTCGAGCGCGTCTTCGGCCAGATAGCGGGAGACGGCGACCACGACGGCGATCGGCTCTCCCAATTGGCGGATTTTGCCCTTGGCGAGGGGCACCTGCGTGCGCTCGTGAAACGTCATGCCGGGGACGGGAGGCGGCGGCACGAGCAGCGGGCCGTGGCGCCAATAGTCGCCGAGATCCTCCGCGGTATAGACGGCGAGCACCCCTTCCCGGGCGAGAGCGCGGGAGGTGTCGATCCCCAGCAGCCGCGCATGGGCGTGCGGACTGCGCAGAAACGCCACGTGCGCCATCCCGGGCAGGTCGAGGTCATCGACGAACAGGGCACGGCCGGCCAAGAGCCGGGCGTCTTCGTTGCGGGGGACTCGTTCCCCGAGGACCTGTGCTTCCATCGTCTTCCTCCCGAGCGGTGCCCGTCCGGCCCCAAGCCTACCGCGTCTCGACCCTCCGCCGGGCTACGCGCCGTCGCGAACCGGCGCCAGATCGAGCGGCGGCGTCCCGCGCATCAGGATCGAATAGAGCACGTACGCGACGCCGAAGCCGACGAACCAGGCATAGTCGTAGAGCGCCCGAAGGCTCGGCACGAACAGGCCGATCAACGCCGCGACCACTCCGGCCGCGAGCGCCACGAACGCCTTGCCGTTCCAGCGGCCGTAGATTCCGTCCGCGACGTAGAGATCGGCGAGCGAAAGATTCGCCTTCCGCACCCGCCAATAGTCGGCGATGACGATCCCGGCGATCGGCCCTAGGAAGCCGGAGTAGCCGACCAGCCAGCCGAAGATGTAGGTGCCGAAATCGGAGAGCAGGCGCCAGGGCTGGATCAGAATCCCGAGCGCGCCGGTGATCAGGCCGCCGATCGCGAAGCTCACCTTCGAGGGCCAGAGGTTGGCGAAACCGTTGGCGGGGGCCACGACGTTTGCCGCCACGTTGGTCGTGAGCGTGGCGATCAGGAGCGCGAACAGCGAGATGCAGATGACCAGCGGGCTCCCCACGCGGGACAAGAGAGCGACTGGATCCCAGATCGCCTGGCCGAAGATGATCGCCGAGGCGGAGGTCACTGCAACTCCAATGAACGAGAACAGCACCATCGTGGTCGGCAGGCCGAGCATCTGGCCTCTCACCTGCGCCCGTTGGTCGCGGGCGTAGCGCGACAGGTCCGGAATGTTGAGCGCGAGCGTCGCCCAGAAGCCGACCATCGCGGTGAGCGACGGGACGAAGAAACGGAAGAACGCGCCGGTGTCGGCAAAGCGGCTCGGCTGCGCGAGGATCGGCCCGAATCCGCCCGCCCGCGAGACCGCCCAGGCGAGGAGAGCGAGCCCGGCGACGATCAGGAACGGCGCGGCCCACGCCTCCAGTGCCTTGATCGAGTCGCTGCCGCGGACGACGATGTACATGTTCCAGAGCCAGAACGCGCCGAAGGCGATCCAAACCGCCCCCGGAATCCGCGCCCAGCCGCCCCAAGCGGCGGTGAGCATCGCGTGGATCGCCTGGCCTCCGATCCAGGTCTGGATGCCGAACCAGCCGCAGGCAACCAGGCCGCGCAGCAGCGCCGGGACGTGGGCGCCGGAGGTGCCGAACGAAGCGCGGGCGAGCACCGGAAAGGGAATCCCGAACCGGGTCCCGGCGTGGGCGATCAACACCATCGGCACCAGGACGATCAAATTGCCGAGCAGGATCGTCGCCATCGCCTGCCACCAGCTCATCCCACCATCGACCATGCCGGCCGCCAGCATGTAGGTCGGCACGCAGACCGCGAGCCCAATCCAAAGCGACGCGATGTGGTAAGTCGACCAAGTCCGCTGCGCCACCGAAGTGGGCGCCAGGTCGGCATTCGAAAACCGGGGATCGGAGGGCGGCGCGGCCAGCTCATAGAGATCGCCGCGGACCCGCCGCATCTCCCCGAGGCGCGGCCCAAGGCGCGGCGCGGGAGTGGAACCACCAGGGCTCTGAGGCATGATGGCGGATATCTTAGAACGGGTGGTGGGGATGGTGGAAACGCATCGGAGAGGAATTCACCCGCCTTGGTCTTACCGGGCAATGCTCGGCTCCGGCGCAGGGGCTGGACGCAAATCCAATAATTTGTACCGACGGATGTCGAGGTGCTGGCAGAGCCTGAAGGACTGCCGACGAAACCAAGAGTTGTAGAATCAGGAACAATTCCAGTTTTAGGCCGCGCCTGACTGTGAACATTTTGTAAATCATGAAAGATGGAGTGCCTAGTGTTAGAGAATATCGCGGTTTCCAAACACAAAATTCTCGAGCGAACCCTCCTCCGCGACCTGGGCAGAGTGAACATCATCTGCGGGCGTAATGACTCAGGAAAGTCGACTCTTGTCGAAGCCATTTGCAGGCCAAATGGAATTGCTCCCGGGAGAGACCTATCAAAAACCGATGCTCAGCTGATTTTCGACCAGACCTCTCCCTACATGGGTTGGTCTGACTCAACTCCCAATCGGCCAGAAAACATCGCACTTCTGGGTCTCATAGAACAGATCGCAACTGGACGTCATCTTTGGTTTCGCGACGAGTCGGAGGAATTTGCGTTAACTATTCAGGACAGCTTCTGGGCCAAAACTTCCAACAAATGCTTTCGCAAGAAGCAGAGTCGCCGCGGCTTTTCAGGAACTTTTACCTGCCGATCACATGCCATTGCTAATTCCGGCAAAACGCCGACTTGAGGGTGTCAAGAAACAAGATGTTACGCTCGATCCGAAGCCTGACGGCATCGGCCTCCTTGATCGACTGCACTACTTAAAGAACCAACTTCCGAGGACGGACGATGCCAAATTGTTGAGATCCTTGAAGGCTTCTTTCGCCGCCGTAACCGAAGGCTACTTGTTTGAGACCTCTTTGAATAGGACAGGCGACCTCTCCCTCAGCTTCTCGCGCGACGACCTGCTGTGGCTTCCCGCTGCGGACTGCGGTCTCGGCCTCCAGGATCTACTCTTGATTTTGTATTTTTGCCTTGAGCCGAGGTCTGACTTAATCGCCATAGAAGAGCCAGAATGCCACCTACATCCGGACGCACAGCGACGCCTTTTGGCACACATCCGGGAGATGACCAACAAACAATATTTCCTGACAACGCATTCGAACGTATTTTTAGACAACTTGTACACAGACAGCGTGTTCATTACGAAGGCCTCAGGCTCGATCTTGGTCGAGGAAGCGACGAGTCGCGCTTCTATGCTTGGCGATCTCGGCTATAGCGTGGCTGACAACCTAATCGCGGATGTAGTCGTTCTGGTGGAAGGCCCCACAGACGTTCCTGCGATCGAGGTATTCGCAAAGAAGAAGGGTCTGCTTGACCGGTACGCCATCAAAGTATGGCCCCTGGGTGGCGATATCATGGATCAACTCGACCTCTCGGTCATGACGGCTGCATACAGAACTATTGCACTTATTGACCAGGACCCCAACAGCGACAAGATTCGACGACGCTTCATCAGCAGGTGCACAGATCAGGGGATCCCGGTCGTTCGGCTTGAACGAAACGCCATAGAGAACTACTTCTCGATTCGGTCGCTTCGAGCCGTGTTCGGAACCCAGGTTCCCGGCGAGATTCAAGAAATCGCTCCGAACAAATCTGTCGAGAGTCAGTTGGGCTTCTCCCCGAAGAAGAAAAACCGAGCTTTGGCCGAGGAGATGAGCCTGGACGAAATAGAAGGGACGGATTTCGCGGGATTTTTCGAGGAGCTGGAGCGTTTAGCCAGTGGAGAAAAGGACGGTTGATCTCCGGCTGAGGGCCGCAGCGTTCACCATCTGCAGCGCCCCAGTGAGGATCTTTGTCACGCGTGGGCGTTTTCGGCCAACCCCTTGCGTCGGTCTATACAGACGTCTATACTTCGACTATGGCACTCCACGCAAAGCTCTTCCAGAACGGCGGCAGCCAAGCAGTTCGTCTGCCGAAAGATTGTCGTTTCCCCGACGGCCTGACCGAGGTTCTCGTCCGTCGTCAGGGACAACAGATCATCCTGGAACCCCTCGATACCTGGCCGGATGAATTTCTTGCAGCCTTGGGCTCCTGGCCGGACGAGATCGAGAGGCCCGTGCAGGAGCCGATTTCGAAGCTCGCGGATCCGTTCGAGTGAGCCTTCTCTTCATGCTGGACACGGACTCCGTGAGCTTTGCCCTGCGCGGGCAGGGCGGCATAGGGGACCATCTGGCAAGGGAACGACCGTCCACGGTTTGTATCAGCTCGATCACCCTCGCTGAGCTTAGCTTCGGCGCATGGAAGCGAAAATCCAACAAGCTTCACGCCTCGATCGATGCGTTCACGGCCGGTATCCAGGTAGTTCCTTTCGACGCAAAGGCGGCACAAAAGTTTGGCTCCCTTGGCGCAGCCCTTGACGCCGCAGGAACTCCCATCGGGCAACTCGACACCATGATCGCAGCTCACGCTCTCGCCCTAGGCGTCACGCTGATCTCGAACAACACTAAGCACTTCGAAATGGTACCGGGCCTCTCCCTCGAGAACTGGTACCCTGCTTAAGACTTGAGCCCTTGCAGTCTCCCAAGGAGAGCCCATGAAGAACGCCCTCGCCCTTACGCTTTTCTCTCTGGTCCTCGGCGGTGCCGCGGCCGGTCAGCCCCCGACTCCTCCTTCGACTCCTCCGGCCACTCCGCCTACTCCAAAGGGCATCCTCGCCCCCCCGCCGGTCCCTGAGCCGCAGAAGATCCCGTTCGATCAAGCGGCGGCGCTCGCCCAGCTGCGAATCCAGATCGCGGGGCACGAGAAGGAGCCGGCGGAGACGGTCTTCAAGAACATCAAGCTCTTGCGCGGGGTTCCGGCGGAAAACGTCCTGCGGATCATGGAATTCGGCTACGCGCGCTCTCTCGGCACCACCTGCGTCAAATGCCACACACCCGCCGATTGGTCCTCCGACGCGAAACCCAACAAGGTGATCACGCGGAGAATGGCGGCGCTCGCGGCCGACGTGTCGAAGACGATCACGGAGTACCCGGAGCGGAAGGACGAAAAGGAGGCGGCGGTCGTCAACTGCACGACCTGCCATCGCGGCCGCTCTCACCCCGCGACGTCGCTCGATCCCGAGCCGCCGCGGACGCCGCAGCCGGGGCATTAATCCCTGGGATTACCGCCGGTACCCGGCGATCATCGTTTCCAGGCGGTCGAGCCCTCGGGCGACCTCTTCGAAGCTGGGGCCGAAGCTCAGCCGGACGTGGTGATGGAAGCGGGAGAGGCGCGGCGCGCGGCGGTGGCCGGGGTTGACGTCGAAGAACTGCCCGGGCACGCAGATCACCCGGTGCTCCAGCGCGGCGCGGAAGAAGCTCATGCCGTCGTTGATCCCCTCCGGCAGATCGGCGACCGAGGCGAACGCGTAGAACGTGCCGTCCGGCTCTTTGTCGATCCGTAGCCCCAGCTCCTGGGCGCGCGAGAGCATCAGCTCGCGCTTGGGCAGGAAAGCGTCGCGGATCGCCTTGGTCTCGGCGAGCACGAGGTCGGGGTCCATCAGCGGAATCGCCGCGCGCTGGAGCGGTTTGGTCCCGCCCCCGTCCAAAAACGAGCCGGCGCTTTCGACCGCCTCGATCACTTGGCGCGGTCCGATCGTCCAGGTCACCCGCCAACCCGGATAGCGCCAGTTCTTGGTCAGGCCGTCCACCAGAACCACCGGATCGCGATCGACGTCCTCGACGTAGCGCGCGGCCGAGACGATCGGCCCCGGCTCGCCTTGCCCTAAACGCCAGACGTAGTGGGAGTAAAACTCGTCGATCAAGAGAGCGCAGTCGAGCGAGCGAGCCGCGGCCACCCAGTCGGACAGCTCGTGGCCGGAGATGACCTTGCCCATGGGATTGCAGGGATTCGAGAGCAACAGCGCCGACAGGCCGCGGCCGGAGACCTCGCTCCGCAGCTCATCGACCGTGAATCGGTAGCCCTGGTCGCGCGAAAGCAGGATCGGGATCGGCGAAACCAGGCGGAAGATGTCGAGCAGCTCTTCGTACGCCGTGTAGTCGGGCAGGAAATGCCCCAAATGGACCTTGTCGAGCGAGGCGACCGCCCGGGTGAGCGCGGCCCGCCCGCCGCCCGAGATCGCCACGTTTTCAGCCTTGTATTGGGACGGCATCCCGCGGCGGAACAGCCGGTTGTAGAGATCCGCGACCGCCTGGCGCAGCTCCCAAATTCCCGGCACCGGGGCGTATTCGTGGTCCCCGGGATCGATCGAAATCTCGCCGATCCGAGCCGGCGCCCCGGGGAGAGGCCCGGTCTCCGGCTGGCCCTGGCCGAGGTTGGCCCATTCCGGATGGCCGGAGCGGTAGCCGTGAAGCGCGGCTTCTTTGGTGACATAGACGACGCCCGTCCGCGGCACCGAGCGGAAGGCGTGAAGGGTCGAAGGGCGAGGCGGCGCGAGCGTGTCGGTTTCCATGATGGCAGGCGGATCATGTCCGATCGGAGGTCTGGCCTACAATGGTGGCCGATCCCCCACTTCCTCAAGAGGGACTCCTGATGAGCGATCTCCTCGAACGCAACAAGAAGAACGTGATGGCGTTCTACGACCTGATGTTCAACCAATGCCAACCCGCCGAGGCCGTGGTCCGGTACGTGGGCGCCACCTACATCCAGCACAACCCGGAGGTCGCCGACGGTCCGGAGGCGTTCATCGCCTACTTCGAGCGGATGGCGCGCGAGTACCCGGGCAAACGAGTCGATTTCAAGCGTGCCCTCGCCGAGGGCGACTTTGTAGTACTCCACTGCCACCAGGAATGGCCGAACGACGATCCCTGGGCGGGAATCGACATCTTCCGCCTGGACGACGACGGCAAGATTCTCGAACATTGGGACGTCCTGCAAAGGGTGCCCAAAGAGTCGGCGAACGGCAATACGATGTTTTAGAGCGGCCCGGCCCGGGCGCCCCGCCGGAGAAACCTCAGGGAGAGCACGATGAGCCAGCTTCGATTTCTCTTCCCCGCGATCTTCGCCGTTCTTGCCCTCTCGGCCTACGCCGCCGAGCCCCATCCGCGCCTCGCGGGAACGTGGAACCCCGATCCGGCGGCCTCGACCCACTCGAAGACGCTCAAGGCCACGGTCGAACCGGGCGCGCCGCCCGCCCCTCCGGCGGCTTCCGCCGCCATCGCAGAGCACCTACCTCCGTTACGAATCGCCGAGAGCGACTCCTCGATCACTCTGGAATTCCTGGAGGATGACGGGAGCGTCATCTCGACGACCCGTCTCGCGACCGACGGTACCGAGAACCGGAACCCCCGCGCGGGAGGAGCCCTGACCCACCGTTCGACCGCCGCCTGGGACGGCGCCGTGCTCCGCATCCGCTGGTCGCTCGAACGGGGCGAGAGCGTGATGATTTCCGGCACCGATGCCTACGAGCTGACCGATCCGGGCTCGCTGCGGGTGACGACGACGACCGAAGACTCGAAATCGAAGAGCGAGAGCGTGATCGTGTATCGGCGGCGGATGGAAGCGAAGTAAGGGGTTCGTTCCAGTCGCCCGGCGCCATGGAAATTCCCGAAGCTGATCGCGTCGTGTCTCAAGCTCCCGGAGCGGTGAGCCTATTGAGCCGTTTATGAGCCATTCCCGCTTCCGCCGCCGGTTGGGCCGTTTGGGCCATTCCTGGGCCGTTTTCCGGCGATCCGATAGTGGGCGGTCCGCCCGGTACCCACGAGAACGACCAGGCCTTTCGCCACCAGATCCTCCAAGTCGCGCTTCGCCGTCGTCCGGCTTGCACCGGTGGTCTCTTGGTACTGCTGATTCGTCATCCGGCGCGCCTGCTGGATGAAATCGACCGCCTTGCGCTCGCGCTCATTGAGTCCAAGCGTGGAGAGGAAGTCCGCCGTCAGCCAGTCCCGCCACAGGGTCATGACGAACTGCCCGCCGTCCTGCCGGAACTCAGGCTCGGATAAGCCGACCTCCCGGCACCGGATAATCATGTCCAGCGTCCCGGTACCGGCCCGTTCGATGTAGTGGGCGAGAAAGAGCGGTTCGCTGATCAACGGGTTGCGGGGTATGGAGGGGTGTGGCACCCGCAACTGCGCGAGGCTCAGGGCGGGTGGGAGCTCGCCGGGATTCCAGACCTCCAGTCGGTCCGCAAAGAGCATTACCTGTACGCTTGCGTTACTCGAGTAGTCGCGATGCGCCACCGCGTTGACGATCGCCTCGGCCACCACTTCGCGGGGCAACTCGTATTCGACCGGCGCCTGCGGACTCTCGACGCGCGTGCCCACGGAGCGGGTGATCTTGGACATCACGAAGTCCACCGCCTGATCCACCAACTCGAACACCGTGCCCCGGTAGACCTGGTAGGAGGGAATGGGTTTGCGGACCTCGGTGCCGTGGAAGTGCAGGCACTTGACCTCCGAGCTGAGGAGGAAGCGTTGGGGCTTGTTGCCAAAGAGGAGAACGGCCGCGTGGCTGGGCTGGTCGGCGTCGAGCAGGTTCAGATGGGCCAACGCCTCAGCGGGCGGCGTGTCATCGCTTAGAGGGTATTGCCGCTCCCGGCGAGCCATGCCGAGAAACCACTTCACTTTCTCCGGGGAGATATCGGCCAGGGTGGCGTCCGGACAGGCCGCCGCGTCAAAGGATCGAGTGCGGAGCTTGCCGGTTCGCTCCAGGTGTTCGACCAAGCTGGCGTAGAGCGCGGCGGTGAGGTCAGAGGTCCCGGTAAAGCGACGTCGGATGAGCTGCGCACCGGCTTTGCCGATCAGCGATCGCATCTTCGGATGCCGCCGGGTATCGAGCTCTCCCTTGACGAATACGAGCCGGACCTTACCGTGAGCTGTGGCGTGGTCAAACTCTCGTTCCGTGGGCGATACGCCTTCGGCATCCTCGCTCCCGTACTCGTCGCCGAGCAGTACGAGGTAGATAGGGCAGCGAGCCACCTCCGCCAGGTACACGTCATCCGCCCGGCGATCGGAGGCCGGAAGCTCTTCGAAGAGAAAGACATCGAAGAAGCGCCGCAGCAAGGCATCCCCACGCACGAAATCCCGGAGGGTACGCCGCTCGGCCTGCAGTTCTTTCTGCACGCTGCTGACGAAGATGAGGTCGCTCATGGGTCCCTTATCGAAGGCAAGCCAGCGTACTTGTCTCGATTTCTTGATTCTATGCCGAGCATCGGCCCCGGGCGCTCTGGCGTCGTCCCCCGCTTCGATGCCGAGCTGGTGCTCGGCGTTCCCTGGGAAAGGAGTGGTTCCGGGTTGTCGGCGCCTTGGTGTTGGGGCGAACCTCCTGGCGTATCCTGAGCCCCATGAAGATCGCGAAGATCGCGCTGTACCTGCTTCTCGGCCTCGGGGCGCTTTATGTCCTTCAGCGCTCTCTCCAGTCGCATATCGGCGCCGGCCGGCCGAGCGAGCTGGCAGGCGTGATCTTGGCTCCCCCGCCCGGCTTTCGGATCATCGAACGGGGCGAGCTTTCGTCCGGCGCCGCGGCGGCCGAGCTGGAGACCGAGGTCCTCCGAGGGGGTTCCGGCAAAGTCGGCATCCACTTCGAGCGCCAGGGCGCTTCGGTCTATTGGCTCGCCGACTTAGGCGCAGATCTCTTGGAAGAACGCTCCGCCGGGGCCGGCGGCACCCGCCTGGCGACTCTCTGGAAAGGCGGCCTGAGTCGTCGCCTGACCTGGGCTCGCACCCACGGCGGCGATCCGTCCGTTCCGGGCTTGCCGGCTCCGGAACAGAAAAACCTTTACCACTGAGAGTTCGCCGGCCGCGCGATTCGTCCCATCGCTCTTGACTTGGAGCTGGGAGGCGCCTAGCGTTCGGCACACTTTTCGATGCTGAACCGGCGGCGGTTTCTTCTCGGCTGCGCCGTTTTGACGGGCGGCAGCATTCTTTCCCGACGGGGCTTGGCCTCCGCTTTGGCCGCGCCGTCTTCCGCCAAGCCGACGGCGATCGGCGCCGACGACCCGAGAGTCCAGGGGCTGGTCGAACGCGCCACGGTGATCGACATGCTCGGCCTGTTGACTCTCGACTGGAGCCGGCTGCGCTCCTGGCAGAGGAATCCCGCGGCGTTCGGCGACGCCGATTTCAAGCGGCTTCTCGCCTCGGGAGTGGACGTCTTCCACCCCGCGGTCGATCCCAACTCTCCCGAGCCCCACGCCGCGGCGATCCGCTGGGCGTCGGATTGGAACGAGTTGCTGAAGAACCAGGCGCGCTACCTGCTGGCCGTCCTCGACACCGCGGACCTCGACCGCGCCCGGGCCGAGAAGCGGATCGGCATTCTGATCGGTTTCCAAAGCAGCGAGCATTTCCGCACCGTGGACGACGTGGCGCTGTTTTACGGCCTCGGCCAGCGGGTCTCGCAGCTGACCTACAACGACCGGTGCCGCCTGGGCTCCGGCTGCCGCGACCCGCACGACCAGGGGCTCACCGAATTCGGACGGCAGGTCGTCACGGAGATGAACCTGGTGGGCATGGCGATCGATCTCTCGCACTGCTCGGAGAAGACGACGCTCGACGCGATCGCCCGCTCGGAGCGTCCCGTGCTGGTGACGCACTCGAACTGCCGTGCCCTCGCGGCCAACCCGCGCAACAAGTCGGATGCCGTGATCCGGGCGCTCGCCGCCCGCGGCGGAGTGATGGGAATCGCGGCGGTGCGCGCTTTTCTCGGAGCCAACCCCACGATCGACGGCCTGCTCGATCATTTCGTCCACGTGGCCGAGCTGGTGGGCGCCGAGCACGTAGGCGTCGGGAGCGACTGCGACCTCGATCCGTACGATCCGGCGACCGGCCGCGCCCGGGCGGCGTACGACATCCGTGGCCTGCGCAACCCACGCCGCGCCTACGATCTCGCGGCCGGCCTGCTGCGCCGGGGCTTCGGCGAGACGGAAGTCGAGATGGTCCTGGGCGGCAACTTCCGCCGCGTGTTGGGCCAGATCTGGACTCCTTGAGCCGGGCGAACCGCCCGACGGGTCCCGGCGAGTAACGTCTCCCGCCCTCTCCGCGCCTCACCTCCCAACGACGAAAGGGAGGTCGGCTCATGATCAAACAATCCGCGTTTCGGTGGACGTGCCTGTTGTGGACCGGGCTTTGCCCGCTGGTTGCCTTGCAGGCGCAGGAGGTGATTGCCGATACCTTGATCGTGCAAGGCGACCTGTGCGCGGGGACCGACTGTAGCTCGACCGAGAGTTTCGGCCTCGACATCCTGAAGATCAAGCACAACAACACCCACCTGCTGTTCGACGACTCCAGCACCACGGCGGGATTTCCGGCCACCGACTGGCGCTTGACCGCGAACGACTCCTTTTCCGGCGGGGTCAATCGGTTCTCGCTCGAAGACGTCACCGCGGCGACCGTGCCGGTCACCATCCGCGGCGGCGCGCCGACAAACGCGCTGTTCGTGAGCAACATCGGCCGGGTGGGCCTGGGGACCGCCACCCCCGACGCCCGGCTCGACATCGAAACGTCGAGCAGCCCCGAAATGCGCCTGACCGCGACGACCGGCGACTCCTGGCGCTTGCTGAACGACACGCTCGGCTTCAGTTTCATCGAGGTGGGCGCGGCGTTCCGCGCCTCGGTTTTGGACGTCGATGGCAATCTGACGATCCACGGCATGCTGACCGAAGGATCGAGCCGCGACATCAAGACCGACTTCGCGACGCTCGATCCGCGCATCGCCCTCGACCGCGTCCTCGAAATGCCCGTGTCGATCTGGAGCTACAAGACCGAAAGCCCCGGCATCCGCCACCTCGGCCCGATGGCCCAGGACTTCCACCAAGCCTTCGGCCTGGGCGCCGACAACCGCCACATCGCCCCGGGAGACCAGGCGGGCGTCGCTTTCCTGGCGCTCCAAGGGCTGAACCAGATCGTCGAAGAAAAAGACCGGCAGATTGCAGATTTGGCGGCCCGGGTGGCGAAGCTGGAGGGGATGATCGAGAGGCTGGCGGGGAAGGAAGCGGGCGAGGCGCGCTGAAGGGGGCGGTCTATCGCTAGAGCCGGGCCGACGCGTCGGCCCGGGAAAAAGCGGGACGCGTCGCCGCACTCCAAAGAAGTACTCCGGGGAAACATTTCGGCGGGGGCCGTCTAACCGAGCGGAGGTTCTAAGCCATGAAACGCTCGATCGTTCTCGCCCTCACCCTCGGAATTAGCTGTTCCGTTCCTTCTCTGGCCGCCGACTGCCATGTATCGCCGGAAGTGATCCGCTGGCCTCTGGAACTGCCGCACTACGACCACGTCGTGATCGTCGTCGAGGAAAACCGGGGAATCGAGCAGATCTTCCCGAAGGGCCGGCTCTCTCCGTCCACGTATCTCGAACGCCTGCGCCACGAAGGGGCCACTCTCGGCAACCTGTTCGCCGAAGAGCACCACAGCCAGGGCAACTACTTCTGGCTCCTTTCGGGGAGCGATCAGAAAGTGGGGTTCCTGGACTGTGTTCCGAAGCCGAGGACCATCTCTGCCGAGAACCTGGCTCACCTTCTCGGAGAGAGCGACTTCAGAGGTTATTCGGAGGATCTGCCGCGGATCGGCTCCACCGACAAGTTCGCGAAATTCAATGCCTACCACAAGCACCTCTATGCGCGAAAGCATGTTCCGTGGATCAGTTTCCATAACCTCCCCTATGGGAACACGGTCCAGGACTCGGCGAACCTCACGTTCGCGGAGTTTCCGCAAGACCCCGAGGGTTACGCCAAGCTTCCCCACGTCTCGTTCGTGATTCCCAACCAAGACCACGACATGCACAACGACAAATCGCTCCAAGGCGTCGGGGACGGCGGCGCGTGGTTGGAAGAACATCTCGATGGCTACTACCAGTGGGCACGGACCCACAACAGCCTGCTGATCGTCACGTTCGATGAGAACTCCCATGAGGGCGTCTTGGGCGGGCTGACCGATCCGGCGGCCAAGGAACCGGAAGATCGCAACCAGATCGCGACGATCTTCGCCGGGGAGCACGTCAAGCCTGGATTCGTGGAGGAGCAGCGTGTCACCCACGTCAACATCCTGCGGACCTTGGAGTCGATGTACGGCCTGCCC
>Ga0134122_10000653_pt1 | contig 23833 bp, 32 predicted proteins | sample KB302_FD_96461 | JGI IMG/M metagenome (GOLD analysis project Ga0134122, IMG submission 96461) | Terrestrial soil microbial communities without Nitrogen fertilizer from Kellogg Biological Station, Michigan, USA - KB3-0-2 | ecosystem: Environmental > Terrestrial > Soil > Unclassified ...
ATCACCTCGAGCACCACTGGTATCCGAGCGTTCCGTTCTATCGTCTGCCCGACCTGCACCAATAATTGATGATGCGTGAGGGTTTTCGCGCGCACGCCGTGGTCAAGCGATCCGTCTTTATCTCTCTCGGCGAGTGCATCAAGCCCGGCGCCGGCACGGCGCGCTTCCTCCCCGCAGCTCGCCTTGAAGCTCGACCGACGCCAGGATTTTACGCGCCTTTCTTGGTGGACGTAGCTTCGTCGTTGAGCAGATCGGCCAGAAGTCCGCGGGCAGCGGCCTCGATCAGATCGAGCGCGTGATTGAAGCCTTCGCGCTCGCCAAAAAAGGGGTCGGGAACGTCCTTGTTGGCGACATGGGGGGCATAGTCCAGGAAGCGGCGGACCTTGTGGCGCGCTGACTTGGGCGCGAGCTGGATGAGCTCGTCATAGTTCGAGCCGTCCATGGCGAGCAGCAGATCGAAGCGCGCGAAGTCCTCCTTCGTCACCTGCCGTGCAAACTGGTCCGAAATATCTATGCCGCGCCTGCTTGCCGCCTCTTGCGCGCGTGAATCGGGGGCTTGTCCAACGTGCCAATTGCCAAGACCGGCAGAGTCGATCTCGAAGCGATCAAGCACGCCCTCCTCTTGGGCCACGCGGCGGAGCACCCCCTCTGCCATGGGAGAGCGGCAGATATTTCCGAGGCAGACGAAGAGGACACGATGCTTAGCCATGCCGGCTCAAATGGCATTAAGGCTCTGCCCGCGCAAGATGAGCCGACATGGCGGGTTGCCTCCGTCGCTTCTTGCAGCACCCGCCGCATTCACCTATTTTTCCTTTGGGTTGGAGCGTTAGCACCTTCTCGCGAGGTGGAGACGATGGTCGCCTGGAACGATGCCGCCGAGCTTAGGAATGCCGCGCTCGGCAAGGAAATTGCCCTGAGCACATTCGCTGAGCGCGAGCGGAAAGTCCGCCGCGACTTCTGGTCCAAGCTCAAGCGCTTTGCCGGCATGGTCCCCTTCGTCGAGGATCTGGTTGCCGCCTATTACTGTGCGCTCGACCCGGCAACGCCGATGCGCGTGCGCGGCATGCTGCTTGCGGCGCTGGCCTATTTCATCCTGCCCGTGGACCTCATCCCAGACATGATCGCGGGCCTCGGCTTTGCCGACGATGCCGCGCTGCTCACCGCAGTGATCGGCCTGGTCGCGAGCCACATCACGCCTACGCATCGGGCTGCCGCGGCACGGGCTCTCGACAAGGAGCTCCCGGCAAAAAGCTAGGTCGCTGGCTCAATCTTAGCGTTGCGGGTTGACGATGACCTTGCCGGTGACCTTGCGGTCTTCGATCAGCTGAAGCGCTTTTGCAGTCTCGGCGAGCGGGAACCTCGCATGGACATGCGGAACGATGCGTCCCCCTTTGCACCAATCGAGGAGCATGATCATGTTGGCGCGGTGCCGCTCGGGATTGCGCTCGACGAATGCAGTCCAAAACACACCAACGAGCGAGCAGCCTTTGAGCAGCACGAGATTGAGCGGAATGCGCGGGATTGTCCCTGAGGCAAAGCCGAGCACGAGGTAGCGCCCTTCCCAGGCCATGGCGCGCAAGCTCGGCTCGGCGTGGTCGCCGCCAACTATGTCGTAGAGCACGTCGACGCCCTTGGACTGCGTGAGGTCTTTCAGCCTCGTCTTGAGGTCCTCGTCCTCGTAATTGAGGCCGTCGTCGGCACCATGCTTGCGCGCAAGTGCAAGCTTCTCTTTCGACGAGGCGACGGCGATGACGCGCGCGCCTATGAGCTTGCCGATCTCAACCGCTGCCAAGCCTGCACCGCCCCCCGCGCCAAGCACAGCAAGCGTCTCTCCTGGCTTGAGATCGCCGCGATCTTTGAGCCCGTGCAGCGCCGTGCCGTAGGCGATTGAAATGCCGGCCGCGGCTTCGTCGCTCACGCCATCGGGAATGGGGACGACTTTGCTGGCCGAGGTGATGAGTTTCTCGCGGCACCCATTGCCGCCGATAAACGCCACTACCCTTTGCCCACGATTGACGCCGGTGACGTCCTCGCCCACCGCCCCGATCGTGCCGGCGATCTCGGCTCCCGGCGAGTAAGGAAGCTTGGGCGTGACCTGATATTTGTTGCGCAAGGAAAGCGTGTCGAAGAAGTTGAGGCCGACCGCCGTCACCTTGATGAGGACTTCGCCAGGTCCGGGGCTCGGCTCCACCACCTCCTCGAGTCGCAGCGCCTGAATGCCGCCGAACTCACTGATTTGCGCCACGCGCATCGACGCCATTCCGCGCTCTCGACGATGGCGGGGAGCCGCCGTTTCAAACATCGAACAATCTGTGGCGGAGCGCGATGGCGACAGCCTGAGTGCGATTGACGGCGCCGAGCTTGCGCATTGCGGTCTGAGCGTGCTCATCGACTGTTCGCTTGCCGACGGAAAGGATCGTCCCGATCTCCCACGCCGATTTTCCTTGCGCCGACCAGGCTAGGACCTCACGTTCGCGCGGCGTGAGCGGCGGCTTGACTTCCGACTTCCTCCCGAGCAACTGGCGCATCCGCTCGAAGGCGTAGAGCGAGATGAGGTGAAGGCCGGGCTTTGCGTCTGCCGCGAGATCCACATCAGTGCCGGCCATCGCCACGGCGGCTTCGTAACCGCCGGCGCCATGCACTGGCACGAAGAAGCCGCGCTCCATGGTGTGTTCGGCGAGGACCCGCATCACCTCGGTCGAGCGGGGCCCGTACTCGTCGCCATAGTCTTCCCAAGTCCAATCGAAGGGAGAAGAGGAACGCAGCGCGCGGCGCATGTTCGGATCGATGCGAACATAGTCCCGATTGGCGTAAAGGTCGTGCAATCCGTCGGGAGAGTGATGGGCAAGGATCAGATCGTCCAATGTCTCGCCCGGCTTCGGCAGGATGCCGGTGAAGGCCAGCCACTCGAACCCGAACCGGGAGACCACACGAAGCATGGTGCCCAGGACGGCTTCCGGCGTATCCAGCCGGTCCAAGCCCTCGATGAAATCGAAGGTCCTTTGCCCGAAAGAGTTTGCTTTTGCTGTCATTGGTTCCCCGCTACACCACGAGTAACCCTATGCTGCGAAAACGATTTCGCCAATGTGGGACTTGGCACGCCCAAATTGTAGAGACAATTTCCGGACTTAGCAGTTGCGGGTAATTTTGCCGCGGCTAAACCTCCAGGATACAAGAAGCCATGAAATCGGCGCTTCCCTGGCCTCGCGGCTATTTCGCCATCGGCGTCGAGGGTATTTCGAAACCGGTCAATCTCGGCAACCTCCTTCGCTCGGCCCATGCTTTCGGGGCAAGCTTCGTGTTCACCATCGGCGCTGACCCGCGGGCTCTGGAGATGCGATCAGACACTTCGAGGGCAGAGACGCATGTGCCGCTTTACCACTGGCGGGACCTTGCCGAGCTCGCCCTGCCCAAGGGGTGCAGCCTCGTCGGTATCGAGATCCTTGAGGAGGCCGCTGATCTTCCAAGCTTTCCCCATCCGTTGCGGGCCGCCTACGTGCTCGGACCGGAGCGCGGCGCGCTCACGCCGGAGCTTGCCGCTCGTTGCCAGCATCTCGTGCGCATCCCCACCGCCTTCTCCCTCAATGTCGCGACCGCCGGCGCAATCGTCATGTACGACCGATTGCGTTCTCTCGGCCGCTTCGGCTCCCGCCCGGTAGCCGCAGGAGCCGAGGCCGAGCCCCCTCGACTCCACATCCAGGGCGGCCCAAAGCGCGTGCGCCGGGTTGACCGCCCCTTCTCGCCAAAGGAAAATTGAAGCTATATGCTTTGGTCCTGCTCAGGAATCGGGGACAGAGAGATGCGCCGGGCCGTTCGAGCTGCTTGCATCGTCTGGGCATTGAGCGTCACGCCTGCCTTGGCTCAAGACGTCACGCTCCTTGAGAAGTTCAAGGATTGGTCGGCTTACGCTGCAACCGGCAGTCCCAAAGTCTGCTTCGCCGTGGCCAGGCCGAAACAGGCTAATCCCCAGAAAATCAAGCGCGGACCCGTCTTCTTCTACATCTCCCGGTGGCCCGCCGATAACGTGACGAACGAGATCAGCGTGAAGATGGGTTATCCCTTTGGCGCTGGCGCCAAGGCGACGGTGACCGTCGGCACCGCCAAATTCGAATTGTTTACCAAGGACGAAGGCGCCTTCGTCGAGAAGCCCGAGACCGAGACCAAGCTCGTCGAAGCCATGAAAGGCGCGAGCGTCATGAAAATCGAGGGCAAATCGGCCCGCGGCACGGCAACCAGCGACATCTATTCACTCGACGGCCTGAGCGACGCACTCGACCGCGCCGCAAAGGAATGCAGCGGTTAATCTTGTTGCAAATCTTACCCCCTTCTTGCTTGCGGCAAGTAACGTGGCTAGCGTCGCGCTCCGGCAACGGAGCCGCGAAGGAAAAATGACAGATGAAGCCTTTCTACGCGACAATTCTCGCCGCCCTGTTCCTCACCGTGACGCCGGTGCTTGTCGAAGAGTCCAAGATCGACATGAAGAAGCTGTCTTGCAAGCAGTTCTCGGGCTACGACAAGGACAATGTGAGCATCATCATGATGTGGCTCGAAGGCTATTGCACCGATGAAAACGAGGGCGCCGTCATCGACTTCGGCAAGATGGCCGGCGACACCGCGCATCCTTTTGTTTATTGCGGCGATCATCCTGATGACGACATCATCACCGCCGCGGAAGAGGTGCTGGGCAACTAAAGAGCGCTGGCTCCGCGGGCCTTGGCTTTCCCACGCCCCGTCATGATATGAGGGCTTGAGCCGGACCGGTGCCTGACTGCCGCTGTGTCATGACCATACCGACCCTTTCCGCCGAGCGCGCCGCCTCCTTCGAGAGCGACCGTCCCACCCGAGAGCCGATCCTCGGGCTCGACCGTGCCACGCTTGGCGCGCGCCTCGTCGCACTTGGCGTGCCGGAGCGGCAGGTCCGCATGCGCTCAAACCAGCTCTGGAGCTGGACCTATGTGCGCGGCGTGACGGACGTCGGCGCCATGACCGACATCGGCAAGGACCTCCGCGCCGAAATCGGCGAAGCCTTCACGCTCAAACGGCCGGAGATCGTGACCGAGCAGGTCTCGGTCGACGGCACCCGCAAATGGCTGCTCAGGCTCGATGACGGCAAGGAGGTGGAGACGGTCTATATCCCCGAGGAGGACCGCGGCACGCTCTGCATCTCGAGCCAGGTCGGATGCACGCTGACCTGCTCCTTCTGCCATACCGGTACGCAGCGCCTGGTGCGCAATCTCACCTCGGGCGAGATCGTCGGCCAGATCATGCTGGCGCGCGACCGGCTCGGCGATTGGCCTGGCGCTTCAGCATCCGACCTGCGCGGGCTGCCCGACTCAGAGCGCAAGATTACCAATGTGGTGCTCATGGGCATGGGCGAACCCCTCTATAATTTCGACAATGTGCGCGATGCCATGGCCATCGCCGCCGATGGCGAAGGTTTAGCCATTGGCAAGCGCCGCATTACGCTCTCGACCTCTGGCGTCGTGCCCGAGATTCCGCGCTGGGGCGACGAGGCCGGCACCATGCTCGCCATCTCGCTTCATGCCGTGCACGATGAGCTGAGGGACAAGCTCGTGCCCATCAACAAGAAATGGCCGCTGAAGGATCTGCTCGCCGCCTGCCGCGCCTATCCGGGTCTCTCCAACGCGAAGCGCATCACCTTCGAATACGTGATGCTGAAGGGCGTCAACGATTCCATTGCCGACGCAAAGGAGTTGGTGCGGCTACTCGCCAAGATCCCGGCAAAGATCAATTTGATCCCGTTCAACCCTTGGCCCGCCGCGCCATTCGAATGTTCCGATTGGGATCAGATCGAGAAATTCGCCGAGGTGGTAAACCGTGCTGGCTATGCGAGTCCGGTGCGTAGTCCTCGCGGTCGTGACATCATGGCCGCATGCGGCCAGCTCAAGTCGGCAAGCGTCAAGCTCCGCGCCAGCGCCCGTCTAACGCAGGCGTAGGCCTAGCGCTGGGCCAAACCGCTGGGTGGTGCTAAATCCCGCTGCGATATCATCGGACAATCGAGGGTCTTTTCGAGAGCGGCCACAAGGTCTTGCTCAGTGTCCACGGTGATATAGAGACCACCGCTTTGCTCAGCGAGGCACTTCGCCTCCAATACACTCTGCTCGCCCGTCCAAGAGTAGGTCTGGTATCGAAAACTGATGACGTGAATGGTGAGCCTCTCGGCGGCATCATGGAGCTGTTTCGCTAGATCGCATGGTGACCGACCGCACGTTTCTTCGCCGTCGGTTACGACCACGATAACTCCCGGCTTGTTGCGATAGTCGAGTGCCGCGGCGGCTTGCTCAACTGCCGTGGTCAGCGGCGTCTTGCCGGCAGGGATCAATGAGTCTACTTCCTTCATGATAAGGTCAGCAGCGTCGGCTGTCGGTGTGAAGTTGAGCTTGACATTGCACTGGTTCCAAGGGCCGGGACCGAAGCTGACCAGTCCCACCTTCCGTAACCGAGCTGCGCTTGGTAGCACTTGAGCGAGAGCGTATCGCACCTCATCGATCCTGGCCTGGGAGTTCGGGATGCCCAAGGTCTGATTTCCGGACATAGATCCCGAAGCATCGAACACGATCATCGCGTCATCCCGGCAAGGCGCAGCCTTGCCCTCCTCTGCCCGAGGCGCAGCAGAGTCGCCGCACAGCAAAATAAGAATGAGGGGAACGGTGTTCCAACAAATCCTGAACGCGATTGAGGCCATTACAACTCCGCAGCTATTAGACGCTCTCAGTTAAGACCACTCTCGATCTGATCGGCACGTTGCGATGTCTTGGACAGTCTAAGATCTTCTCTAAGGCTGCGATTGGATGCTCATCAGCTCGGCTGTGACATAAATTCCATCATTGTTTCAGCTAGGTTTATCACGGGAAGAGCATCGCGCCGCCCGCTCACATCGACGCAGGGCTACCTCAAACTGCAAGTGCAGCGCCCCCCACTATCCCGCACCAGCCTGAAGTCCATGGCGTATCCCCATGCCAAAAGCCCCGGTCGAGAAGCGAAAGCCCGACCGGGGCTGGGGCGCCAGCCAGCGATTAAAACGCGCGGACGATAGCGGCCTCCTGTTACAGGATGATCACAAATGGCGATCCAGCCGAGGAGTCACGGTGAGCTATCGTGAGCAACACTGATTCCCCGCCGGAGGCGCAGCCTCACAAGCCGCGGCCCACTTTGGCCGCTGTGATCTTCGGCACCGTTTTGCGCCTGCTGTGGGCGGCGACCGCTTTTTGTCTCGCCGCCGGTGTGGCTTTGGTTGTGCTCTACCTGCTAGGTGCCTTGTGGGTAGGGAACGAGCTTCGCGCCGCCGCTCCGCACGAGCCCGCGCTGCATCATGGTGGTGCGCCGTTCTTCGGAATGGTCCTGTTCGCAAGCACAGTTACGCCCGCTCTCACGGCCCTCCCGGCGATTGCCGTCGCCATTGTCGGCGAGATCCTCCGCATTAGGTCGTGGATCTATTACGTGCTCGCCGGAGGCGTATCGCTCGCGGCAATCCCGCTTCTGGTCACGCCGTCGTCGGCCGACCTCCCAGCGGTCGCGACGAGCCAGTACATGACGATCTTTGTTGCTGCGGGCTTCGTCGGAGGCTTCATCTATTGGCTCTTCGCTGGCCGCCGGGCTTGAGCTTACCTTGTCACACGGCTTGTTTTCCACGGCGGCAACGCACAACTACCGGTGAGCATTCGAGGATAATGTCCATGAGCAAATTTCTTGTCGCCGTGGCGCTCTTGGCCGCATGCGCTAGTCCGGCCCTGGCTGGTTCAGCCAAGGTGCGGTCCCATCATGGGTATAACGGTTACAGCAGCTACCCCACCCCCGACTGGGTCCGCCCCCTCCCCCATTCAGAGCGTCTTGCGAACGCGCTCGGGGGTTGGAACCGTGGTTACCCCGGCGATCCCTATTGGGAGCCTTGCCTCTCATATCAGCGGACCTGGGGACCGGGCGCCTGCGGCGGCGGCCACTAGGGTCGACAGGCTGGGTTTAAAGGCTGAACTTATTGTCCTTCAGCCCGAGCCATTTTAGCCTCGACAGCGCGGCGCGCGATCAGCCATGGCTCAGGCAGGTAGTGGGTGACGGTTTCACGCCACGCGGTCGATTCGGCGTCCCGGCGTCGCTTGCGCATCGCAAAACCTGACGCCCTGACGGCGAGCTTGTTCGCCAAATCCTGCAAGTCCTTCAATCTTTGGGCTGCCATTCCTCGCTTACCTTTTCGTATTTTTCTTCACTGCGGCCCAGGCCACCTTATGGGCGAGCTCCTCGAGCGATTCATTGCCGCGCCGCTTGGCCGGATCCTGGTACTCGCTCCACGCGTTATCGAAAGCTTCGCGATAGATGTCTTGCGCGTGGCTCGGGAGCGAGTTTTTGACGCTGTCGGGAAGCTCTTGATTGGTCCGATAGGGCATGCGTCTCTCGCTCCTTTGCGACCAGATCGGACATCGAAACGCTTGCGCTGCCGCTCCGGTTCCTAAGTCGCGGTTCGAACTTGGGGATTGAGAGTCTATGGACACGAAACGCGCTGCATCGCGGGATTGGAGCGCTACTGCGAGGGCCAGAGGCGCGCTCGCCCATGCCGGCGTCGGCGCTGAAAGAAACCGGGTGGAACTTGCACAAGCACGTCGCCTGGCCTTAGCCAAAGAAGAAGCCCGGCTCTTGGTGAGGAACCGGGCTCCTTGTTTCAGCCCTGAACGAGGCCGATCAGACCTCGCGAGGCGAGGCTAGTAGCAGTAATCCCAATAGCCGCGATTCCGCGCCGGGCTCGCCGGGGCAGAACTCCAATGCTTAACATATGACTCACGCGATGCTTGCGTAACCGCCTCGCCCGCCTATAGTCCCCGCCCGTTCCAACCGGCCTTCCTTACGAGCCTCTCATGGCAACCGACATCAAGAAGGTGGTGCTCGCTTATTCCGGCGGGCTCGACACCTCGATCATCCTCAAGTGGCTGCAGGAGACATACGGCTGCGAGGTCGTGACCTTTACTGCCGACCTCGGCCAGGGCGAGGAGCTCGCACCTGCTCGCAAGAAGGCCGAGATGGCAGGGGTGAGGCAGATCTTCGTCGAGGATCTGCGCGAGGAGTTCGTGCGCGACTTTGTGTTTCCGATGTTCCGCGCCAATGCGCTCTACGAAGGCGTGTATCTACTCGGCACCTCCATCGCGCGGCCGCTCATCGCCAAGCGGCAAATCGAGATCGCGCGGGAGACTGGCGCCGACGCTGTGGCGCATGGCGCCACCGGCAAGGGCAACGATCAGGTGCGCTTCGAGCTCACTTATTATGCGCTAAACCCTGACATCAAAGTGATCGCGCCATGGCGCGAATGGAAATTCAAATCGCGCAGCGAGCTGATCGAGTTCGCCGAGAAGCACCAGATCCCCGTGGCCAAGGACAAACGCGGCGAGGCGCCGTTCTCTGTCGATGCCAATCTTCTGCATTCCTCGTCCGAAGGGAAGGTGCTCGAAGATCCGGCGCAAGAGCCGCCGCCTTACGTCTATCAGCGCACGCTTTCGCCGGAGGAAGCGCCGGACAAAGCGGTGGAGATCACCATCGGCTTCGAGAGAGGCAATCCGGTGTCCATCAATGGCGCGCGGCTGTCGCCAGCCGCGCTCCTCATCGAGCTCAACGCCTATGGCAAGGAGAACGGCATCGGCCGGGTCGATCTCGTCGAGAACCGGTTCGTCGGCATGAAGTCACGCGGCATCTACGAGACGCCCGGCGGCACGATCCTCTACGTCGCGCATCGTGCGATCGAGTCGCTCACTCTTGACCGCGAGGCGATGCATCTCAAGGATTCACTGATGCCGCGCTACGCCGAGCTCGTCTATTACGGCTTCTGGTTCTCGCCGGAGCGCGAGATGCTGCAGGCGCTGGTCGACAAGAGCCAGGAGCATGTCGAGGGCGAGGTCAAGCTCAAGCTCTACAAAGGCAACGTCATCGTCGTTGGACGTTCGTCGACGAAATCGCTCTACTCGGACAAGATTGTGACCTTCGAGGACGACGCCGGCGCCTACGACCAAAAGGACGCTCAAGGCTTCATCAAACTGAACGCGCTTCGCCTGCGTCTTCTCGGCAAACGCCACGATCCGACGGGCAAGTGATGGTTTCGGGAATATGGCGTGACACGCGACTGCTCGATCTGTTCGGCATCGAGCTGCCGATCATCGCGGCGCCGATGGCCAATTTCGCCGGCGTCGATCTCGCCGTCGCCGTTGCCGAGGCTGGCGGGCTCGGGTCGCTGCCTTGCGCCACGCTTAGCCCGGATCAGATTCGCTCCGGCGGGGCTGAGTTCAGGTCGCGCAGCAACAAGCCGCTCAACTTCAATTTCTTCTGCCACGCTGTATCGCCGCCTGATCTCGCAAAGGATCGGGCATGGCTCAAGCGCATCGCGCCCTACTTCGCCGAGCTTGGCATTGAGCCGCCTACGCTTCCGCTTCCGGCAGGTCACCCGCCATTCGGCGAGGCTGACTGCGCTGCGATAGAGGCGCTGCGCCCCGAGATCGTTAGCTTCCATTTCGGTCTGCCGCCGAAGCCGCTGCTCGCGCGCGTCAGGGCGACGGGCTGCAAGATCCTGGGCTGCGCGACGAGCCTCCGCGAGGGGCTGTGGCTCGCCGAGCACGGCGTCGACGCAATCATCGCCCAAGGCGCAGAGGCGGGAGGGCATCGCGGCATGTTCCTCGAGACGGATGTCGCTATGCAGGTCGGCACCTTCACTTTGGTGCGCGCCATCTCCGGTTCGGTGCAGGTTCCGGTCATTGCTGCTGGAGGCATCGCCGACGGGCGCGCCATCGCGGCTGCGTTGGCCCTGGGAGCATGCGCCGCGCAGATCGGCAGCGGCTATCTGACCTGCCGCGAATCGACCATCTCGCCGTTGCATAGGAAGGCTCTCGCCGACCCTGGCCGCGAGACCGCCATCACCAATGTGCTGACCGGCAGGCCCGCACGTGGCGTCGTCAACCGCTTCATGCGCGAGCAAGGCCCGATCGACGACGCAGCGCCAAACTTTCCTTTGGCAAGGCCGGCCATCGCGCCCTTGCGGGCCAAGGCAGAATCGCAAGGCTCGGCCGATTTCTCGCCGCTCTGGTCAGGTCAAGCGGCTATTCTGCCGCCGGCAATGGGTGCTGGCGAGCTCACGCGCAAGCTCGCCGAGGAGGCGCGCGCTATTTCGGCATGATCAGCGCGTGCTTGGGGAACTTGGCGAACACGCTCTCCGGCACGCCGAAGAGCAGAAGGTCGGGATTGGCCGCAATCCACGCGGTGATCGAGACCGATTGATAGGTTGCGTTGTTGAGCGCGAGCACGACCTCGAGATTATCGCTGCCAGTCCTGAACCGTGGGGAAACTTGATTTACAAGGCTGGCAGGCGGCTGTCAGTCGATTTCGACACTGACTTTGCGCTTCTCGCCGATATTGGGCTTGGTGCCGGTAAGCCGCGCCCTGGCGAATTCGAACGCGGCCACCGCCGAGCTTGCCGGCCCGTCCCACATCTCCGCCCGCTCGGGCTCGATCTTCATCACCAGCAGGTTCGGATCTTCCGGGCCGCCCGGCCACCAGACCTGCTGCTCCTCGTTCCACAGCGCCTTTGCGCGTTCAGGATCGCGGCTCACGAACGCCTTTCCGGTGATGGAGAGATAGACCTTCTCTTTCGCGTAGACGAAGGTAAGGCAGACGTTGGGATTGGCTTCGATCTCGTCGTCCTTGAGCCCGCGCACGTCGGTCAGGAACCAGATCGTCTCGGTGTCTCGTTCGGGCCGTGCTTCCAAAGGCCGCGCCCGCAGGCCTCCTGCAAACCGCGTCACCATCATGCAGATGTCCGCCTTGGCAATAACCTCCCAGACGCGGTCGATGTGGCTCTCGTTCTTTTCCGCCATGCCCCGCGCAACGCCGCGCCACGGCGCGAGTTCCGCTCAGCCGAGGCCATTGCGCCTCTGTCACACGCGCTATATATCCGTGCCATAGAGACGCGCGGGCCGCTTCGGCCCGCGTTTGCGCATTAAGAGCTTCCATGAACCTCCGCAACATCGCCATCATCGCCCATGTCGATCATGGCAAGACGACGTTGGTCGACCGCCTGCTCCAGCAGTCCGGAGCTTTCCGCGAGAACCAGCGGGTGGCCGAGCGCGCGCTCGATTCGAATGACCTCGAGCGCGAGCGGGGCATCACCATTCTCGCCAAAGTCACGTCGATCCTGTGGAAGGATACCCGCATCAACATCGTCGACACGCCGGGTCACGCCGATTTCGGCGGCGAGGTCGAACGCATCTTGAACATGGTCGACGGCGCGCTGGTGCTGGTCGATGCTGCTGAGGGCCCCTTGCCGCAGACCAAATTCGTGGTGTCGAAGGCGCTCAAGATGGGACTCAAGCCCATCGTGGTGATCAACAAGGTCGACCGCGCCGATGCCCGCCCGCAGGAGGTTGTGAACGAAGTATTCGACCTGTTCGCCGCGCTCGATGCCTCTGACGAGCAGCTCGACTTTCCGATCCTCTACGGTTCGGCCAAAGAAGGCTGGATGGCCGCGAGCCCGATGGGGCCTAAGCAACTCGGCATGCAGCTTCTGTTCGACCTCGTGCTGAAGCACGTGGCGCCGCCCAAAATCGAGAGTGGCCCATTCCGACTGCTCGGCACGATCCTCGAAGCGAACCCCTATCTTGGCCGCATCGTCACCGGCCGCATCACCTCGAGCTCGATTTCGCCGAACCAGCCGGTCAAGGTGCTGGACCATACCGGCAGGCTTGTCGAGCAGGGCCGCGTTTCGAAGGTGCTCGCCTTCCGCGGGCTTGAGCGGATCGGCCTCGACGAAGCAACCGCAGGCGACATTGTCTCGCTCGCCGGCCTGCCCAACGCCACTGTCGCTCATACCATCTGCGCGCCGGAGGTTATGGCGCCGCTGCCGGCGCAGCCGATCGACCCCCCGACTCTGTCCATGACCTTCCGCGTGAACGACTCTCCGCTCGCCGGCACCGAAGGCACCAAAGTCACCGGCCGCATGATTCGCGACCGCCTGCTGCGCGAAGCCGAGGGCAATGTCGCGCTCAGGGTCACGGAATCCGAGGAGCGCGATTCGATGGAGGTGGCGGGCCGCGGCGAACTCCAGCTCGGCATTCTCATCGAGACCATGCGCCGCGAGGGCTTCGAGCTATCCGTCTCGCGTCCCAAGGTACTGCTCAAGCGGGACACGAACGGCTCACTGCTCGAGCCGATCGAGGAGGTCGTCATCGATCTCGACGAGGAGCATTCCGGCATCGTGGTGCAGAAGCTTGCCGAGCGCAAAGCTGAGCTTTTCGAGATGAGGCCTTCAGGGGGCGTCCGCTTGCGCCTCGTATTCTACGCCCCGACGCGCGGGCTGATCGGTTATCAGGGCGAACTTCTCACCGACACGCGCGGCACCGGCATCATGAACCGCCTGTTCCATGACTACGCGCCGCACAAGGGCCCGATCCAGGGACGGCGGAACGGCGTGTTGATCTCGACCGACCAGGGCGATGCCGTCGCCTATGCGCTGTGGAACCTGGAAGATCGCGGGCCGATGATGATCGAGCCAGGCACGCGCGTCTATCGCGGCATGATCGTTGGCGAGCACACGAGAGACAACGATCTCGAAGTGAACGTGCTCAAGGGCAAGAAGCTCACCAACATTCGCACGACGTCTAAGGACGAGGCGGTGCGCCTTACCCCGCCGATCCGCATGACGCTCGAGCGCGCGCTTGCCTATATCGCCGACGACGAACTGGTCGAGGTCACGCCCAAGTCGATCCGCCTGCGCAAGCGCTACCTCGATCCCAATGAGCGCAAGAAGGCCGAGCGCCAGCGTCTCACCGAGGACGTTGCCTGATCTTCCCGACGACTATTGGCAACGCCTCCCATACAAATTGCCAGACGAATCCTGCTCGTCTCGATCTACCTCCAAGGCTCCTGTCGCTATAACAACAGCAATTTTCTGGTTACCGGCGCGTTGTTCGCCGGTCGACTGTGGCTTCCGACCTAGGAGGATTTTGCATGATGAAAGTCGTTGGACTTGCGCTTGCTCTCGCGGTGGGCGCCACCGGTTTTGCCCTCGCCAAAGATGCTGACGATGAGAAGGTGCCCGCCGCCGAGGTGACCAAGATCGAGGAGACTCTGAGCACGCTCGGCTGCAGCGGCTACGAGTCGGTCAAGAAGGAGGAGCAGGGCATCTACGGAATCGAAGATGCCAAATGCAAGATGGGCATCGTCGATATCAAGCTCGACAAGGATTACACCGTGATCCTGATCTCGCGTTACTGATCACTGCAGCCTACGTATCGCGCAAGACGGGCCGGCTTCGTGCCGGCCCGTCTTCGTTTTGGCGGAGAGCAGAACGAGCTTCGGCGCGCGCGCCACAGTCGCAGGAAAAATAGCGCCCCCCCTTTGCCGAGCGCAGGCACTCGCGTTAGGCTAAACGCCATGCCCGTCGACGTCGTCCACATAAGGCCTGCGAGACTGAAGGATGCTCCTGCTCTCGCTGCCGCCTATGAGGAAGCTTGGCGCGGAGCCTACCAGGGCATCATCCCCCATCTCTCGCTTCAGCGCATGATCGCGCGCCGCGGCTTGCGCTGGTGGGAGAGCGCGCTCCGCCGGCGGACACCGCTTCTCGTGCTCGACTTCGACGGCGAGGCTGCGGGCTACGTAACCTATGGCCGCTCGCGCATAGGCCGCTCGCCGTTCCAAGGCGAGATCTTCGAGCTTTATGTGCATCCCACCTACCAGGGCTTCGGCCTTGGCGAGAAGCTGTTCGACGGCGCGCGCATTCGCCTCGCCGAGTTAAGGCTCAAGGGGCTGCTGGTCTGGGCGCTTGCCGACAACGATGCAGCATGCGGTTTCTACCTTCGTCTCGGCGGCAAACCGGTCGCAGAGGGGGCCGAAAGCTTCGGGGATGTGTCGCTGCGCAAGGTTGCCTTCGCCTGGGCCTGAAGGTTCAATTTTCCCCCTACTGGCGGCTGCAGACCGCGCTGCCACAATCGTTAACCTTAACCATTTTCTAAAATTGTGCCGTGTTCTGCTCTGCCAGGGTGTATTATTGCGTGAGTGATGGGTTTCCCTCCCCATCACAGGTTCCCCCCAACGGAACCCGAAGGAGCCCCGATCCCCCGTACGGGGCTGCTTCTTTGTCAAAGTGCCACGAAGCGAACTTCAGCCCCGTGCCTCAAGGCGCGGGGCTTTCCTTTTCCGAACTCCAGTGGAACGCTTGCTTCTCGGGACGTGCACCCATGCCTCTAACCGACCTGATCGGCGCCCCGCAGATCGCGGCAGCCCTAGTGCTCGCGCAGCGCGGCCTCGAGGAGCTCTACTCCGCGCGTAGTACCAGAGCCCTGCTTGCCGCCGGCGCGCATGAGGAAGGAAGCACTTACTACCCCGTTGTGGCGGCGGCCCATCTCGCTTGGATCGCCTCGCTTGCCTTCCTCATCTCGCCCTCGGCGCCGATCATCTGGCCGCTCGTCGCCTATTATCTTGCCCTGCAGGTTGTGCGGTATTGGGTGATCGCCAGCCTCGGCCGCTTCTGGACGCATCGCGTCATCACGCTGCCAAGCGCACCGATCCATCGCGAGGGTCCCTATCGCTACATCTCGCATCCCAACTATGCCGTGACGCTGATCGAAACGTTCGTGCTGCCGCTTGCCTTTGGCGCGCTCGCGCTCGCCGTCATCATGACCGCACTGTGGTGGGTGGTTCTTGCGGTGAAGATCAGAATCGAGGACGAGGTCCTTGCTGCTCGCAGGTCCGCTCACAGATCGATCGCGACGAAATAGGCTGAGAAGCCGGGGCCGAAGGCGATGAGCAGATGAGGCCCCTTCGCGCCCTGTTTGATGGCGCGGTCGAGGGCGAACAAGGCGGTCGGTGATGACATGTTGCCGAAATCGCGCAGAATCGACGCCGAAAGCGCCAGATCGCTGCGGGAGAGGCCGAGAACTCTCTGCGCCGTCTTGAGAATCTTGGCGCCGCCGGGATGCAACAGGAAACCGGCGAACTCGCCGAGGCTCATGCCGTTCGCGTCGAGAAAGCCCCGCACTGCCGGAGCAAGATGTTTCCTGATGAGCGCCGGCAGTTCGGGGCTGAGGACCACGCCGAAGCCGTCCTCTTTGATATCCCAACCCATGATGCGTTCGGTGTTAGGCCAGAAATGATCGCCGACCGCGACGATGCGGCCCCTGCCCTCGCCGCCGTCCTTTGCGCGCTCCCCGTGGCGCAGCACGACGCCGGCAGCACCATCGCCGAATAGCGCGGCTGAAACGAACATCGCCATGCTCGGATCGGCGATGCGGAGACAGAGGCTGCAAAGATCGACGGTGAGAAACAGGACATGCGAGTCCGGCGGCATGGCCTGCGCGTAACGCGCCGCGCGCGCAAGCCCCGCGACCCCGCCGCCGCATCCCAGCCCGAAGATCGGAATCCGCTCGACCGACTGAGGGAACTTGAGCCGGTTCATCAGCTTGGCGTCGAGGCTTGGGATGGCAAGGCCGGTGATGGTGTTCACCACCAGCGCGGACACGTCCTTGAGCCCGATGCCAGCATTGGCAAGGGCCGCGAGAGTCACCTCTTCCAGGAGGGCCAGCGCGTGACGCTGGAACACTTCGGTGCGCGCTTCCCAGCCGTGGCGCTCGTAATACCAGTCCTTCGGCTGACACGCGTAGCGAGTCTCGATGCCGGTATTTGAATAGAGCGTGCCGAGCCGAGCCAGATGGGGAAAGACCGCTTTGGCCCGCTCGGCGATGTCCTCTTGTGAGACCTTGTGCTCGGGCACGGCGACCGCGACACCTGCGATCTCGACGTCGAAGCCGGTCGTCCGCTGCCGCGTCTCTTTCGGCTTGCTGGCGGTTTTCAGCATCGCCGGCTCCCACCGTCGCTTCGCTGGCACTATGGGCCTTCCCGATGGCTGGAGCCAGGGGCGCAAATGGCGCATCCGCGTCAATTCTTCGTGTGCGAGCCTGGCATCATTCCGCCACAAACGACTCGCGGCGGCCCTTGAGACGCCGTGTGTAAAGAGCGAGGCGGGGCTTGTGGGGGATGGAGCTTGCATCATAGAAGGGCGCGGGCCTTGCCGCAATTCTTGGCGGGGCAGACAACCGCTGCTGATGGCCATCGACAATGAGTGACATGAGGATCGCCGTGCTTGGCGCCGCAGGGCGCATGGGCCAGACGCTGACCCGCGTGCTTGCCGCCACACCCGGCTGCGTGGTCGCGGGCGGCATCGAAGTTAAGGGCTCGCCCGTGGTCGGCCGTGACATTGGCGAGGTGGCCGGGATCGAGCCTCTCGGCGTGGCCATCACCGACGATCCCCTGCCGGTGTTCGCCAGCGTTCAGGGCGTGCTCGACTTCACCACGTCTGCTTCGACCGTGGCCTTCGCCGCGCTCGCGGCGCAGGCTCGCATCGTCCATGTCATCGGCACGACAGGTCTGTCCGAGTCCGACGAGGCCAAGATCGTTGCCGCCGCCCGTCATGCCACCGTCGTCAAAGCCGGCAATATGAGTCTCGGCGTCAACCTGCTCGCCGGTCTCACCGCCCGCGTGGCGGGAGTCCTTGGACCCGAGTTCGACATCGAGATCTTCGAGATGCATCACCGGCACAAGCGCGACGCGCCGTCGGGCACCTCGCTGATGCTCGGCGCCGCAGCTGCCTCAGCGCGCGGCATTTCACTCGATGAGCGCGGCGTACGGTCGCGCGACGGAGAGACCGGGCCGCGGCGCGAAGGCGACATCGGTTTTGCGGCACTCCGAGCCGGCGACGTTGTCGGCGAGCACAAGGTGATCTTCGCCGGGCCTGGCGAGAGGATCGAGCTTGCTCATATTGCGACCGACAGAGGAATTTTTGCTCGCGGCGCGGTCAGAGCCGCACTCTGGGCGAAGGGCAAGGCCCCTGGCCTCTACAGCATGAAGGATGTTCTCGGCTTGTAAGCAGGCAACCCGAAACCCAACTTTCGATCATGTCTGGCAAAATGCCGTGTACATGCCTAAAAGGTGCATTCCGCCTACCGGGAATGAGTCCCAAAACGGAGGTCATGGTGCGCCCAAACTTAACCTTCCTCCTATACGCTCCCCTCAGCAAGGGAGCCGCCTCGGCGGGTTGAACGGCGGGACCAGCCATGATGGCGCACGCTGATGGAACCCAAGATGCAGAGCCGCAACCGCGCCGCAAGGTTCTGGTTCTCGTCCGCCACGGCGAGAGCGAGTGGAACCGGCTCAACCGCTTCACCGGCTGGAAGGATGTGGACCTGACCGAAGAAGGCATGTTCGAGGCGCACCGCGCCGGCGCCATGCTCGAAGAGGAAAATCACAGATTCGACGCCGCCTTCACCAGCACGCTGAAGCGCGCGACACACACGTTGCGCATCATCCTCGATGAGCTCGAGCAGGAAGACCTGCCCATCGTCAAAGACGCGGCGCTAAACGAGCGTGATTACGGCGATCTCATGGGCATCGACAAAGATGAGGCGCGGAAGCGCTGGGGCGATGAGCAGGTGCACCTGTGGCAGCGCTCCTACGATATCGCGCCGCCTGGCGGCGAGAGCCTCAAGGACACTGCCATGCGGGTGGTACCGTTCTTCGAAAGGCGCATCGCGCCTGAGCTGCGTGCCGGCAAGAGCGTGCTCGTGGTCGCCCATGGCAACTCGCTCCGCTCACTCATCATGGCGCTCGATCGGCTCACGCCGGAGCAGGTCATGGACGTTCAACTCGGCACCGGCGTGCCGCTGATCTACCGCCTCAATGCCGACGGTTCGGTCGCCGAGAAGCGCGACCTTGCTGCCTAGCGCCTTAGGCGCGCACCCCCAACCCTTCGCTAGTCCTGCTGCATCTGCCGGTAGACCATCTGCAACGCTTCGGGCGATACGCCGATTTCGCCCCTGAACGGGGTGTCGAAAATCGCGATCACGTAGATCATGGTCGTGGTGAAGAACGAAACGAGTCCGCCCAACAGGAGATGGGTGCTGACTCTGAGATCGAACAGCCAAAAAAAGATCATGTTGATCAAGGCGCCGAGCGCCACCGTATACCACATGACATGGGGCATGCCCGAGGAGACCCTATAGAGGCGTGTGCGCCGGGTTTCGATAAATGAGTCGAACTGTTTGAGCGCCGTCTGGTGAATCGCCCCTTGGCCCGGCGTGCCAGGTTCGAACTGCGCCATGCGCCCATAGATCCCCGCGACCGGATTAGGGCCATCGAGCTCCGGCATGATGCCCTGGCGTTGCTTCGCCCAAGCTTCCTCGATAGTCCACCGCACGTATTCACGCACTAGCGCCTTGAGATCGGCGCGGTATGGCTCGGGGTAGCCTGAGATGTCACGGTAAAGTGCTGCGAGTGCCGCGGCCTCGGCGACCACCGATCATGGGAGAGCAATACAGCTTGGCGCGTGTTATGCGGCGCCCGGACTTCGCGCCGAGGACAGCGCGGCCGACAGCGCAACAGCGAAATCCTCGCGTTCGTCATCCGTGAGGAAGCTCGCGAACACGAGCCGGTTGCCATGCGAAGCAAGCGAGAGCTGGGACGAGCGGCCGATGCGCGACTCGAGCGAGAGCCTCACCCAATAAGGATTGAAGCTCCAAGAGCGCGCTCGCCCGGAAGGATCGACGCGGGTGATCGTGAGCGTGTCGTTGGTGAGGTCGACCGTTTCGTAGAGACGTAGCGCCCGGAAATTGAGCCTGAAGGCGATATAGATCAGCGCCACGTCGAGGCCCATGAAGCCGATCACCGGCCAGGCGCCGAGCAGGTAGAACAGGAGTCCCGTGCCGAAGCTCACCGCGCATACCGCACCCATCAGCACCATGAAGCCCTTAGGCCCGAGCGATCGGTGCGGCGTGAGCACGGCGCTGAAGCGCGTTTGACCTTGTGGAGCTGGCGCGGGCTCTGTCATAGCAGGAGAGCTAATCCTCGATCAGTGGTAGACAAGGCCTCGTGGCGGTTCAATCCAAAATGCGCGCCCCCGCAGGAAATGAAAAGCGCAGAGTCAAGCGCGCTCCGGGCTCGAAGCTCACCCAGGAACAGGTCGACGAGATCTTCCGCCGATTCCACAAGGCGAACCCTCATCCCAAGACGGAGCTTCATTACCGCGACCCATTTACATTGCTGGTCGCCGTGGTCTTGTCGGCCCAGGCTACCGATTCATCCGTCAACCGCGCCACGCCCGATCTGTTGCGCGTCGCCGACACGCCGGAGAAGATGGTGAAGCTCGGCGAGGCCGGGCTGATCGACAAGATCAAGATGATCGGGCTTTATCGCTCCAAGGCCAGGAACCTGATCGCGCTGTCCAAGGCGCTCGTAGAGCAGCATGAAAGTAAAGTGCCCGATAATCGCGAAGCGCTTGAGGCGCTCCCCGGCGTCGGGCGCAAGACCGCCAATGTCGTGCTCAACGTCGCCTTTGGCGAGGGCACGATCGCCATCGACACGCATGCTTTCAGGGTTGCGAACCGCACCGGGCTCGCGCCCGGTAAGACCCCGTTGGAGGTGGAGCTTACTCTCAACCGGATCGTGCCGGAGCGCTACAAGCATAGTGCCCATCACTGGCTGATCCTGCACGGCCGCTATGTGTGCAAGGCGCGGCGACCCGAGTGCTGGCGTTGCCTTATCAACGACATCTGCCTTTACAAACCGAAGACACCAGCGCCGGCCTAATGCCGCCACGTTGGGTTCTTAATAGCGCTCATCTAAAATGAGGATCAGAATGCAGAACGACCTGAACAAACCCAATCGCATCAAGTACTTGCTCCCGTGGATCGGCATGGCCGCGGTGATTGGGCTGATGTGGGCCGCATTCGCCGAGTGACGCGCTTCGGAACAATGCCGCCCGGGCGAGGTTTGTAGGCTAGAGGGAACCCGCGCCGGTGTGGGAACTGGCGCGTTTGCCCCGCATCAGAGAAGGCTTGGCGCACGAACGTCAGCCCCGTTTCGGACAGCGGAGGCCTATCATGCCAGCCAATTCTGCAGACTGTCGGGAAAGAGCGCAGCGTTGCGCCAAACTGGCGGCGGCGGCAGCCACGCCTGAACTGGCGGCAGTGCTTTCGGATATCGCACAGAAATGGGCGGTTCTCGCCGCTGAGCTCGATCGCACAGACCGCGCACTCGCCTCTTGGCAGATGCCCCAGCCAAAACGCTCTTAACACCCGCCTCTTCATCATGGCCGGGCTTGGCCCGGCTATCCCCGATCGTCATTCCCGCGAAAGCGGGAATCCAGTAATCGCCGCCTTCCGTTATCTCTGGCCGCAGTGGTTACTGGATGGCCCGGTCAAGCCTTGGAGCCAGGCAGATGAGCTCGATAAGCCAATGGGACGAAGAGGATGAATTATTCCGGGCTTAGTCGCGGTGCTGCGGGCCCATCCCCTCAAGCTGCGTGATGGTGCGCGGCGGCTCGAGCATGTCCGCTACGACCTTTTCATAAACGGTATCGAACTCAACTTTGCCTTCGGAGGCGATCTTCATCACCTGCTTACGCAAAGTCTCTTGGCGCTCGTCATCTGCCTCCGTATTGCGGAATGGCCGACACGCTTCGAATTGTGCCCAGGCAGCTTCGTAGACGCGCTCGATGATCTCGAGGTCTAGCGGATCGAAAGCGTGAGGATGCTTGAAAGACCCCGTGGCCGACTCCTCTACCTGTTGCAGGCGGGAACGCCGTGATCTGCTCTCTCAGCCACCGGGGCCTGTTACCATGTGCCGGTGATTGGATCATTTTGCGCCTAGCGCGCGCGAGTAGCGAGTCACTTATCTCGCAATGCGGCACGTTATTGCAAGGTCATGAAAGGGCGAAACTTTATTAAAAGCCCTTCGCGTATTCGAGGCATTGAAATTGAGTCTTACTGACCGGGAACTTCATCAAGGGGTTGTCATTTTGGCTTTCGTGGCGGGGTCACGGAGGAAACCATGGCGCGAGACCAATTCTTCGTGGTACTGCACGAAGGCCGCTGGAAGATCAAGCATAACGGCCAGCATTCAAAGCCTTACCACAGCCAAACCGCGGCTCTCAAAGACGCGATCGATCAGGCACATGAGGTGCACAAGAAGGGCGGACTTTCTCAGGTTCTCGTCCAGCGAGAAGACTTGCAGTTTCGCGAGGAGCGGACCTTCGGCAAGGACCCCTATCCGCCCGCGGGATAGCGTAGGTAGTCCTTAGTTCTTTTGATGCCAGTCTGCCAGCCTCTGCGCCGTTTGAGGTCCTCCTGACCTAAACCTATCCCCGCGCCCCAGATCGCACTTACACTCCCCATCACCTCGTGCAGTTGAAGGGGCGTTCTCATGAGGCGTTCGTGAGGCGGCACGAGGTGCGGCGCCTGCGGGCTCATGTACGCAACATGAGCACTCGGGCGGTGTCGGGGGCTCCCCCGGACCCACTAAGAGGTCCTGCTGGGAGCCAGCTGATCGACCGGCTTTGTCCGGCAACGAAAAGCGGGGCCCGGTACCGAGAAGACGACCGCGATTGGCGCGCTGAGGCGCCGCGTGCCGCAAGGCACGAACCATAGGTTTGCGCTTTTCGGCGCGCCAGCCCCCTTCACTCGCGGGCTCGTTCTCCGGCGAGACGTCTTGTCGTGCCCGCGAGGTTCTAGGACGCAGCCCGCGGCGCGACGCGCAAGCCCGAGGCGCGGGACAGACCCTTGTAGATGCGCACCATGAAGGCGGTGGCAAAAAGCGGCGTGATCAAGTTCAGGATCGGAATCGAGGCGATGCCCGCAATGATCAGGCCACACAGCAGAACGGTGATGCGGTTTGCCTTGCGCAATTGCCTGGCCTCGGCGAGCGGAAGATGGCGCATGGCGGCAAGCTCGAAATATTCGCGGCCGAGCAGATAACCATTGCCGAGATAGAAGGCGATGAGGTTGATGCCGGGAACGAGCAGGAGAAACACAGCAACGATATTCACCGCGAGCACGACGATGAAGACTTTTAGCGCTAGGCCGATCGCCGGCCGCGTTGCGAGCTCCTTGCCGGGAGGATCTTGCGGGTAGGCCGTGCGCTCGACCTCCGCCGCGATGTCGTCGACATAGAGGCCGGCGATTAGAGAGCTGACCGCCGGGATGAGAAAGATCGAGCCTACCACCAGCGCCAACCCGCCGAGCCATTCCATGGTCTTCTCGACCCAGCTCGGCCATTGCACGAAATGGCTGAAGGTCCACTCGATGCCGATGATCAGGACGATGAGCAGGCCGATAGTGAGGCCAACGCATTTGAGCAACACCGAGCGAAATGCCGGCGTAAACAACTCTTCGAAGGCTTGACCTGCGGCGGCGAGCATGACGTGGTCTCGAACTCTGGCGGGCGGAATATAGTGGCCGCCTCGCGCGATACCAGTGCAAGGGAGAAATTGGGAGAGCAGGAGAGATGGCTAAGGAACGCTACGACGTGGTCGGCATCGGGAACGCCATCGTCGACATTATCTCACGCTGCGACGACGGCTTCCTCTCCAAGCACGATCTCGCCAAGGGCTTCATGCGATTGATCGATGCAGAGGAGGCCAACCGCCTCTATGCCGCCATGGGCCCGGCGGTCGAGCGGTCCGGCGGGTCGGTGGCTAACACTATCGCCGGCCTCGCCTCCTTCGGCGCAAAATGCGGCTTCATCGGCAGGGTGGCCGCAGATCAGTTCGGCGGCATCTTCCGCCACGACATCCGTTCGCAGGGCGTGGCCTACGACACGGCGCCGGCGACCGACGGCGCACCGACCGCGCGTTGCCTCATACTGGTGACTCCAGACGGCGAGCGCACCATGAACACGTTCCTCGGCGCGAGCGTCGATCTCAGTGCCACCGATATCGACCAAGGGATGATCGAAAATTCGAAGATCATCTACCTCGAAGGCTATTTGTTCGATCGTCACCAGGCGAAGGAAGCATTCCGCGATGCGG
>Ga0134122_10000654_pt1 | contig 23815 bp, 21 predicted proteins | sample KB302_FD_96461 | JGI IMG/M metagenome (GOLD analysis project Ga0134122, IMG submission 96461) | Terrestrial soil microbial communities without Nitrogen fertilizer from Kellogg Biological Station, Michigan, USA - KB3-0-2 | ecosystem: Environmental > Terrestrial > Soil > Unclassified ...
AGCCATATGGCCAATATGGCCATTTGAACTAGGCTGAGACAGCTACCCCGCACCCTGTCTCAACTAGGGGGTTCAGTCTCGCTGGCATCTTGGGCCACCGAGACCAGCGAGGCTGGACCCAGCACCGGCCCACCCAACTGGCACCGCCCACTTCGCGTCAACCTTGCTGGCCGCAAGCACGTTTGGCCCGCACCGGCGTGGCTGCGACGCAGCTCGGTGACGGCCCGCAAAATCCCAGCCGGCGGCGGGCCCCAAGTCGCGCGCGAGCGTACCCGAGCAGCGACCGCCACCCAGCACACCGAACTGGGTACAGGAGGGGTGGCAGTCGATCCCTTAGGCTTGACGACCACGCGGCTCGATGCACGCATCGTGTCACCCGGGTTCTTGTTGAGAATGGCCCAGCAGCGGTTGGTGATTTCCAACCCGTCACGATGGGGTTGCATCTCCCGCAGCAGCACGAGCTTGGAGGGACTTGTCGCATCGATGCGCCAACCGCGCTCGGCCGTGAGGCGCGCGCAGCCTATCCGGGCGCGCTTTCGCCTCTTGCCAGCAGGAGCGCCCGGCGAGCGCCAGCCTGGACCCGTTGGCGTTGAGCCAGTCAAATCCGGCGGTGGCTTTGACCAACTCGGAGGCTTTGGCCTTCGCGCGCTGCAGCAGCTGCACGGCATTGGTGCGCACCAAGGCCTCGAAACCGCGGCTGAGGGCAACTGCCAGCAGCGGCAGAAACCGAGGGATCATGAACGGCTCGCCGCTCGTGCAACCGACCTCGGGCGTGCCCAGCTGCGGCCGTGTGATTTCCTTGAAGTAGGCCGCGGCCTTCGCCGCCGTCACCTGACGAGGCGGTTGTTGCGCGGATTCGATGGAGCAGTTGCGGCACGTGATATGGCAAAGCGTGCCGGTGCTGATCCGAAGCGTCTCAAGGGCGCGTGCCTCGTGCGTGGCGGTTCGATTGGGATCGTGAAACTAACTTGGCTCTCGGGGCGGCGCCGCCACCGACGCGCTGTTGAACAACACACCGGCATCGGCGCCACGGGCGCGGTCGCCGTCATTTGCGAGTTTAGGGACGGTGGAGCGCCGTGCACCCCGCGAATCGTCGGCAAAACCTCGCCAATGTCCATCCGCAAAAAGCTTTGGATCCTCAAAGCCCGCGGCTTGCCGTCATCATACCCCGCAGCTAGCGTTCGCCAATTGCAGGCGCGACAGACGAGGGTTCGGTCTGCCGCATTGCTGCACATCGCGCGACGCCACCGAGGGAGCATCATGGTCACGCTGCAAGTCTCCGCGCAAAATCAGCTGCGCCAGCTCATCGAGCAAATCGAACGGCTGGAGGAGGAGAAGAAGGCGCTCGCAGCCGACATCCGCGATAAGTACGCCGAAGCCAAGGCCCTGGGTTTCGACGTCAAAGTGATGCGCAAAATCATAAGTCTGCGCAAGAAGAGCCCGGCCGATCGGCAGGAGGAGGAGGCGATCTTGGCCACGTACCTGCACGCCCTCGGTATGGCCGAAGAGATGCCGGAGCCGGTGATGGACGCCGCAGAATAGGGCCTACTGCGCGCTCGTTACTACCTTGCGCTTGCCGAGCCTGGAGTTGCCGGGGGGCAAGCCGTAGTCGTAGAGCGCCGAAAGGTTGATGGCCTCGCCCTTAAACTCCTGCGCCCACAGCAAGTGGGCCGTTTGCAGACCCGGCCGGAGCCGCAGCGGCGGCGATACGTTGGCCTGGTCAAGCAGCTCAAGCGCCCGCATCAGGTCCGGATGGACCATGCGGGCCAGGACCGGGTCGTCGGGCGAAGCCGTAGCCGTCAAGAGCGGCGCAATCGGGAATGGACGATAGGAGAGTTCTTCGGGGTGCTCGTCGTCGTAAGCGGGGGCGGGCACGAACGATCCGCGTCCCAAGGAGGCTCCCCAGGCCACGGCGCGTTGTGAGCCGGCGACTGCCGCCTGGTCCCCATCCCTTGGGCTCGCAAGTCGCGGCTCGGCCGAGAGCTCGGCCAGCCGCGCGCGGTCGAACTCACTCGGGCGCGGCGCGAGCGCAGCCGGGCGCTCAATCAGGCGCGGCGGTGCCAATAACTGCGGCAATGACGGTGTAAGCGACGCCAGCTGCAGCGGTCTTGGCTGGGCGCGAAGCTCGTGCAGCTGCGCGATCTGGCCGGCAAGCTCGACATGCTTGGCGCGTGCCATGCGCACATCTTCTTTGCTAATCGGCTCACCGTCGTCGGGAATGTGCTGCGTGCGCCCGCTCGGAAACAGCAAAGCCAATTCGGTGCGCGGCAGACGCGGCCACGCGCGTACCCTGTCGGTATCGACATGTACGAAGGGAATGGCGGAGGTGGGATAGTAACCGACGCCGCCGCGCTCGTGAATGAGCGCCGAATAGCGCAACTGCCGGATCGGGATGTCCGGGAAATGCACGTCAGCCGCCTTGCCGAGAATGTGGCGGCTTTCGCTCGCTTGCCCGCCCACGGTCTTGCGCAGCAAGTTGTTGGTGTCACGGGAGCGGAAGCCCGAGATGATATGGATCGGTTCCGTCGACCCGAGCTCGGCGTGGATCTCCCAGAGGAGATCGATCAAATCGGGATCCATCTGGGTGGGTTCGTCTTTGCGCCAATCGCGCAGGATCCAGTTGATCTTCTGCATGGCGTCGGGAAGACGCTTGCCACCCTTCATGTACTGGATGGTCAGTGTTTCCTTGGTATGGATGTTGTAGAGCGAAAGCGTACGGTCGCGCGTGGCGTTCGCCGTCGCCGCCAACGTGCCCGCGGCCAGCGCGAGCACGATGATGAGACAGGTCAGGACCCCCCAGCGGCGCCTCTGCAATCGTCTCTCCCCCTCGCAACCGGGCTCCGCAAGCGCGCGCCCCGCGCTTGCCTCAGCCGCCTGGCAGCCTCTACGAGCGGATCGATGCACGGGCCTGCGCCCCAGCAACGTCGCTTGAACCCCTTGAGGATGCCAGCGAATTGCATTGAACGCGGTCACTGCGGCAAGATCGGGGCGAAACGAACGGTGGACGATCCCGCCGCCATTTCCGCTCAGTTCGCCCGCTCCTCGAGGCCGAACTCGCGCATTTTGCGATAGAGCGTGGAGCGTCCAATCCCGAGCCGTTTGGCCACCTCCGTCATGTGACCGCGGTAGCGCCCAAGGGCAAGACGGATCATGTCCGCCTCCATGGATTCGAGGGAGCGAATTTCCCCGTTGTCGCTGATGGCCGGAATGCCGAGCGCCGCCTTGCCGCCGGCGGCCACCTCGAGCGTGCGCGGAATCGAATGCTCCGCGCCCAGCATGACCGGACCCGTGACCAGGGGACGGCGATCCACCGGTGCCGGGGCGGCCGGGATCGAAGCGTGGAAGCCCTCGACATGGGCGGCAATCTGGGGAAATTCGGCGACGGTTAACTCGGGTCCGTCGGCCAACACGATGGCACGGAACACCGCGTTCTCGAGCTGGCGTACGTTGCCGGGCCAGGAATAGCTCGTCAGCAGCTCGAGCGCGTCCTTGCCAATGGCATTGACGCGGCGCCCCTCCTCGGCAGCAAAGCGGGCGAGGAAATGCAGGGCGAGCTCCGGCACGTCCTCAAGACGCTCGCGCAGGGGTGGCACCCAGAGCGGAAACACATTGAGCCGATAGTACAGGTCTTCTCGGAACCTGCCTTCCTTCACGAGCTTGATCATGTCGCAGTTGGTGGCTGAGATCAGACGGAAATCCACATGTACGGGTCTTTTCGCACCAACCGGATCGATCTCCCCCGTTTGCAAGGCGCGCAACAGCTTGACCTGCGCATCGAGCGGCAGCTCGCCAACCTCATCGAGGAACAAGGTGCCGCCGGCGGCCTCCTGGAACTTGCCAATTCGCTTGTCGACCGCGCCCGTAAAGGAGCCCCTCTCGTGGCCAAACAGGATACTTTCGACCAGGTTTTCCGGGATGGCACCGCAGTTCACCGTGATGAAGGGTCGCTTCTTGCGCTCGCTCTCACCCTGGATCGCCCGGGCAATCAGCTCCTTGCCGACCCCGCTCTCGCCCTCGATCAGGACCGGGATGTTGGAAGCGGCCGCGCGGTGGCCAAGCTGAATGACGCGCCGCATGGCTTCGCCGCCAATGATGAGGTCACAGAACGTCAGTGTACCACTGGCCCTCCTGTTGAGGCGCGCAAGTTCGCCCTGCAAGGCTTCGATTTTGAGCGCGCTTTTGATCGATACCTCTAGGCGCTCGGGCGAAGTCGGCTTGATGACGAAATCGACGGCTCCAGCGCGCATTGCCGTAATGGCCGTGTCGATCGAGCCATTGGCGGTCTGCACGATGATCGGCGGCGCCGCGGGGTTGTGGGCGGCGCGCCTCAGTACCTCCATGCCGTCCAGTCCCGGCATGACGAGATCGAGCAAAATAAGGGCAATTGCCGCGGGATCGGGATCTTCGAGGAGGGCCAGGGCCTCCTCGCCCCCCTGGGCGGTTTTGGTTTCATATCCCAGCCGCTTGATCGTGCCCTCGAGAATGCGGCGCTGGACGGGATCGTCGTCGACGATGAGGACGAGCTTGGGCATGAGATTGGCTACTCTACGCAACAAGGGGCCACGGTTCGTGCTGGGTGCGACCGAGCGGCGAACCAAGATCGCACCGGCGGCCACCCATGGGTTACAGACCGACCCAGAGTGCCCCAGGGCGGTAAATGCATCGTTGCATTTCGGAACGACTTGAGGCTTTTTTGCGCCGGCTCCCGGAGGTCCTGGCGGGGGCCTTTGCGGTCCGAGGCGGCAGTCGGCCGGCGCTAGGACCGTGACTTGGGCCACCGGCTTGCAATGAGGGGCGGGCGCCCACACACTTTTTAAGGATCGGCAGGCCCACGCCTCTGGGCAAGCCCATACGGCAGGCCAAGCAGCGGGAGCCACAGTATGGCGGGCAAGGCAGAGCGCACGGATCGCGAGCCGCAGGTGACGGTCGGGGCGGCGGGCCGCTTAGGGGCGATGCCGGTTTGGGATCTGTCGGATCTCTACCCCGGTCCCAGTTGCGAGGCCGTGCAACGGGATCTGGCGCGTGCTGCCAACGAAACCACGCGCATCAAATCGACCTACCAGGGTAAGCTCGCCGGCTTGGCTAAAGACGCCACAGGCTTGGCGGACGCGATCGGCGCCTACGAGCGCTTGAGCGATACGGTGGGCAAGCTTGGCTCCTACGCAGGGCTACTTTATGCGGGCGACACCTCCAAGCCCGAGAACGCCAAGTTTCACGGTGACATCCAGGAAAAGATTACCGCCATCACGACGGATCTTATTTTCTTCGAGCTGGAGCTGAACCAAATCGAGGAGGATGACCTGGCAAGCGCGCTGCGCACGCCCGCCCTTGAACGCTACCGGCCCTGGTTTCAAGACCTTCGTAAGGAGAAGCCCTATCAGCTCGAGGAAAGGCTCGAGCGGCTGTTCCATGAAAAGGCAATTCCCTCGCGCGGCGCCTGGAACCGCCTATTCAATGAGACCATCACTGCGCTGCGCTTCGAGGTTGAGGGCGAACAACACCCCCTTGCGCTAGAGCCGACGCTGAACCTTCTCATGCATCCCGACGCGGGACGCAGGGAGGCCGCGGCCGAAGCCTTGGCCCGGGTGTTCAAGCAGAATATTCGCCTCTTTACCCTGATCTCAAATACGCTAGCCAAAGACAAGGAGATCTCCGATCGCTGGCGCGGCTTCAAGGACGTTGCCGATAGCCGGCATTTGGGCAATCGCGTCGAGCGCGAAGTGGTGGAAGCCCTCGTCAGCGCCGTGCGCGGTGCCTATGCGAATACCGCGCACCGCTACTATGGGCTGAAGGCGCGCTGGCTCGGCAAATCGAAGCTTGCCTACTGGGATCGCAATGCCCCTCTGCCCAATCAACCGGACCGCCTGATCCCCTGGAAGGACGCGGAAGGCATCGTGCTTGGGGCCTACGCAGCCTTCGCACCCAAGATGGCGCAAACCGCCAAGCGCTTCTTCGATGGAGCTTGGATCGATGCGCCGGTGCGCGAAGGCAAGTCGCCCGGAGGCTTTTCCCATCCAACGGTTCCTTCCGCGCATCCCTACATTCTGCTGAACTACCAAGGCAAAGCACGCGATGTCATGGTGCTTGCGCACGAATTGGGCCATGGCGTCCACCAGGTGCTGGCGGCACCGCAAGGACCCTTGCTGGCCCCGACATCCTTGACGCTCGCCGAGACTGCCTCGGTGTTTGGCGAGATGCTGACGTTCCAAGCCCTGTTGGATGCAGCCCGCGATAAGGTCGAGCGCCAGGCGCTGATGGCCCAGAAGGTCGAGGACATGATCAATACGGTCGTGCGCCAAATTGCCTTTTATTCCTTCGAACGCAAGGTGCACGAGGAGCGCCGCGCAGGCGAACTCACGGCCGAGCGCCTGGGGGAGCTGTGGATGGAGGTACAAGCCGAGAGCCTCGGGCCTGCCATCGAGCTGAAAGAGGGCTACGAAAACTATTGGGCCTACATTCCTCACTTCGTGCATTCGCCCTTTTACGTCTACGCCTATGCCTTCGGCGATTGCCTCGTGAACTCGCTTTACGCCCTCTATCGCGAGGGCCATCCGGGTTTCGTCGACAAGTATCTGGCGATGCTCGAGGCCGGCGGGTCGAAACCGTATGCCGAGCTCCTGGCGAGCTTCGGCCTCGACGCCTCCGGGCGCACCTTCTGGGACCGCGGCTTGCGCGTTATCGCGACGATGATCGACGAGCTCGAGGCACTGGAGACATAGCTTGGCATTGCGGGAGGCCCTGGGCCGCCATGCCGGCGACGCACGCGTGCGCGCGCGGGTGGGCCACCGCCGCCATCGCCAGTGGCCCGATAAACATTATTGCATATCAATAGATTATCCGAGGGCCGATCAGACGCCGCGGTGGATGTGGCGGGCGCGGAACCCTGCTTGGGTGTTGCGGGCTATTGTGCGCAATGGGGCTATCGTGCATCCAGCGGGAGGTGTATAAGCCGCGCCCATTTACGGCACCGCGGCTACCCTCGAGAAAACCACGCCTCCATGGCACAAACAGTTGTTGCCGCAGGACATTCGGCCGACCACGAGCACACGGACCGACGCCTTTTGGCGCTCGCACTGGGATCGATCGGCGTCGTCTACGGAGATATCGGCACCAGCCCGCTGTACGCCATACGCGAGGCGGTATCACACGGCAACGAGCAGGGAACCGCTGGCGCCGATGCCGTGCTTGGCGTGCTGTCGTTGGTGTTTTGGACGCTGATGCTGATCGTCACGCTCAAGTACGTTCTGCTTCTGCTTAATGCCGACAATAAAGGCGAGGGCGGCACCTTCGCCCTGATGGCCCTCGGGCAATCGGTCGCGACCCGTAGCTCCGGCTTGATTCTTATGCTGGGTGTGGCGGGCGCCGCCTTCTTCTACGGTGATGCCGTGATCACGCCGGCCATCTCCGTGCTCTCCGCCGTCGAGGGCCTCAAGCTCGTTGCGCCCCAGCTCGATGTGATGGTGTTGCCAATTACGGCTGTCATCCTCGTGCTGCTGTTTGCGGTCCAGTCGCGCGGCACGGAAAAAGTGGCGCAGTTCTTCGGGCCCATCATGTTCGTGTGGTTCGTCACGCTCATGGTGGGCGGGCTGATCCACATCATCGACGATACGCGCGTCTTCCTCGCCCTCAACCCGGTCCTGGCCGTCCAGTTTGTACTGACCCATGGCGTGATCGGGCTCGCCGTCATGGGACTTATCTTCCTGGTCGTCACCGGCGCAGAAGCCCTCTATGCCGATCTCGGCCACTTCGGTCGCAAGCCGATCAGGCTGGCCTGGTTCTGCCTCGTGCTGCCGTCGTTGGTAATCAACTATTTCGGCCAGGGCGCCTTGCTGCTGGCAAATCCGGCGGCCATCACCAATCCGTTCTATAAGCTTTATCCAAGCTGGGCGCTGATCCCGATGGTGATCCTTGCGACCATTGCCACGGTCATCGCCAGTCAAGCCGTGATCAGCGGCGCCTTTTCCTTCACCCGCCAGGCGATTCAGCTTGGCCTCGTGCCGCGGCTGCAAATCAAGCACACATCCGAGAGCGTAGCCGGGCAGATCTATCTGCCGCGCGTCAATCAGCTTCTGCTCGTCGGCGTTCTCATCGTCTCCCTGACCTTTGGCAGTTCAAGCGAGCTGGCGGCTGCCTACGGTCTGTCGGTGACGGCGACCATGGTGATCGACAGCCTGATGGCCTTTTTTGTGGTGTGGCGCTGCTGGAATTGGCCGGTCTGGAAGGCAGCCATTCTGATGGTGCCATTGCTTTTGATCGAGCAGGCCTTCCTGGCGGCACAGGTGCTCAAGATCCCCGACGGCGGTTGGCTGCCGCTGTCGATGGCGGGCACAATCTGCCTCATCGTCTACACCTGGGTTCGCGGCTCGGTCTCGCTTTCGCGCGCAACCCGCAAGGGTGAAGCCGATCTCGAATGGCTGGTGCGCAAGCTCGATGCCAAACCGCCGCACCGCGTGCCCGGCACGGCCGTGTTTCTGACCGGAGACCCAACGGCCGCGCCCACCTCGCTGATGCACAATCTCAAGCACAACCGCGTGCTGCACGAGCGCAACATCATTCTCACCATCAAGACCGAGGACACCCCGCGCGTGCCGCGGCACGAGCGCATCGAGATCGATCGGGTCGCCGACACGTTCATTCGCGTGATTGCGCACTATGGCTTTATGGAGACGCCAAGCGTCCCGAAAATCATCGACCATTGTCGCCGCAAGGACCTCAATATCGATATGTCCGCGACCTCTTTCTTCCTGTCGCGTCGCTCGCTCAAGACCACCATGAAATCCGAAATGCCACGCTGGCAGGAACGCTTCTTCATCTGGTTGGCGGGGCGGGCGGAGGATGCCACCGAGTACTTCCGCATTCCGAGCGACCGGGTCGTGGAGGTCGGCACCCAGGTGATGGTTTGAGCTAAGCGCACGCCGGGCGGGGTCGCGCGGCGCGCCGCACTAGCGCGGTTGCCGCCGACGGTACCAGAACGCCATCACCTCCATCCCCAGCAGCGAGCACAGACCGGCGACCAACATGGTCGCCTGGGCGATGGAATAGCCGTAACGCTCGACTAGGACCGCGAACGCGGCGGGGGCGACGGCCGCCAAAAGCAGGTAAGGCGTCGCCAGAATACCAAGGACTTCGCCGTAGCCTTTGGCCCCGAACAGGGCGAGCGGCACAGCGCCTCGCATGATCGTCACCAGCCCGTTGGCGATGCCAAAGAGTAAGGTGAAGCTGAGCGCGGCCACGAAGGTGGCACCGCCAAGCATCAAGGTGAGGAACGACAGCGGAATGATGGCGACGGAAACGCGTCCCACATCGATTGGGTGCCACTGGCGTGCCAGCGTCAGATCCCAGATGCGACCTGCCACCTGGGCCACACCCTTGAGGGAGGCGATCCAGACCGCCGTTGCCGAAGCAAGGCCCGACGCCTCCAAGAGGGGCACCAGATGTGCGGCCATGGCGCCAAAGACGATCGCGCTCGCCGCCACGATCGCCCCAAACAGCAGCATGGCCAGCGTGCGAGCTCGGCCCTCAAGTGGGGGCCCGCCTGCCGCGGAGTCCGTGGTAGCAGAAGGTGCCTGCCGGGCCTGCGGCGGGCTTTCGCGCCTGGCCAGACCGATCCAATGCAGAGGCGCGCACACCAAGAGGTTGCTGGCCGCAAAAATAACGAGCGTCGTGCGCCACCCGTAGGCATCATTGAGCAGATGGGCGATCGGCCAGAACACCGAGGAGGCAAAGCCCCCAAACAACGTCAGATAGGAGATGGCGCGCCGCCCGCGCGATGGCGTCACCTGCACGAGGGCGGCGAAGGCGGCATCATAAAGGCACATGCGCATGGCGAGGCCGAGAAAGGCCCATGCCAGCAGATAGGCGGGTGCTGAGCGAACCAAAGCCAGCAGCACCAGTCCGCCCGCCATTAGCAGCGAGCCCACGACCATGACCCCCCGCCCACCGCGTCGATCGACGCTGCGACCGACGAGCGTTGAAACGGCGGCCGAGACCAGCAAGCCGGTGGTCAGGCCCCCGAACACCAGGCTCTGGCTCCAGCCGGTGTCCTCGGCAATGGGCCTGCCGAGGACGCCCAAGGCATAAAGGGTCGTGCCCCAGGCGATGATCTGGGTGATGCCGAGCGCTAGGATGGCATGCGTCGCCGGGCTTCGGAGCCAGGCTCCGGTGCCTACCTCGCGTCCACACTCGATCGGTTGCTGCATCCAGCCGACCCTGCTGCCTTTGCGTGAAAACCCCACGCACCTTAACGCGACACGGCGTGGCGCGCATCACACCCCTGGACGCAGGGCTTGCCCGTGCCGATATTCCCCGCGAGGAGCGCAAGCCTTGAACGATCAGAAGGACGAGGAACAGAACCGCTTATCGGCGCGAGCGGCCCGCTACGTGCGCGTCGGCACCAACGTCGGCGCCGTTGCGGCGCGCGTTGCCGGCCAACGTCTGCTCGGTCTCGATGCCGACCATGCCAAGAATGCGGCCGCCTTGGCGGCCGCCCTGGGCGGGCTCAAGGGGCCGATCATGAAGGTAGCGCAGCTGTTGGCCACCATCCCCGAGGCACTTCCTGCCGAATATGCGCAAGAGCTGTCGCAACTGCAGTCGCAGGCGCCTCCCATGGGCCCAGCTTTCGTGCGGCGACGCATGCTGGCGGAGCTTGGTCCGGAGTGGCAAAAGCGCTTTGCGACCTTTGCGATGACACCGGCAGCCTCCGCTTCGCTCGGGCAAGTGCACCAAGCGATGGCGCACGATCAGGGCCGGCTTGCTGCCAAGCTCCAGTATCCGGATATGCAGTCCGCGGTCGAGGCCGACCTGACCCAGCTCAAGGTCGTGTTCGCGTTGCATGCGCGCATGAACCCAGCCATCGATACCGCCGAGATCTTGCAGGAGATCTCGGCGCGCCTGCGCGAAGAGCTCGATTACGATCTGGAGGCGCGGCACACCGCGCTTTACGCCTCGATCTTTAAGGATGATCCGCGCATCCGCGTGCCAACGGTCGTGCCTAACCTCTCGACGCGCCGACTGTTGACCATGACGTGGCTGGAGGGCCGACGGCTGCTCGATTACACCGCGGCGCCCCTCGGCGCACGCAACTGCATCGCGCGCGCCATGTTCCGGGCGTGGTGGTATCCCTTCTCGCACTACGGCGTCATTCACGGCGATCCGCACCTCGGCAACTATTCGGTGTTCGCGGCGCCGGCCGGCGATGATGGTGCGGTGCTGCCGGAGCCCGGCGGCATCAACTTGCTCGACTACGGCTGCATCCGATCCTTTCCCACCCCCTTCGTGCAGGGCGTCATCGATCTCTACAACGGGCTTCTGCACGACAAGCGCGCTCTGGTCGTGCACGCCTACGAGACCTGGGGGTTCGTCGGCCTCAGCAACGAGCTAATCGATGTTCTCAATATCTGGGCCCGCTTCATCTATGGGCCTTTGCTCGAGGACCGCGAGCGTGAGATCGCCGACGGCACCACGCCCGGCCAGTACGGTCGCAAGGAAGCCTTTGCCGTGCACAAGGCGTTGCAGGAAAAAGGTCCCGTGCGGGTGCCGCGTGAGTTTGTGTTCATGGACCGCGCCGCCATTGGGCTCGGCGGCGTGTTCCTCCATTTGCGGGCCAAGCTCAACTGGCACAACATCTTCAATGCCACGATCGAAGGCTTCGGCCTCGATGCCGTCGGCGAGCGCCAACGCCACGCCTTCGCCGCGGCGGGTGTGCCGCTGCCGTCGCAAAACTAGTCTTGCACCACATACGCCCGCGACCGTCGCTTGCAGCGAACGCTGGACCGATCAGGCGATACCCAGATAGATGCGCTGCACCTCCGGGTCGTTGGAAAGCGCTCCGGCCTCGCCGGACAGCACGCTGCGTCCGACCTGCAGGACGTAGGCGTAGTCGGCCACTTCTAAGGCCAGATCGACCGACTGCTCGGCCAGCAAAATGGTCAAGCCATCCTTGTGTAGGCGTAAAAAAGTTTCATACATCGTCTCGATGATGGTCGGCGCGAGGCCAAGGCTCGGCTCATCGAGGAGCAGGAGCTTGGGATCACTCATCAGGGCGCGACCAACCGCCAGCATCTGCCGCTCGCCGCCCGACATGGTCCCCGCCTGCTGGCGCCGCCGCTCGGCCAGGCGCGGAAAAACGCTATACACACGCTCTAACATGCGCGGGATCCGCGACCTGTCGGAAATCGGGGTCGCGCCGAGCAAAAGATTGTTCTCCACGGTCTGCTGCACGAACAGGCGCCAGCCTTCCGGTGATAGGGCCAAGCCTCTGCGCACAATGGCATAGGCTGGCACCCCCCTGATCTCGCGATCGTCGAGCTTGATGTGGCCACGGCTGGCCGGTACAAGCCCTGCTACGGCGTTGAGCGTGGTCGTCTTGCCGGCGCCATTCGAACCCAGCAGCGCGACAATACTGCCCTTGGGCACCTCGAGCGAGACGTCGCTCACGCCGATCAGATCGCCGTACCGCACCTCCAAACTCGTGACCGCGAGCAGCGGGGCGCTCATGACACGCCCCCGCTCAGCTTTTGCGCATGGCGCTTGCCAAGATAGGCCTCGATCACGCGGGTGTCGCGCGTGACCTGGCCCGGTGTGCCACGGGCAATCTCGCGACCTTGGTGGAACACCACGACGCGCTCGGCCAGCGAGACGATGACCTCCATAATGTGCTCGACGATGATGAGCGTTATGCCGCGGGCATGGATGCGGCGTACGAGGTCGATCGCGGTCCGGATCTCAGTGGGGGTGAGGCCGGCCATGGCCTCGTCAAGGAGCAGGACCTTGGGTTCGCAGGCGAGCGCCCGGGCAATTTCCAGGCGCTTGCGACCGGGCGTGCCCAAACTGGCCGCGGATGCATCGGCAGCGGCGCCAAGGCCAACAAAATCGACAATTTCGCGCGCCTTGGCACGGGCGTCGGCGGCCTTGGGCCGGCGCAGGAAGGCGCCGATCGTGACATTGTCAAGGACCGACATCGACACGAAGGTGAGCGGAACCTGGAAGGTGCGCGCGATACCGACGCGGGCGCGTGCCTCCGGGGCCAACGCCGTAACGTCGCGTCCTTGGAAATGCACGCTGCCGCTGGTCGGGGCGAGATCGCCCGTTAGGCAATTGAAGAACGTCGATTTGCCGGCGCCGTTGGGGCCGATCAGACCGAGCACTTCGCCAGCATTGACGGCAATAGAGGCATCATCGACCGCCTTGAAGGCGCCGAACGCCTTGGTGATGTTGCGTGCGTCAAGCAGCATGAGGCTGCTCGGTCGCTGTGGGTTTCGGTTTTGGCCGCGTACGACTCGGCATGAACACCGCCAGAATGCCGCTCGGCAGAAAGCGCGCAATCACGACGATGATGGCGCCGTAAACGACGAAGGTGAGGCCGGCCCCCTTACCGCCGAGCAGACTGTTGGAGATCTCCTCCAGCGGTACCAGGATCATGGCACCGATCAACGGTCCAAACAGCAGCCCGCTGCCACCGAGGGCCGCCATGATCAGCATTTTTACCGAGATCAAAATGCCGAACCCCGAATCCGGATCAACGAAGCCGAACATTAGGGCGTAGAGGGAACCGGCAACCGCCGTGATGCCAGCACTCAGCATGTAGGCGTAAAGCTTATAGCGGCCGGCCGCCACCCCCAGCGAACGCGCGGCGCGTTCCGAATCCTTGATGGCGTGCAAATAGTAACCCATGCGGCTCTGCTCGATGCGCCACGTCGCCCACAACACGGCGGCCAATACCGCCAGAAAGATGTAGTAGTAGGGCAGCGCCGAGGTGAACGAGAGGTCCAGGACGGTGCGCGATACGGCCGGTCCCGAGATGCCCTGGGCGCCGCCGACCCACTCCCAATTGGTCACGAGCACGCGCACGAGCTCGGCGACCGCGATGGTCGCCATGCTGAAGTAGTGGCCCGAGAGGCGCAGCGTCGGCACCCCGATCAGCGCGGCGATCAGGGCTGCAATCAGCGCCCCGAGCGGAACGCCGGCGAGCGGAGGCAGCCCGAAGTGGCTATAGAGCGCGAGGGCGGAATAGGCGCCGGCACCGAAAAACACCGCATGCCCGACCGAAACCTGGCCCGCATATCCACCGATCAAATTCCAAGCCGAAGCGCCGACGGCGGAGAGCAGCACCAGAGCACCGAGGCGCTGGTAGACCGGCACGCTGGCGGTCAACAGCGGATAGGCCAGCACAAGGGCGCCAATGGCGCCATAGAGGAGGCGACGTCGCATTATGCCTTACCCATCAGGCCCTGCGGCCTGGTCCACAGCACAAGGACGAACAGAAGGTAGACGACCACGTCCTTGTAAACCGGCCCGATCAGGAAGGCCGAAAGCCCCTCGATCACCCCGATCAGCAGTCCCGCAACCAGGGCTCCCGGCACGCTGCCGAAGCCGCCAAAGGCAACCGTGACGAAGGCAACGATGGCGAGCGTTTCGCCCACGGTCGGCGAGGTGTAGAAAAAAGTGGCGATCAGCGCGCCGGCGATGCCGGTCGAGCCGGCGGCCAGCGCCCATGCCACGGCCTGCATGCGCTCGGGCCGGATGCCCATCAACTGCGCTGCCGTTGCATCCTCGGATACGGCCAGCATCCGACTGCCAAGCGCTGAGCGCGTGAGCAGCAAGTGCAACATCAAGGTGACGAGCAAGCCGACCGCTCCGGCGAGCAGACGCGGGGCATCGATCCGGATACTGCCGATCACGAACGGTGATCCCAGGATGTCGTCGGGCAGCGTCTTGAAGTTTGCGCCGAAGTACCAAAAAGCCGAGTAGCGCAGCAGTAGCGCCAGTCCGAAGGTGCCGAGGATCTGCGCGAGCATAGGTCCCCGCATAATATGACGGACGAGCAGCAGATAACTCAGGACGCCGATGGTCGCCAGGATGATGGCGGCGATGGGCACTGCCGCGGCAGGGCCGCCGCCAAACGCCGTCCAGACGATGAAGGCGGTGTACATCGCCAGCATGACGAAGTCGCCATGCGCGAAGTTGATCACGTTCATCATCCCCCAGATCAACGTAAGACCGGACGAAAAAAGTGCGTACACGGCCCCAATGAGCAGGCCGCTCACGATCACTTGCAGAAGAATGGCGGACATGGATAGGGGGCCGGCAGCTGTGGTGCGTACGACCCAAGGGCGTGAGGCTCGGGTCGCATGTCGTTAAATCGCGTTCATCATCTACCAACCCTTGTAGGGAAGCTTCAATTCGCCGGCGGCCTTGTCCTTCGGCCACACCGGCACGTACTTGCCGCCCTGCATTTGCGTAATGAGGCTGGACGCCAGGATATTCTGACCTTTCTCATCGAACTTGACACCGTTGTAACCAGTTACGACCTGATTGACCTTGAGATCGGTCGCGCGCAGGGCCGCCTGAATCTTGGCGGCTTCGGTGGAACCAGCACGATTGATCGCGTCGGCCAAGATCAGCATACCCTGCATGGCGCGCGCCGAAGCGTCATCCAGGTCGACGTTGGTCTTCTTCTTGTAGAGGTCGTTGACCAACGCGCTGAGCGTCCCGGGCTTGCCCGGGGCGAAGGAGGAGCGATTGACGAGACCGTCGACCAGTGCACCCGAAGTGCTCACGAAGGAGGGATCATTGAAGCCGGCATTGTCGGCGATCATGATCGCTGGTTTCCAGTTCAGGTCCTTCATGGTCTTCGCGTAGAGAATGGCGTCCGACGTATAGGATATAAAGATAACAACGTCGGGGTTCTTCTCCTTGAGCTGGAGTACCTGCGGTTGCACGTCGGTTGTGTTGGCCGAATAGGGGATCACCTGCGAGACGTTGTGGCTCTCCTTTGCGAACACTTCCCGGATCACGCTGGCGACGGAGTTTCCGTATTCCGTATTCTCGTTGACGATGGCGATCGAGGAAACCTTCTGCCCGGCCGCTTTCTGCTCCTTGAGAAAATCCGAGTAGGCGCGGGCGAAATCTCCCGCTACTGGCGTGGCGCGGAAGAACCATTTGAATCCACGTTCCGTCAGATTGGCAGCAACCGATTCCGGAGTGATGAACGGAATGCCGTGCCGCTCTGCCATTGCACTAGTGGTAACCGTGATGCCCGATTGATAGGCGCCGATCAGCGCAACCACCTTCTCCTCGGTGATCAGACGCAGCGCCTGATTCTGACCGGCCGCGGGCGTTCCTTGGTTATCGGCGAACACCACGTCGATTTTGGCGCCGCCAAGCCCGGGCAGACCGCTGCCGGCCGCAAGCGGCAGATCCTTCAACTCCGGGTGGTCGTTGTTGACAATCTCGACGGCCAGCTCGATGGCGGCCTTCGAGTAGTTGCCCGCGCTCGCCGCGTTGCCGCTGAGGGGATAGATCGCCCCGACCTTCACCGTCTGCTGCCCGACCGCATCGCTCATGCCCGCAAAGGCCAGGAGCACGGCAGCCAAACTGAACAATCGACTCAACATCGTTTTCTCCCGTCACGCGTAAGGTTCGGCCCAGGCGTCGGTGCACTTCGTCCCCTTGGCACGTCCTCACCGAGCGCGTCGACTATGACATGCCCAAAGGCGACCGGTCCACAACCCGCGGCAAAAGCACGCCACAAAGCCAAAGGGCCGGCGGGAGAAATCTATGCTGGCCTGGTAGCCCCTGCTAGTGTGACGCGGTGCCCGCGCGCGATGGGTTGCTGAAGAGGGCGATGATGCGCGATTACCTGGCTTGGCGGCTGGCCTTCGGCGTCACCACACCGTCCACGAATACCGTCGTTCAGCCCGAATACGATGACATGCGACCGGCCGGCGTGACCAATCATCTGGCGCGTATGGTCATCCCGGACATGCCCATCCGGAGCAACGAGGATTTCGATCAATCGATTCGCCTGATCGATGCAGCCCTTGAAGACGCGGTCGACCGCGTGATGGACTGCAAGCCGAACGCGTTCATCCTCGGTATCTCGGCCCTATCGATCTGGGGTGGTAACCAGACGTGGTGCGAGGTGCTCAAGCGGCGCGTCCGCGCCGTGGCTGGCTTCGATATTCCCGTGGCGCTTGCCGCCGATGCGGTGATCGAGGCGCTGAAACGCCATGGTATCAAAAAGAACATCGCGGTGATGGAGCCCTACTACCCTTCGATCGAGCCTAGGTTGCAGGGCCTGTTGGCGCCGCACGGCTACCAGATCGTCCGTTTCAACCACATGCGCGGCAAGAGTCCCGCTTCCTATTCGATCCTCACTGCACGCGACATGATTGAGGCCATCAAGGCCGTCGACGGTCCGGATGTCGAAGCCATCGTCCAATTCGGCGCCAATCTACCAATGGCGCGCCTCGCCGATGAAGCCGAACGCTGGCTCGACAAGCCCGTGATTAGCGTGAACGTTGCCACCTACTGGCACGCCTGCCGCATGAATGGCATCGACGACAAACTCTATGGCTTCACGCAACTGTTCGCGCGCTTTTAAGTGTCAGGCCGGGCAGCCACGCCCGCTCAGGCCAGCAACGAGCCTTTGGGATCGGCGGCCAGGATCTCGGCCTCGCTCAGCCCGAGCTCGCGGCGCACGATGTTGGTGCCCCGCGTCAGCGCGACCATTTTGTAGAAGGCGTGCAATCGGCTCATGCCTTGGCGGCCAAAGCCACAGTCGGTCGAGACGATGAGCCGCTCCGGCGGGATCACCTTTAGCGCACGGCGAATGAGATTTGCCACCTCCTCGGGGCGCTCGACCTGCAGCGTGCGATGGCTGATGACGCCAATTGCGATCTTCTTGCCAGGGCCGATACCCTTGGCAAAGCTTTCCAGCTCGTCGCCGCCATTGTCGGCCGCCTCGAAGGTGATGATGTCGACGTCGAGCCGGTCGAAATAGGGCAAGGCCTCCGTGTAATGGCGCCGCCGGGTTTCCGTGCGCTGGGCCGCGGGATTGCCCCAGCAGGTGTGGCACCACACTTCGCTCTTTTGGCGCAGGCCCCGTACCTCGCGGTTGAAGGCGTCGACCAGAAAATCGCCGGTAATCTCCTTGTCGTCGACACCGACCACGCCGTGGATCGCCGGCTCCTCAACCTGGATCACGGGACAGCCGGCATCGGCGAGCTCGTTGAGTTCGGCGTTCATGACCTCCGAGAGGGCCATGATGAGTTCGCGCCGTCCCCGGTAGTGCACGTTGTTGAGGCCAGTTGCCAGCATCTGCGCCGAGATTGCCCCGAACTTCACGGGCTTGCGCGTCTGGCGCTGGGCAACTTTCCAGAGGCGGGCGTATTCCAGCGGGCCGCGGGCGACCTCGCCGACCACATTGGGCAGCACGCGTGTTTCGAGCACCTCGAACATGATGTCTCCCGCCGTCTTATCGCGGCTCGATGCGGTGCGACCACGGCCGACATGATGACCTTCAAGCCCGATCAGGCGCTCGGCGGCGTAGCCGAACCAGGAGCGGCCGCCAACGTCGCAATCGCAGCGCGCGTCTCCGTCGCTGAAAAGATCGAGACCTGCCCGCGTCTGATCTGAGAAGTAGGCGGCAATGGCGTCGCTGTATTGCTCGCGGAAGCCGACCTCGGTCATCGCCAGCGAAAACGGGCGACCTTTAAGGTTTTCGACAAACCATTGCGGGCGCGGCAGCGAACCCGTGATGGTGGTCAGCAACGGACGATCCTTCGAAACTGTCAGCATGTCTCACTCCGTTGAAAGGTGGTGTCATTGTTGAGCCCATACCGTTGGCGAGCGTGGCCCACCTTCCTCTCCTGCGTCGCCGTGGCCTGGTCTTTATTTCTCCTATGCTCGCGCTGGGGTTTGGCGTGTTCAACGACACGGAGGCCTGCGCGATCCATCTTTCGTTCGCGCTGCTCCCTGCCTTTGCCGGCTATCCGGCATGCAAGTCCTCGACGCGTAACCGCGTGCCTCCTTCGACTGGCTGTTGGCGGCGGCCGGTCGCGGTGCCGCGCTCTATCTCATCGTTTCTACAACGATCTCGCCGGCGGCCGGGCCTGCCGACCCGCGCCGATATCATGGTGGCTGTGATTGGCGTGCTCGCTGTGATCGAGGCTTGGCGTGGCGCCGAAGGCCGTGGATGTCGCTGTTTTTGCTGAGCTTCTTGGTTTACGTCTTTACCGGCCCATGGTTGCCCGGTCTGCTCGTGCACAAGGGTGCATCGCTCGGCCGCGCCGCTTCGCATTTCTGGTTGATCGTGTCTTCGGCGTGGCGCTCGGGGTGTCGATGAGCTTCATCTTTCTGTTCGCCTTGTTCGGCGTGCCCCGTGAGAAGGCTGGTCACGCTAGCCGAGACGGTGCCGTTGGGCTCGACCTTGCGCATGCGCGACGAGAGCCAGTCCCGCTCGTGCGTCCTAAACATGCGCTCGGGTGAGGGCGGCGCTGAGCGCCTGGCGCGGCAGGGTCGCGGGTCGGCGCGCGGGGTCAAGACACTGTGGTCGGGAGGTTCGCTTCGGCAGCGACGCGGCCTAGTGTGACCTCAGCGCCGGCGACCCGGTGTAGTGCGTCCTGGTTCCCGCCGACCGCCCCAGCCATTACTGGTTCACCATTCCTGCGCTCGGACTGCCGGCCATCAGCGTCCTACTGCAGCGGTGGCGGCGGCCGACGTCGCAGCCCGCGCCGACGGCGGGCTGAGGCGATAGCCGCCCCCGAGGGCTGGAGCCCGGACCGGACGAGCCCGTCCCTTGCAGGTTACTGTTTGACTCCAGCGCGTCGCGAGAAGGTCGGGGCGGCCTGCACGCCATCCTTCATGGCGTCGATGACGATGCGTCGACCGTCACCATGCCGCTCCATCCGCAAGGCCGAGAAGGGGACGGCGATCTCCTTGTCGCCGATGCCGAGAAAGCGCCCGACGTTGATAATGGCGGCGGCAGCTTTGCCATCTGGCCCGATCATGAGATCGCGGATCGTGCCGAGGTTTTCACCGGCGGCGTTATAGACGTCCTGGTTGGTATACTCGTTGGGCGAGGCGCCGATCGAGGTCCAATCCTCGCGCGCCGCCGTGAGGAAGGTCACTTTAGTCGGGCCCTCGGCGACAGGCCGAGCCGGCGCCGGGAGGCTGGTCGTTTGTGTGGTCGGCACGGCGTCGACCGTGCGCTCTTCTCGGGGGAACAGGAACCAGAGCAGGCCACCGAGCGCGAGCAGGGGTAGGACCCAGTAGGCCCAGCTCGCGCCTCGCGACGTCGCCGGCGTGTCGTCGGCCACCCGCAGAGGCGCCGAACGCGGCGCGTCATAGCTCGACCGCGATGACTCAGAGGCGGGCCTGTCCTGCGACGCCATGCCGGCGCCCGGCTGGAAACCGCTCTGCTCCAAGAGTCGACCGAGGCCGGCGGGCATGGCGGAGGCAATCTCATCCTTTTGTCCGGTCAACAGGCGTGCCAGGCCATTGGCGTCCATGCCTTGAGCGCGCTGTTCGCGACCAAGGACGCCCATGATGATCGGCGTAAGGAGGCCCATCAGCATGCGCATCGGGCTCTCGCCGATGCCCAAGAACTTGCCAACCGTTGAAGCCAGCAGGCCGGACATGCCGCCGCCGAGCAACGACGACAGGAGACCGGAGCCTTTGTCCGCCATCTGCTGAGCCCCGGTGAGGCTGTTGACAAGACTGCCGAGCAGATCGGTCGGTTGCTCCGCGACGGCATTTGCCAGTTGTCGCGCACCGCCGGCACGGCCGGCGACGTCAGCCAATCCGCTCAGGATTGCCGGCACGGCAGCAGCGGTTGCCTTGTGGGCCATGGAGCGGTCGAGCCCAGTCGCGGAAGCCATTTTGCCAATGAGCTCCGGCGTCAAGAACCGCGAAATCGTCGATACAATGTTGTCGGTCATGGCTACATTCCCTTCTCGAATTGAGGCAGGCCGCTTGTCCTGAAATCGCTCGCACGTCGCTTCCTGGGTTGGTGTTGCCTGCAAAAAAGGGGAGACGCGGCCTTCGCCTGCGCGCCGGCTGCGCAAACCTCAGTCTGCGTCCAGATGGACGTGAACGCACTCAGGCATTCTCCGCAGACCGGGGGCAGATTGACCTGAGTAATTTGGCGCGGGCTTAGCCCGTGCCAAAGCGTGCCGGCGCCGGCGCGCCGTGCGGGCGCGGCCGTAACGGCCCGCGAGCTAGCGTGCCGCGCGTTTGGCGACGCCGCTATGTGCGCTATCGAGAGGTCGGCGCGCTACTTGGCGATCGAGCCGGTCGGCGACGCCGCCGTGGCAAGAGTACCGCAGGCAGCGGAGCCCATGGGCGGGCGACCAAGAAGCTCGGCAAGCGCCTCTCCGTTTCGCCGTTCACAGATGTGCGCGAGGTATGCCTCACCGCCGAAACCACGAATGCCCAACGAGCCAACCAGTGTAGACTCTGCTTGCTGCCACAGCGTCTCAATTACCTTTTTGACTTCGGGACGCCGCAAGCCCTCCCAGGTTGGAGCCTTGCGCTCGCGCGCGACCTCGACGTAGTGCATTAGGAAGGTCATGAGCGCCGCGAGGCCCGCGCGGTGGTCGACTTGGCCGTCGCGCTTGTGCAAGTCGACGAGCTTTGTCGCAGATGCGAGATCGTGGCTGTAAGCGTTTAGTTCGTCGAGCAGGTAGAGCAGGTCGTCGGCCGAGGAGGCGGCGCCGCGGCGAAGGTATGTTTGCACATAGCTGTCGTCGGCCTTGAACTTACCCGCAATCTCGCGAGGGGGATAAAAGCGCGACACCAGGTGCTGGCGCTGCACCGAGCCACCCGTGATCAGGGGATAGGCATCGAGTTGCTCGGTGAGAATGTGCACCGACTCGTGCACGGCCGTGGACAGGCCAAGCTGAACATCGTCGCACGTCAGGAAAGCCAAGAATTGCTTCTTGTCACGCATGGCAACGTAGACGGCATGTCCCTGCGGCGACAGACGCTCAAGATCGCGAATGGCTTGCGGCTGACAATCGGTCCGAGCCGCGGCAAAAGCTGGCGCTGAGGCAACGCTCAACAGGGCCACGATAGTGGCCATGAGAACTCCACGCATTTAAATTTTCCCCCGTGTGCTTCGTCGCTCTGGCGACGGGCGCAAGAGGGCCGCGCAATTTGGCGCGAGAGGGGCAAGAGCAAGGTCAGAATGCGGCAGCGCGGCACGCCGGCTGCGGCTTTTTGCTCAAGAAGTCAGGGTGTTCCGTGTTCTTCTTCAGGTCATCGTCTGATTGCTGACTGTCTCCCCCTCCGAAATAGTCGGCAGGGGAGCGGACGGAAATGAAATCCTATTCGGAGATTTAGCCATGATGAGATCCGTGAAGGGATTGTGCGGCGCCGCGGGCTTGCTAGCAGCGATGTCCCTAGGCTTCGCCGTGTCTGCGCAAGCTCAAGCTGAGCGGTCGAATTGCGCCGAATGCAACCGGCCCGCTAGCAAGGTCAACACCAGTTACAAGTACAAGACCGTTCAGCGCGTAAAAAACGTTACTCAATACAAGGACGTGAACAGGACGAGCTACCAAAAGCACGTCAATCGTATTGTCAATGTTACGCGCATCCAGCCGGTCACCCGCGTAAACGTCGTCACCCGGGTGCACAACCGCATGGTCGTGTTGCACCAGACGCAGCACGTTGCCCAGACCGCGACCCTGCCGACGCGAACGGTGACAACGGGCAAGACCGTCCAGATCAATCATCCAACCGAGCACCGAAACTGCAACTGCAACTAGCTTGTGATCACTGACGCAGTCACAAGCTAAGGTGCGTTCGCGGGGTGGGCCACTGCCGGCCTCCAGCCAAGGCGCGCTCCCACGCGGGCGCGCCTGCCGCCGATCGCTTCGTTGGGCGCGTCTGCCGCCGGCAAGGAGTAGCGAGATGGCAACCAAGACGAGCTTCAGCCGCGAGGAGTGGAACCGCATATTGGAGAGCGTTATGCTCTCGGGGATGGCGGTGACCGCCGCCGATCCGAGCGGTCTATTCGGCGTTCTCAAGGAATCCATGGCAACGGGGAGGACGTTGCTCGCCGCCAAGGCAGATCCGAGCTCCAACGAACTGATCAAGGCGGTCGTGAGCGATTTCGAAAGCGGCGAAGGTCGGCAGGCGGCCCGCACGCAAGTGCAATCGCGTCTTAAGGGCGTTGCGGTTGGAGAGATGAAGAACCAATCGATCGCTGCGCTACGCGAGCTATCGCAGCTGCTCGACAGCAAGGCGCCGAGCGACGCAGCGGGCTTCAAGACTTGGCTGCATCACATTGCCGAAAACGCCGCCGAGGCCGCGGCGGAAGGTGGCTTCATGGGGTTTGGGGGCACGCAGGTGAGCGAGGCCGAAAAAGCGACGCTGGCCGAGCTTTCCAAGGCTCTTGGTCTTCCCGCTTAGGCGGTATTTTTCCGACGCGCCCACCCGTGGCCGGCACGCGGGACCTGGGGGTGCGCCCTGGCCCGAGACACTGGCCCGAGACACTGGCCCGAGACACTGGCCCCGAGGACGCTGGCCCAAAGACGCTGCCCTGACACGGGTAACCTGAAAGGCCGAGGCAGCGGCCCAAAGGGTGGGCGTTCGCTCATCGCTGGCGCAGGCTGGACTTGAAGTCCTGCGCATAGCCCGCGTGGCGGGCTTGCGCCTCCGCTTCCCAGGGATGGGCACGGCACTTGCAGCTCTCAAGATAGGACGTGCGATAAACGAAAGCGGTTTTCAGGTCACGATAATACCGGCCATTTTCGTCTCTCATGTCTTCGAGCGGAGTTTCCGTCTCTTTCGTGACGTATAGTCTTGCCGGCGCCTCGCAACTTTGCTCGCACTTGCGCCGATCCTGCGCAAGGGAGGCGCGCGGGGCCGCAAAGCTGACGGGCCAGAAATAGCCGTCGCACAGGCGCACGCACACCGTTCGATAGCTGCCGCCGTCGCGGCTGCTGAAGTTCCTCGACCGTCCCTCCTCGCTCCGGAAGCCCGACGACCTGCGAGGCGTTTCGGACCTTGCCGAGCTGGGGGCGCGGCGCGA
>Ga0134122_10000655_pt1 | contig 23803 bp, 25 predicted proteins | sample KB302_FD_96461 | JGI IMG/M metagenome (GOLD analysis project Ga0134122, IMG submission 96461) | Terrestrial soil microbial communities without Nitrogen fertilizer from Kellogg Biological Station, Michigan, USA - KB3-0-2 | ecosystem: Environmental > Terrestrial > Soil > Unclassified ...
CACAAGCCGGCGCCGGCGATGAGCGTGTCCTCGATGTGCTGCTCGAACGAGTCGTCTTTCGAGAGCACGGCGGCGATGCCGCCCTGGGCGTAGTTGGTGTTGGATTCGTGGCGGGCGCGCTTGGTGAGGACCGCCACGGTTCCTGATCGCGCCGCCTTGAGCGCGTAGGAGAGGCCGGCCACCCCGCCGCCCAGGACCAAGAAATCGGCTGAAACCGCCATGGGAGGTGCCTTAACGCCGCTAACGTCCGGAAACAAGGCGCTTTTCTTGAGGATGAAGTCGGGGCGGACTAGAGTTGATCGCCCGTGGATCCGGGCATGCTGACAGGCCGAGCGTCCAGGCTCGCCGCCCTCGCGCTGGGGGCGTGGTGCGTGACGTCCTTCCTGGGGGTCGCCCGGGCGGATGGGATCTACAAGTACGTGGAGAAGGACGGGACCATCGTCTACACGAACGTCCCGCCGAGCGGGCGCAAGGCCCAGAAGGTCGCGGGGTCGTTCCGGGCGGCGCCGGCGCCGTCGGACGTGGTGCCGCAGGCGCGCGGGGCGGATGAGCTGCGGAAGAAGTACGACGAGATGATCGAGTCCGCGGCGATCCGGTACCGGGTCCCGGTGGCGCTGGTGCGGGCGATCGTCCAGGCGGAGTCGAATTACGACCCCACCGCGGTGTCGCCGGCGGGGGCGTCGGGGATCATGCAGCTGATGCCGGACACGGCGCGGGAGATGTTCGTGAAGGACATCTTCGACGCGAAGGAGAACATCGAGGGCGGGACGCGGTACCTGCGCGTGCTGGCCAACATGTTCAACGGGGACATGGTGAAGATGGTCGCGGCGTACAACGCCGGGCCGGATGCGGTGTCGAAGTGGGGCGGGACGGTGCCGCCGTACGCGGAGACGCAGGAGTACGTGCGGAAGGTGATCGCGCTGTACTTCCAGTACAAGGATCAGGTGGCGCAGCCCGCGCCGGCGTCGGTCGCGCCGGCCGCCGCGCGCGCCGGGCAGTAAAGCTTCGAGAGGTTGGGTAGAGCCGATGGCGCGGCCGGGGAAGTCCAGCGAAGACGAGTTCCTCCATGCCCTGTACCAGGGAGGGGAGCTGCTCGCCGCGGGGAAGGTGATCGAGGCGAAGGAGCACCTCGAGCGCGCGTACCAGCTCCAGCCGAAGAACGAGAAGGGGCAGAACCTGCTGGGGCTGACGTACTTCAAGCTGGGGATGTTCGAGCGGGCGGCGGAGATCTACGAGAACCTGGTGCAGGAGAACCCGGCGGACCCCACCCTGCGGGTGAACCTGGGGCTGGTGTTCCTGAAGACCAACGCGGTGGCCCGGGCGATCCGGGAGTTCGAGACCGCGACGGACCTGGCGCCGGAGCACAAGCGGGCGCACAACTACCTGGGGATCGCGCTCGCGCAGGCGGGGGAGTACGGGAGGGCGAGGGACCACTTCCAGATCGCCGGGAGCGATCAGATGGCCGAGAGGATGAGCAAGGCCATCTCGGGGGAGGGCGCGGCGGTGGCGGGGGCGACGCCGGTGCCGGCGCCGGCGGCGGACGCGGCGGAGGAGGCCGCATCCGATGGGGCGGCGGAGGGTGGGTATGAGATGCCCGAGCAGGTGAACGGGTCGGGGCACGAGCTCGTGCATCGGGCGGAGGAGGAGGCGCCGCCGGTGGCGGCGCAGGGAGGCGTGCTGCAGGCGCAGGACTGGGGAGCGCACTTCGAGGGGGGCGCGCCCGCGGCGGCGGGGGCGGGCGGGGACCAGGAGATCGCGCTGTCCACGGAGGACATCTCGGACGGGGCGGCGATCGCGGTGCAGCGGACGGCGCGGGTGGCGGCGGGGGATGACCAGTTCGAGGCGTCGTTCGTGGAGACGGCGGAGGCGCCGCCTCCGCCGCCGGAGGTGGCCCCGGTGGAGATGTCGGAGGTCGCGCCGCTGGTGGAGGCGGTGGAGCCGGTGGAGGTGGAGGCGCCACCGACCGAGGACCATTCGGCGGAGATCGTGGCGGACGCGGTGGAGGAGGAGGTCGCGCCGAACTTCGCGGAGGTGCATCCGCCGGGGGCGGGGCCGGAGCGTCCGCTGAGGCCGCTGGAGGTGAGCCGTCCCCCGCGCGACTCGAAGCCGGTGTCGGCGCCGGCGGACCTGCCGATCGCGGAGCTGGCGCCGAGGGTGGCGATGTTCTCGGCGCCGCGGCCGGGGCCGTTCCTGATCGACGCCGAGGCGGTGGCCATCGTGGTGCAGGGGGAGATCCTGACGCGGGTGGTGGGGCTGGTGGCGCAGAGCGGGCAGTTGGAGATGTCGCCGCAGAACCGGCGGTTCCGGGGGCGGACGAGCGACAAGACGTTCGGGGAGGGCGAGGCGCAGCTGATGCGGGTGGTGGGGAAGGGACGGCTGGTGGTGCAGGTGCCGAAGCGGACGCTGGTCTCGGTGGACCTGGATGACGAGAGCGCCTACTTCCTGGAGAGCACGGTGTTCGGCTTCGAGGAGCCGGTGGCGTTCGAGAACGGCCGGGTGCCGTCCGACGTGGCGCCGGACCTGGACCTGGTCCACCTCAGAGGGAAGGGGAAGGTCCTGCTGAGCCTGCCGGGAGGACTGCGGTCGCTGGAGGTGACGGAGCAGGAGCCGGTGACCGTTCCCCTCTCGAACATGGTGGGGTGGCACGGGAACCTGTCCCCCAAGGTGATCGCCCTCGCGCGGGACAGGAGCGGGCAGGTCACCCGGGCGGGGATCGAGCTGTCGGGAGAAGGGTTCGCACTCCTCAGCGTGGGCGTGAGCTGAGACGCCTTCGGCCGGGCGCCCGTGGTATTGGGGCGCGATGGCGGCGAGCGACAAGGCCTTACGCAAGCAGCAGAAGCGGGAGGAGCGGGCGCGGAAGAAGGCGTCGCGCCGGCCCAGCGTGCTGCGGGAGCAGTTCTGGAACCTGCCCAACATGCTGACGCTGGGGCGGATCGCGATCATCCCGGTGTTCGTGTGGCTGACCTACGACGCGGACCCGCTGACGTCGCTGCTGGCGGCGTCGCTCTTCACCCTGGCGGCGGTGACGGACGTGGTGGATGGGGTGCTCGCGCGGCGGTGGAACCAGATCACGATCGTGGGGAAGTTCATGGACCCCCTGGCGGACAAGCTGATCGTGATGGCGGCGTTCGTGATGATGGTGCGGCTGGGGCGGATCGCGGCGTGGGTGGTGATCGTCCTGCTGGCGCGGGAGTTCATCGTCAGCGGGCTGCGGACGATCGCGGCGAGCGAGGGGATGGTGATCGCGGCTGGGCAAGAGGGGAAGTGGAAGACGTCCCTCCAGCTGTGCGGGGTGATCTCGCTCTGCGTGCACTACCCCCACCCGATGGACATGATCTGGGCGACGTACGTGGTGGACTTCAACAAGGTCGGCAAAGCCCTCATCTACCTCTCGGCGGTGATGAGCGTCTGGTCGATGGCGGTCTACTTCCGGGCCTTCGTCCGAACGATCGGCGGGGCAAAGGGCAGCGCGGAAGCTTGACCCCCCCGGAACCCTTGGCTATATCCGGCACCCCCACCGCAAGGTGGGGACCAAGTGAATATGCGGGAATAGCTCAGCGGTAGAGCATCGCCTTGCCAAGGCGGGGGTCGAGGGTTCAAATCCCTTTTCCCGCTCAGAATTCAAGGGTTTAGATGGACCGGCCACTACATCAGCCCGAACTGATGTAGTGGCCGGTGTCTTTCGGGGGCAAATGGCCTTCGTCACCGAGGAACGACTTGCCCGGGAGCGAGGCCCTCTAACCGAGGGCTTCGTGAAACTCGCGAAGAGTTTGAGCGAGGAGAGCGATCTGTTCCTTTCCCATTCCAAGCACGACACCAAGCATATCGACGCCGCAGTCACGCTTTTGCGGGAGGTTGGTGCCCGGGTGTACGTCGATACGTTGGACTCCGAACTGCCAGCCATGAACGCCGAGGAGAGGGGTGGTTGAGTTTGTAGACGTCGCAGCCGTGAATGCCGGACAGGATTGGTTTGTTGTGGTCCTTGGCGCAGTAGGACTGAGACCAGGCGAAGGTTCCATGTGGTTGCACCCAGAACCGTGATGTCCGTGCTGGCTACTTCACAGCCTTCAGCCCCGCTCCACTGCTCGCCACCTGCTCTATCGATTGTGCCCGGAGTGCCGCCCAGGTCCACTGCTCGCGCGCCTCCGCGGCGAACCGGCCGTACCGCTTCACAGTCAGGCCGATGTCGCGATGGTCCATCCAGGCGTTCACCGTGGAGAGCGGGATCCCGTGCGAGAACAAATTGCGCAGGCCCCTACGGGTACCCCGGTCGGGATGACATCGTTGACGCTTAGTTCGATTAGAGGGAGGATGTCTCGACACGCTTGTTGCTGGGCCTGTTTCTGTCGCATGCGCAAGAGGAGGGGAGAATGATTGCACGCCGCTTGATGCTGGCTTGTGGGTTGTTCACGTTGATTGGCTGTGGCGCGACGGAGCAACTTTCATATGAAAGCGACCTGGCCGCGATTGACGCGACACATCAGGCGACTACGGTCGTTGCCATCACTCCCGCAACGCCCGAGATGATCGACGCGGCGCTTCATGGCAAGCCGCCGCCCGTCAGTGTCGAGTTGCTAGGAAGCTGTCACGGCAATATGAGCTGTCCTCCTGAATATGGATCATGTGCTAGCTGGTCCTCCTCCTACGTCTGCGGTACCACGACCGTGGACTGTTCTTGTGTGAAGTGCACTGGTGCTGGCTGCTTTACGGGAAACTGGAAGACGACCACTACGGAAATCTACCGGGTCTGCTTCAACCAAGCCGGAGTGGCTTGTACCGAGTACAGGAATACGTCTTCTTCTCTATGCAGCCTAGTTCCCGTGTGCGGATAGGTGCACGCACCTTTCTCGCTGTGCCCCATCCACGCGCTGACAGTGATGATTGGGATCCCGCGCGAGAGGCAGGCCATGGCGAAGTAGCGGCAGATCCCTCATGGCCGCGCCCTCGACGCAGGAGGCATCTCGGGGCGGCGTCAGGCGCGCCCGTAGACGGGGATCGCTGCGCCGCTGATGATCGCGGCGTCGTCAGAGACGAGGAACGCGAGCACCTTCGCGACCTCCGACGTTCTCGGCCAGCGTGAGAAATCCGCCTGCGGCATCGCGGCGCGGTTCGCGGGCGTGTCCATCGTCGAGGGCAGCACGCAGTTCACGGTGATTCCGTGGTCGCGGTTCTCCGCGGCGGCCGCCTCCACCAGGCGGGTGACTCCCAGCTTCGACACGCTGTAGGCGAATGCGTTGGCGCCGGGCTCGCGCGCCGCTCGGCTGGAGACGTGGACGATCCGCCCCACCCCCGCGGGCTTCATGCGCCGCACGGCGTGCTTGGTGAGGAGCGTCGCCGTGATGAGGTTGATCTCGATCTGCTGGCGCAGCATCGCCAGGTCCGTCTCGTCGATCGCCGGCCCCGCGGCCCAGCCGCCGATCACGTTCACCAGCGCGAGCGGCGCGGCCGGTAGCCCCTCGAAAAACGTGCGCACGCTGGCCTCGTCGGACGCGTCCAGCGCGCGGTGGTCGACGCCCGCCAGCGCTGTGCCCTCGCGCGGCGCGCGCCGCTCGCCCACCACGACGCGGGCACCGCGCGAGACGAGCTCCTCGACGGTCGAGCCACCCAGACCGCCAGTACCGCCGGTGACGACGACGAGGCTTCCGGAGAGCGCGGGCATGGTCCGTCCTTTCGCCTTTTCCGCGGGAGAATACAGGGTTCGGCCGCGCGCAAGGGGCGCTCCGGACCCGCTGGAGCGCGAGATGGTCTGGGAACCGACCAGCGCTGGCCATTTTTCCGGGCCAGGTCAGAACACCCCGGCGAGCCCCGCCACCGGAGTGCCTCGCACCGAGCTGGCGAAGGGTGCCCAGCGGAGCGAGGCCGTCGCGGCCGGCGGAGAGGCGGCCGGCGCCGGCATCCAGGCGAATGCGGCCGCATCGAGGGCGACCATTCCGAGCGCTCCGGCCGACACACCCAGGCCTGCTCCAGCCCCCAACCCGGTCAAGCTGATATTCAACTGGATGAGGTCGAAAAAGGCGCCCATCAAGCCCCCGACCAGGCCCCCGAGCAGCGCAATACCGACCCGGAGCCCAAGGTCGCCCGCCCCGACCCATCCACGGCCGTGGAAGAGGTGCACGAGCGGCGGACCGAGGGCGTAGAGCGCGATGCCGCCGGCGACGAGCCGGCCGCCCACGAGGTTGCCCTGGCTGGCCAGGCCGAACCCGGCCCAGGACAGCGCCAGGGCCGGCACATCGAGCGCGAGCGTCTGCCACCCGTACCACCCCAGGAGCGCGGAGGAACTGCCGGTCGCCAAGGCTGGCGGCGGCTGCTCCGGTGACAGGGATGGAGCAGGCAGCGTGGCCGGCGTCTCCGCAGGCGCCGATTGGACCTCTCCCAGGGTGAGCAGCGAGGCGGCGAGCAGGAAGATCATGGGCGGCAGAGTACCGAATGGGCAACGGGGGGCCAGCGAGCCATGGCCGCCACGTGCTTAGTGGGGCCGGCCACCGCTCACTGCAGCAAACCGGCCGTAGCGCTTCACCGAGAGGGGTGGCGGGATGCTCCGCCCGTTGGTGACGGTGACGTAGGCGTACGTCTCGGGCATCAGCACCGGCTGCATGCTCTCCTGAGGGACCTCAGAAGGTGCCGGTGATGCCGGCCACGCCGCCGCCGGGCACCAACCACACCATGGGAGTGGCGTTCACCGGCGCCATGTTCGCCGGAAGGGAAGGGATGCTCACCTCGTACCCCACGATGGATCCGGCGATCGCCCCCGCGATCGTGAGGGCGGGTATCAGGTAGGGCCCTACGGTGGCGACGGACGGGACCAGGCCGGCCACCTCGAGCGAGTAGTCGATGGCCACGGCTCCTCCCAAAGCCGCGAATGCACCGACCAGGCCGCCGGCGAGGGACGGCCAGAGATGGAACGGCCTTCCCATCAGGTAACCGGCAGTGGCGACCCCCAACCCGGAGCCGAGGGCGATCCCTGAGAACCCTCCGAGCACCATCCCGAACACGCCGCCGTAGGGGTACCAGATGTCACATCCGGACGGTTCACCGGAGAAACACTGCGGCGGGAGCAGGAAGTTGCCGATCTGGTAACCGGCGTAGCCGGCCGGGATCGTCAGCGCGACGGCTCCGACGGCCCCCACGAGCACCTGGAGGGGGAGATGCGATTCCCCGGCGCGATCCTCGGCCTGAGCCAGCGACGAGGCGAGCGCGATGCATACCACGAGCGTCCGCGAAACGGCCTTCATGAGCGTCCCCGATGGATCCACCGGCCCGGGCCACTCACGAAGCATCCGGAGTGCCAAACTGGTGGATGCGCTCGAGCGCCGCAAGGACCGGGAACCACATGGAGCCCGTGAGACGGACGAGCCGTCACCCCCACGGAATCCTGAGAGTGCCGTGCCCTCCGGGTCCGTCGAGGCCGGCCCGGAGCCCGTGGTCGTTGGGACTGGCCTGGCGTGGAGCCTCAACTACTTCACGATCTTCAGCCCCGGCTCCCTGCTCCACAGGCTCCGCCCGGAGCGCTGCCCAGGTCCACTGCTCCTTGGGCGTCGGCAGCGAACTTGCCGTATCGCTTCACCGTCAGGTCGATGTCGCTGTGGCCCATTCAGGCGCTCACGGTGGAGAGCCGGATCCCGCGAGAGAGGCAGGACACGGCGAAGTAGTCCGCGCAGTACTCCAGGGAGACCGAATCATCGAAGAGGCATGGGACGTCCAGTTCTTTGGAATCGCTCGAACACCCTGCGGTGACGATGCGCCATCACTGCCGACGAATCGCCGCAGCTCCGGGCTGGCCTCCTACGGGAGTCCAAGCTCATCGGCCCCGTGACCGTTCACCCGGTGCTGCTGAAGTACGCGCCCCACCGCGTGGCCGCGCGGGTGCCGCCGACGGCGTGGGGGCTGGTGACGCGCACCAGGAACCGGCCCCTGCGTGCGGGCGGGGCCGGTGGCGGATGGCCGTTGTGCATGTGCGGGGGGAGCAGCGCCCAGTCGACGTCGGGGCGCGCGTCGTCGCCGGCGTGGAAGAGCATCCCGTCGCCCTCCCCGCGCACCACCACCAGGGCGTCCTGCCGGATCTGGCGCACGCGCCGCACGGGCGAGGCCAGCGTTTCGGTGAGGACATGCGCCTCGAACCATTCGACGGCCTGCGCGAAGGCCTGGCAGCCGCGCTCGTGCGCCGCGCGCCCGGCTTCCAGCTCGGTCTGGCGCTCCCGGACCGTCTCGGCGTCCGCCTGCGCGCGGCGCTTGCCACGGAAGGCGAGCGCCGCCCGGACGCCGGTCCCCGCGGCCCCCAGGAGCAGCAATCCGCTGAACAGCGGCACGCCGATGGGAAAGACCGTCACCGCCACCAGCACGGCCACAGCCGCTCCGCCGTACCCGACCAGCTCGCGCTGCCGGACGGCGAACGCGTTCGTCGCGCTGGTCAGCTCGCGGGCGGCCCGCAGCACGTCGTCGTTCAATCGATCGTTCTGTTCGGAGAGGCGCGCCGCCAGCGACTGGAGCGACCGCAGATGAAGCGCGCCCGCAGTGCGCACCTGCTGCGCCAGCCGGCGCAGGTTGCGCTCCGGGGCAGGCGGCTCCGGCGCGTCGGACGGCGCCTGCGGCTCGCCGACCACCCGCAGCTGGGAGATCTGCTCGTGGACCAGGCGCAATGCCTTCGCCATCCGCTGGCGAAGCTCCTCCTTGGTTTGCCGGAAGACCGGGTGCCGGCGGAGGTTGGGATCGCTCTCGGCGATCATCAGGATCTGGGGGTACAGCTTGAAGGCGGAGGTGAGCTCTCGGGTGGCGTCGTCCTCGCGGCCCACGGCCAGGTACCGCACGGCCAACTCGAGGTGCGCCCGCGCGAGCCAACCCGCATGATCGACGGCCTGCTCCGCCAGCCGCACCCCTTCCTCGTGCTGGCCCATCTCGCCTGCCGTACGCGCCGCCAAGATGAGGCTGGCGGCCGCGAGCACGGGCTGCGTCCGCTGCTCCGCGAGGCGGGCGGCGCGAACCGCGAAGCGCAGGGCATCTCGCTGATCGGAGCGGCGATGCGTCCCGGCCAGCAACATCGCCAGGCAGTAGTTGGCCTTGGGGTCGAGCGGATAGAGCTCGACCGAGGAGCGCAGGTGCCGTAGCGCCACGAACCGCTCGCCCAGATCCATCACCTGGAGCGCGATCTCCATCTGCTCGGCGGCCGCCACGCGCGCCGGGCCCTCTCCCGAGCCGCCGCCGCCGTCCAGGTCACCCACGCCCTCGCCGGCGTATCGGCTCTCGAGGTGCAGCAACTCCTCGAGCGAGAAGGTCTGGTCATCGCCACCGGCCTCCGGCTCGGACGGCTCCGGCGATGGTGCATCGTCAGGGTCGCCGAGCTGGGCCCGCCATCGGGCCTCCGCCCTGATGCGCACCTCGATCAGGTTCTTGAGGATGGTCTGGAAGATCTCCTCGGCCGCCTCGTCCGCGCTCTCCGGCTCGCCCAGGCAGCGGTAGGTGTGGCTCGCCGCCACCGCCCGCTGCAGTTGCATCAGCCCCCCGTCCTTGGCGTAGCGGATGCGGTCGTTGCGATACGAAGGCCCCACGAAGAACGGGAGCACCACCACCTCGGCGCCGGGAGCGACGGCCGCCTCGTACTCGAGGTGCGTATGGCTCCGCCCGCCGGCGTCCGGCGCGGGGTCGCCGTACGTCTCGCCAATGAGCAGGATCATCACCTCGGACTGCCTCACGGCCGCGACGCAGTCCTCGGCGGGCGGGCGGTGGCTCACATGGCCATCGTCGAGGTCCACGGCCTGCAGTGGAAGCAGTGGACAGCTCTCGATTCGTTGCCGCAACGCCTGCCTCAGCTCGCGGAACTCCTCGAAGCGTGAGGACAGGAAGATCTGGATCCGCACGGTGGCCATGCGTAGTGCGCTCCTCGCAAGCTCGACGCCCAGAGAAACGAGGAGGGGTCGGAAAATTACCCGCCTGCGTTCCTGGCTGCCGCGGAGGCGCCGTCGCGGCGAGGCCCCTCGGGGTTGCTCTGGGGCTCGCCCAATGCCTGCTGCACCTGCGATTCAGCCAACTTGCCGAAGCACCGCTCCACTGCAAACCCTGCCAAGGCGGGGTCGAGGGAGCGCTGGGTCCGCGCTGCCGCCCTTCATCGGCCCCTCGTGCAGCTCCTCCCTGAACACCGGACCACCTAAGACGTGAAAGGCCGTTCGGGCCGCCCCGAACTTTGATGAGATATCGTTCTTTCCGGGAGGTCCGGTGAGAAGGCCGATCGTCTGGGTGCTGCTGGCTGGCTCGCTGTCGAGCGGATGCCCCCCGCGGCCTGAGTCGCCGGGGGCCGGCCAGCCGGCGCCGCGGCCCAGCCAGGCGGAGATTGCGCCGCAGCCGCTCGGTGAGCCGGGATACCTCCCGGTCGCCCCCGGACAGTCGATCGCCGCGGATGCCGCGCTGGCGCCGGCGCGGGCGGATCCCGCACCGTCCTGGAAGGAGGTGTCCCGGGCTCAGGTGGCGCTCGAAGGCGGCCCCTTGCAACTGGTCATCCTGGAGCTGCCCGGCAGCGGCGCTGGGCTCGTGCTCCTGCGGCCGGAGGGGACCGGCCGCCGCGTCATCAACACCTACGGCATCCGCTGGGACGGGCTGGGCGTGGAGATGGTCGTCCGGGGGCAGTGGACGTCGCCCGACCGGCGCGCCGCCCTGCTCCTCCTCCAGGTGGACCGGGAGAGCCGCGGCTACCAGGCGACCCCTGGCGACGAGAGCTCCGCCGTCGAGGCCGAGACGTCGCGGAGCTGGGTGGTCCTCGGCGTCACGGCGGCCAGGGCGTGGCTGGCGGCCCCCGAGCTGAACCGCCACACGGCGGCGCGCTTCCAGCCTCAGCCGGACGCCCTGCGCCTGGTCGCCTGTGTGTCGCGCACCTCGGCGGAGGTCTTCGAGCTCTCGCCGTCCACCCTCACGTTCGGCGCGGCGCACCCCGCGCCGGGCCCGTGCCCCTGAAGGTCGTATGCCAGCTTGCCAGGTCGTCGTTCAAACGCAGAGCGCTCCTGGAGGCCCCACCGCCACGCTCGCCAACGCGTGGGTGTACTGGCGGGAGGGAGGGAACCTGACGGTGCTGCGCACCAACCAGGACGGCCGGCTCGTGTCGCTCAGCTCCGGCGGCGACGCCACCCGGCCCTGGGACTACGGCCCCTTCTTCACTACCACCACCGGTACCCAGGTCGAGCTCTTCCACGGGCTCGGCGCCCGGCCGGCGCCGTCCGCCAGGCTCTCCGATCCTCCGAACGTCTTCGCGCCGCGGACGATCGCCTTACCGGCGACCCCGGTCGCCACGCCCACGCCGGTGGCGCCGACCAGCCCCAACACCCTCACCGCCGTCCCCACCGCGGTGGTGGTCATCCCTGCCATGCCCATCCGGCTCACCAACCCGGTCGAGCTGTCGCTCTGGCCCGTGCTCTGGGAGCCGGCGAGCGGGAGCTTCGCCACCGACGGGCTCAACCAGGGCGCGGCGCTCTGGACCGGCGCCGGCCTCACCGTCACCGAGAACGGACCGGCGGCGGCGCCCGCGGCCGGCGTCCGCCCGAAGGAGCGCGGGCTCCGGGTGGCCGGCACGGTCGCCGCCGGCGCGACCGGCGTGAAGCTCCAGGTCCTCGACCGCAACGGGAGCGTCCTCGCGCTTCGGCAGACCTCCGCCAGCACCACCGACGTCACCGAGATCGCCGGGACGCTCGGCGCGGCGGCCGGCGCCGACCGCCCCTTCGAAGCCACCCTTTACTTCGCCCGCCCGGCCGACGCCTTCGGGGCGGTGCAGATCGCCGTCCGCCCGGACGGCCTCACCCCGGCGCAGATGGCCAGCTTCGCCTGCCACCTGGTGGGCGTGCAGATCGCGCTGGTCGCGGACACCGCCAACGGCCAGAGCCGGAACCCGCCGCGCGGCGAGGCCCAGGAGGTCATCATCGTCGACTTCCTCGACTCGCCGCAGCCGACCCAGCCGGCCATCTCGGCCGAGACGCGCGCGCGGCGGATGCTCGCCTACGACATCACCAACCGGCAACGGCCGCTCGCCCCCGGCAGCGCGACCCAGGTCGACACGCCCGAGATGCCGATGTGGATGGCAGAGCTCCACCTGCTCGGGCTGGACCAGGCGGCGCTCGAGGACCTGCTGCTCCGGCGCCCGCACCTGGCCACCCCGCGCCAGGGGACCCTGGAGCTGTCGTTGAGTTGGACGCTCGACCTCTCCTGGGACGGGCCCGACGTGGGGACGGGCTCGCCGCGGCTGTACCAGTACAACGCCTCGTTCCCGGGGACCCAGGCCGTCCGGCTCGCGCTGGACGCGCAGAACCACGTCGCGGGCGTGGGCTCGAGCGGGGACGTCACCGGCGCCATCACCCCCGCGCCGGCGCAGCTGAGCTTCCCGGTCTCGAACCGCCGCTTGCCGCTGGTGGTGGTCAACGGACAGAGCCGCGCCTGGGGGCGGCAGTCCGGGGCCACCTCGCGGGAGGCGCTCCTGGTGGAGTGGCAGCCGGCGATCGTCAGTGGCACCACCGAGATCATCCGCGGCGGCGATGGCCGGATCGCGCTCGCCTCCCTCTCCGTCGACGGCCGCCGCGCCGATGCAGGGGTCTTCACCGCCCCGGCCTCGGGGGCTGGTGGCTCCACGGCTGCCGGGAGCACCGCCGACGCGGAGTTGCCCACCTTCCGCGTCCGCGGGGTCAACCCACCGGTCCCCGCGACCGCCCTGATCGACGCGCTGGTGGAGGAGTACGTGAACGCCCACGCCGCCGTGGCGTCGGTGACCGCCCTCACGCTGGCGTGCTGGCAACAGACGGTCCGGCTCATCTTGGCCCACGAGGCCGGCCACCAGTTCGAGCACCGGGGCGCCGGGCGGCGGCGGTACGCGGGGCAGTATCACGGGCACGAGCAGGACATGCCCATCTTCGGGCCGCCCCACGGCTACGGGTACGGCCAGCACGACAATCCGCCGGTCAGCGACGACGGCGCCTGGAGCGTCGTCGCGAACATCCGGGAGTCGGTCCGGCGGGTCATCCAGGACAAGGGCGGCTCCGCCTGGGGCCTGATCTCCGGCCACCTGCCGGCGGCGATGAACCAGCGGACGAGGGCGGCCTACCAGCGGGAGCTGGTGCGCCGCTACAACGGAGGGACGGAGCTCCGCTGGAACGCCACCTCGAACGACTGGGAGATCTTCCCCACCGTCGCACAGTGGGCGAACAACGCCGACCACTCCCAGGGCGCCAACCCGCGGCTGCTCTACCCGAACAACGTGCTCGGCACGGCCGTCGTGTATTCGAACGGCGCCGGCGCGGCCGCGACGTTCCCCTGGCCCATCGCCTTCACCGCCGCGAGCTACGGGCCCGGCACCTGACCCGGGCTAGCAACCGTACTCCTCCACCAGCTTGTCCTTGAACGCGGACGAACAGGTGCCGTCGACCTCCAGGTCGTGGTCCTCCTGGAAGGCGCGGATCGCGGCCTGGGTGGGCGCGCTGGGGCGCCCGTCGATCGCCCCGGAGCCGTATCCCAGGTTCTTCAGGCGCGCCTGCACGCCGGTGAGATCCTCGCCGACCTCGTCCACGGGGTTCAGGTCTCCGATCTGGAGCGTCCAGGCCACCCCCTGGATGGCGAGCACCGCGGTCTGCTGGTGGAGGGGGACCTCCTCCTTGACGGCGCCTTCCCCGTCCGTCTGCTTCTCGCGGACCTCGCTCCCGAGATCGAGCGTGTAGGCCACGTTCCGGAGCGGCTCCCCGTGGACGTCGCGGAGGCGGAGATGCAGCTTCCGCTTCGCGTCCTTGAGCTTGAACCGGTGGGCCTGGCCGGCGGCGACCTCCACCTTCTTCGCCTCCGGCTCCGGGATGAACACCTGGTCGCCGGGATGGATGAGGTCTGGGTTCGGCCGCTTCCGCTTGAAGTCGGCGTTGCTGGGATGGTTGTAGATGATCCGGAAGTCGGAGAAGCCGTACCTGCGGGCGATCTGCGAGAGGCACTCGCCTTGCCTGACGGTGTGCTGGGCCATCGACGTCGGACCGACTCCTGGAGTCCCTCCGGATGAGACGGGGTGATGCTAGCGCGGAGGCTGGCCTCCGCGAAGCTCAGGAGGCTGCGCTCGGAGAGCGGTTCGTTCGGCGGATTCCGGGTGTCGAGCGCGACGAGTGGCGCGGCTACCTCTTCCCGAACGCGGCTGCGACGTCGCGAGCGAACTCGGTAATTCGGCGTGGTTCGCGGCCGGTGATGTCCTTCACCGCCGACGTGGGGGCCGCCATCCACCCGTTGGTGTAGGCGGTGAGGTAGTCGCGCAAGGACACCTGCCGGTAGTCGTCACCGCCCATCTTCGCGATCGACTCCACCACGCTCGCCACCGGCACCGGCACGTGCTTCACCGGTTTGCCGACCGCTTCACTGATCGCCGACGCCACCTCGGTCATCGCCACCGGTGCGCCGGTGAGCGTGTACGTCTTCCCCGCGTGGGCCGCCGGCGCCGCGAGCACCTTCGCTGCGACCGCACCGACGTCCTTCACGTCGATCATCGGCACCTTCGCGTCGCCGAACGCCGAGGGGATCACGCCTTCCGCGGCCACCGTGCGCGCCGACATCAGCAGGTTCTGCATGAAGTAGTGCGGCTTCAGGATCGTGAACGGAATTCCAGAGCCCACCAGCTCCGCGTCCGACAGCGCGTGCAGGCGGCTGTTCAACGTCGGAGCATCGTGCGCCGCGCCCACCGCCGACAGCCGCACCACGTGTTTCGCCCCGGCCTTGCGCGCCGCCCACAGGGCGTTCGACGCCTGCAGCGGGGCCGTCGGCCCCGGCACCGTCAACAGCCACGCCACGTCGATGCCCTCGAACAGCGCTTCGACGGTCCGCAACTTCTCGAGGTCGCCCACCTTCAGCACAACACCGAGCGCCTCGAGGTCCTTCGCCTTCGCCGGGTCACGCACCAGGCCGATCAGCCGGTGCCCCTGGCCTTGCAGTCCACGGATCACCTCACTGGACACCTTGCCGTTCGCACCGGTCAGGAGAATGGTCGCCATGGTTCGATCCATGGCTCATCGAGCCGGGCGGAGCAATCTCGAAAGCATCCGTCCCGGTCGTCGCGGACCGCCTCCGGGCGGCCCATCACTGGCCGGACGAGGAGCCGCCGCCGCCCGAGCCGGACTGGGAGGTGGTGCTGCCCGAGGTGGACGCCGAGGGGCCACTGCTCGGAGTGGATCCGCCGGAGCTGTCGCTGGGCTTGGACTCGCCGGCGTCCGCGCCGTCGCTCGGCGAGGCTCCGGGCCCGTCCGCGTCGTCGGTCTGGCTCGGCGTGTTCATCCCGTCGTCATCGGAAGACACCATCTCGTGGAAGGCGTCTCCCACCTTGCTCAGGAAGGTCTCGACCCGGTCCGCCAGGCTCGGCTTGGAAGGCGCGGCCCCCTGCGCCACGGAGGCAGACGCGGAGCCCCCTGCCTGCGCGAAGAAGTTCTGCGGGGCCGATTCGAAGGTGTCGGCGTGGAACCCGGGCGGGCGCGCCTGGTTCTGGGCGCTGGGCCTGGACGTGGTGTTCTTCGGGGAGGACAGGGAGGAGAGCGGGGTCGCGAAACCGGCGGAAGGCTGGATAAGCATGGGAGAACCCTCAGGGAGCGGATGTATTGGGAGGTAAGCAGCTTCGTGAGGATTCTCCATGTGTGGGGAATTCTCGTTCACCAAGATTCTGTCAATGCGCCGCGGAGGGGCTGCGGCGCGCCCGCGCACGAGTGCAAAATTTCCGGCACCGCCCTGCGCGCGGGTGCTCCGCTGATCAGCGGTTCCGCCTGGCGCGACTCGCCTTCGCGTGGACCGCGCGCCGCGTGAGCGACATGCCGAGGGTCGTCGCCCTGAATCCATCATCCGCGGTCCATTTCCCCTTCCCAGATTTCCGGCGCCGGGGCTTAGGTCGTGTATGCCAACCTCGATTCCCCCCAGCCGTTGGATTCGCAACCTGGTCGTCCTCCTTGCCGTCGTCGCCGCCGGAGGCCTGGTCCGGGCCGTGCGCGGAGACACCGGACCGGGCTCGCAGCACAACGATCCGGGCCCAGGGAACTGCGCGCATACGCACGCCGGGTTCAACACCAGCTATTGCACCGGGAACAATGGCGGTGACGGCGCGAGCTGCACGGTGAACAACAAGCCGGGGAAGTGCACCACCACCCGGCAGCAGTGCTACTGCGTCGCCACCGATGGCGGCGTCGTCGCCGTGGATGGCGGTGTCGTGAAGGAGCCGATCTCCGAGGAGCCCTTCGGGTTCGGAGGCGCCGAGGAATCCGGCTCGCATTGACCCGCCGCAGGGTCGTGATGTCTACGTCGTCTCGGGCTCGGGCAGGGCCTCGAAGTTGTTCTCCTTGATGAAGTCGGCCTTGGCCTGATGGCGCGGCTTCCCTGGCTGCCTTGACGGCGTACGCCGCCGCCCCCAACCCATGGGCGGCGACATGCGCCACGCTCGAGCGCGAGCTTCGAGTCGGTCTTCACCGTCCCATTCCGCCCGACCTTGCAGCGCAGGCCCTCAGGGGTCGCGCTTCGCCAGCCGGAAGGTGAGCACGCTCAGCCGATTGCTCACCGTCGTCCCGGGCGGCTCCTCCACCACCACGTCCTTGCTGGCGACCATCATGTTGATCGCGTTCATCACCTTTCCGCGCGCCATCAGGCCGTCCTTCATCCCGAGACGCGTGACCAGCTCAGGCAGGGACACGGTGGCCTCCCGCCCGAGCTGGGCGCGGATCTCCTCCCGAAGCTTTGCGTTCTGCTTCGCCTGGCGCGCGAGGAAGATGCCGAGGCCGAGGGCGACCCCCACACCTCCCGCGATGGCGACGATCTGCTCCACCTGAATTCTCCTCAGCTGGAACCCTGGTTCCCGGTTCGTCGTCCACTCCGCTCGTGGAGCCAGGCGCGCACCTTCCGGGGTGGGAATTCCCAGCTGCGACCAACCTTGACCGCCGGGATCACTCCCCGGCGCGCCATCCGCTTCACGGTCAGCTCCGCGAGGTCGAGCAGGTCCGCGACGTGCCGGGCGGCCCAGTTCTTCCCCAGGGCTTCGCGCTCCGCGCGCTGCCGAGCGAGGTATCCCGGCTCGTCCAACCTCCCCTTCGCGATGACGTTCTCGGCGCTCAATTCCGGTCGCTCCGCCTCTCCGGTGCGTTCTGCCTCACGGTAGGGTCGGGTGAGGGAGGAGTCCAGAAAGGACTGGTTGGGCGGCCACCACCCCGGCGGGACCTGCCCAGGGTAGGGTCTTCCCGCGATGAAGGCGCTCGTCCAGGAAGGGTACGGCTCCGCGGACGTGCTGCACCTCCGGGAGATCGCCCGGCCCGCCGTCCCCGACGGCGGCGTGCTGGTGCGGGTCCGCGCGGCCTCCGTCAACGCCGCGGATGGCCACTTCCTCCACGGCCAGATCCCCGTCCGCTTGATGATGGGGTTCCGCAGGCCGAAGGTGCCCGTGCGCGGCATGGACCTGGCGGGGCAGGTCGAAGCCGTCGGCAAGGATGTGACGCGATTCAAGCCGGGCGACGAGGTGTTCGGCAGCGCGCCGGGCACCTTCGCGGAGTACGCGGTGGCGGTGGAGGACCGGCTGGCGCCGAAGCCCCACCGCGTGACCTTCGAGCAAGCCGCGGCCGTCCCCGTCGCGGGCCTCACGGCGCTCCAGGGGCTGCGGGACCAGGCGCGCGTCCAGCTCGGGCAGCGCGTCGTCGTCTACGGCGCCGGCGGCGGGGTGGGCACCTTCGCGGTGCAGATCGCCAGGGCGCTCGGGGCGCACGTCACCGCGGTGACCGGTCCGGGCAACGTCGACCTCGTCCGCTCGCTCGGCCCCGACGAGCTGATCGATTACACGCGAGAGGATTTCACCCGCAGGTCTGAGCGATACGACGTGTTCTTCGACGTGGCCGCCAACCGCCCGCTCGCGGACTGCCGCCGCGTGCTCACCCCCGACGGGGCGCTCGTCATGGCGGGCGCTCCCAAGGGCGGAGCGTTCACGCTCGTGGCGCGGCTGCTGGGGGTGGCGGTCCGCTCGCGCTTCGGGCGCCGGCGGATCGGGATGGTCATGGCGAAGGTCAAGCGGGAAGACCTGGCCGCGCTCGCCGAGCTCCTCGAGTCCGGGAAGGTGTCTCCGGCGATCGATCGAACGTATTCATTGGAGCAGGCCGCCGACGCGGTCCGGTACGTGGCAAGCGGGCGCGCCCGGGCCAAGGTCGTCATCCGCGTGGCTGACCGCTGACCGGCGTCGCGCGGGTAGAGTCGGCGCTCTCTCGGGGAATGCCATGACCTCCGAGGTGGTCTTCGACATCACGCAGGAGTCGCCGCCGCTGTTGTTTCCGCAGGGCATGGCGAACGGCAGCGCTCAGCTTCCAGCATCTGCCGGCACTTCGTGATCCAGGCGGTTGCCTCATCAAGGCGCCGCGGGCCCAGCCGGCAGTGCCGGATCCGGCTGGCCGCGGGTGCAAGTCCTTCGGGAATCGCCGCGATGATTCGCCTAGTTGTGCCCGGGCCGGCGCCGGCTGCCGGGTCGGCCCTTCGTTCGGCGAGCAGGGCTTGAGCTGGCCGAAGCCTACCAGGCGACTCCGAGCGGGAGCACGAACGTGAGCGGGAACTGCTCCCTGACGAGCTGGTCGATCGAGACCCCGACGCCCAGGCCGACGGTGAAGCCGCCGTTGAAGATCCACTGGTACCCGAGCTGAGGCTGGAGATCGACGGCGGTCGCGCTCAGGTAGCCCGAGGACAGGGACGTCACGCCGAGCTGGGCTCCGACCCAGAAACCATCCGGCGCATTGCCGGAGAGGTATCCGCGCACCCCGCCATTCAGCGCGAAGCCGCCCCCTGCGCCGTTGACGAGCAGCAGCGGTGACCCGAGGACATACAGGCTGACGGCCGGGCTGAGGGCGCCCTCCAACTCCACCGGAAGCATGAGGACACCCAACATCGACCCTCCGATCGCGGGGAGCGGATGGAGCTTGAGCACCATCTTGTGCTCGCCGCCGGTGGCCGGATCGTTCAGTTGCCGGGGCTTGGGCATCCCCAGGACGTCGTCGTTGGTGGTGGTCGTGGAGCTTTGGCTCCCGCCAGCCTGTGCGACAGGGCCGGCGAGAACGGAGAGCAGGATCAGCGAATTCAGGATGAAGCGCACGGAGTTCCCCCTTTTGGAGTTGCGGTTGCCGGCCGGTGGCTCGCGGATCGAGCCAGGGCCTGGCACGTATGAAGGCGCGCTCGGCCGAATTCATTACCGGCCTTCGCGGGGTCACGTACCAGGGCAGCGACGTGAGGGGTTGGGGCACGTCTGACCCGCCCCCGCGCCGACTTCCGCTACCATCCGCCGCATGGAGCCGGGAGCGTCGCGCCAGGTGATCGGGCTGGTGTTCCACGGGTTCCGCGAGGAGCTCGATCGCCGCGGGCTGACGGAGGAGGTGCTGGAGCGGCTCCAGGGCGACGCGCGGGACGCGCTGGCGCACCCGCCACCCCACAGCTCCTGGTGGCCCGCGGGGCTGCACGACCGGATCATCGAGGCCATCGGGGCGGCGGCGAACCGCAAGGCGGTGCGAGACGTCCTCTACATGGTGTCGAAGAAGACGACCGGGCCGCTGGCGCTCCCGCTGCTGAAGACGTTCCTCGGCCTGTTCGGCGTCAACCCGGTCTCGCTGCTCAAGAACCTCAACCGGATCACCTCGCTGCACATGCGCGGCGGCCTCCATTTCGGATACCAGCCGGAGACCGATCGGAGCGGCGTGGTGACGGTCACGTACGACGAACCGGTGGACCCGATCCAGTTCGCGGTCTGGGAGGGCGTGCTGCTGTTCGGCAAGGATCTGTTCGGCCTGGACATCATCACCGTCGACACCGCCGTCCCGCTGTCGGACGGGCGCACCGCGCAGATCCACGTCTCCTGGTGACCGGCTCGCCCCCGACGAGTGACGAATCACCGCGAACAGCGGCTTCGTTCCGGCTCCCTCGCCATCCCGGCCCGGCCCACCCCGTCCCGCTGTACCGCTACTGGAACGCGTACATCAGCGACCACTTCTACACGACGAACTGGAACGAGCTGGGGTGGGGCGCGCACGGGTGGGACTACGAGGGGATCCAGGCCTGCGTGTACGAGAGCCAGGTCCCCGGCTCGGTCCCGCTGTATCGCTACTGGAGCGGGGGCGGCGGAGATCACTTCTACACGACCAACTGGGACGAGCTGGGGCCGGGTAACTACGGATGGGTCTACGAGAACATCCAGTACTTCGTGTACCCGCTCCAGGTGTCCGCCCTGGCCCCCGGCAGCGATCAGGCGCGGCGCGGCCCACCCGAGGGCCCACCGGGTGGCCCCGGCATGGCCCCGTGCCACCCGGGGCTTCGGTGACCTGGGGTTGGTTCGGCTTCGGCGCCGGTCTGACACCGACATGTAGGATTAAGGCTCCTTAATTCAAGGGGTTGGAGGCAACTCGACTCTCCCAGAAACCGAGAATCCAATTGGTTCGCCCCAATTCCCCCCTGGGCGGACCGGCACCTGGAGGCCGTTATGGGAGTCGATGCCGCCCCTGCTGCTGCACCCGCGAGCGCCCCCGCCGCCGCGCCCGCAGCCGATGCTCCTGCCGCCGCCCCCGCGAGCGCCCCCGCCGCCGACGCGAAGGGAGGCGGCGCCTCCACCCCGGCCGCCGGCGCGCAAGCGAAGGATGGGTTTGATTCCGGTGGGTCGGGCGGTGGTCCGGCCAGCGCTGGAGACGTGAAAGGCGCCACGCTGGCCACTCCTGCGGGTGGAGGTGCGACGTCGTCGGGCGCGGTGGCCGCGGGGATCCAGACGACGGTCGACCGGAACTTCAGCGCCGCGATACCGGCCGCGTTGCCGACCGTGGTGCCGGACCTCTTCACGGCGGCCGGCGCGAGCCGCGCGGATGCACAGCGCGCGGAGGCGCAGAAGGAGGCCCAGGTACGGACGGATGCGCAAAAGGCCGCGGACCTCATCGAGCTCGTGCAACACGCGGCCACGGGCTCCGGGCGGGAGGCGGCGCTGGCGGCGCTCGCCACGCTCGGGGCGAACGCCAGCGGTCACGCCGGCGCGGACCTCGGCTGGATCAACGCCGAGCTGGCGAAGGGCCTCAATGTCCTCGCTTCGGGGAACTTCTCGAAGACGGGTTCGCCTGAGACGGACCGGATGCTCGCGGTCACCGGGCTCGTCGACGGGAAGTATCAGATCGCCGATCCGACCAATCCGGGGGCGAAGGCGATGTCGGCCGCGGAGCTGACCAGCTTCATCGCGGCCGGCGCGCATGGTGGCTTCTCGATCTCCACCAACATTCCCGCGCTCAACGCCAAGAGTGGTGAGGGTGGCGCGGTCGAGGAGGAGGAGGCTCAGTCGGCCGAGGGGGAGACGGGTACCAAGGCGCCGGTGCCCACAGGTGGCGGTACCGCGACGGGCGGCACTGCGACGGGCGGCACCGCGACGGGCGGCACGACGGCCAAGGACGGGACTGGCACGGGCGGCACGACGGCCAAGGATGGGACCGTCACGGGCGACACGACGGCCAAGGATGGGACCGTCACGGGCGGCACGACGGCCAAGGACGGGACAGGCACGGGCGGCACGACGGCCAAGGATGGGACCGTCACGGGCGGCACGACCGCCAAGGGCGGTACGGACAAGACGGCCAAGGACGGCACGACCGCCAAGGGCGCGCCCGCTGCCAAGGATCCCGCTGCCAAGGAGGAGAAGGGGAACATCTTCGACGAGACCTTCTCGTCGAAGCCGCATCCGGCCACCGAGAACAAGTGGCGGGCGGCCGAAGAGGCGGCCAACGCGCCCGCGGCGGGGTGGGGAGGCGACGCCGGTCTCGCTCCAGATCGCGGCTTCATCGCCCGTGCCCCTCCGCTCCAGTGGGTGGGCCAGGAGCACCCTGTCGGCGAGAACGCGAACTACCGCAACGGCCCGGAGAACTGCGGGCCCGCGGTCCTGGCGATGCTCGCCCGCCTCCGCCGCCTCTACCCGAACCTGTCCGACGCGGACCTGATCATGCTGCTGGCGCGGTTGGCGGGCACCACCGACCACGGCACCACCGGCAACGGGATGATCGCCGCGCTCCACGAGATGGGCTTCCAGACCGAGGCGAGCAAGGGCGCGGACCTCAACTGGATCGACCAGCAGCTCGCGCAGGGCCACGAGGTGATCGCCAACGGCGACTTCTACTCGGTGCCCGGCCGCGAGAACCCGAAGCTGCAGGCGGGCCACTACATCGCGATCACGGCCAACGAGAACGGCCAGTACACGATCAACGATCCCGAGGACCCGAACGTCCACACGATGTCCGCCGCGCAGCTGAAGAAGTTCATCGCCTCGCACCCGCAGGGCGGCTTCGCCCTCGCCGCCTGGTAGCCGGCGGCCGGGTCGGTTCCTGATACATCCGCGTTCAAGGCTCTCCTGACGCTCCCCAGGGCATGCTCTGCCCAGGTGGAGCGTCGGCGCGCGAAATCCTTCTCGTAGGGTGAGCTTTCTTTCCGGCCGAGACCGCTGGAGCACGCATATCCGCCCGCGACTCCTCGTGAATCCAGCCGGCTGTCAAAACCGCTGACTTTGGAGCGGAGCAACTCCACTCCACTCGCGGCAGACCATCTCCATGTACGCAGCGCCGGGCCGCCCGTCCTGGAGAGAGGGCCCCGGCTTTTCCAAACCACTCCTTCATCCTTTTTGAGGTCTCGCCATGGAACCGTCCAGCGCGAGCGCGTCGAAGACTGCGCGCTCTTCCCCGTTCACCGCCTTCTCCTCGCCCACCATCTTCCGTCCTCCGCCTCCCGCCCTCGGCTCGGCGGCTCGCCGCTACAACGCCGATTCGTTCATGGCGGCGCGCGCGGCCCCCGCCGCTCCGGTCGCGGCGAAGAGCAGCACGGACACGCAGCACGACGGCCGCCTCGTCGGGCCGGACGGTCGGACCTACCCGGCCGGCACGCCGCTGAACCAGGTGGCCGGGGGGAACGGCCCGGTGATCATCCAGGTCAACGGCATCAACACCAACCTGGCCGGGCAGCAGGCGGAGATGGCGCGCCTGCAGCAACAGAACCCCAACGCGCGGGTGATCGGCATCCACAACGCCACCGAGGGCTTCGGCAACGACATCCTGCAGTCGATCCGGGACCTGCGCGGCCAGGGCGGCAACGCGGCGACGGCGTCCCTCCAGCAGACCATCCTCAGCGAGCTGCGCGCCGGGCGGCCCGTCCACCTGGTCGGGTACAGCCAGGGGGCGCTCATCACCTCGCGGGCCCTGGACGGCGTGCGCAACACGCTGATCCAGGATCACAGCCGGCAGATCCGCGCCGCCAACCCGCGCATGCCCGCGTCGCAGGTCCAGGCGGAGGCGGTCCGGCGGGCGGAGGCGCAGATGGGCAACATCCGCGTGGAGACCTTCGGCGGCGCGGCGCCCCGCTACCCGGACGGCCCGCAGTACGTCCACTACGTCAACCGCTTCGACCCGGTGGCGATGGGCGTGGGCCTGGGGCCCCTGGGGACCGGCCGCGGGCGGAACGCGCAGGTGCACTACTTCACCGACGGGTTCGGCATCCCCGCCCACGGCTACGACCGCTACATGAACCACCGCGTCCCGTTCGACCAGGCGCGGCGCGGCGACTTCAGGCGGCGGTAGCGCGGGCGATCGTCAATCCGTCTCCGGGGCGGCCTCGATGCGCAGCTTTCTGCGCCTTGCGGCCGCCCTTGACGTCCTCCAGCTCCGGGTGGTGTCCGGAGAGGAATATCCGCTGATCGGAATCGGGTCGCCGCCCGTCCGCCCGGCTCGACTCAACGGCCGGGCGGCGCGTACCCACGGAGCGGTGTATCGCGGCCGATGGCGATGAACGGCGCCCAGAAGTAGGGATGTGGATACTGGGCGCG
>Ga0134122_10000657_pt1 | contig 23777 bp, 22 predicted proteins | sample KB302_FD_96461 | JGI IMG/M metagenome (GOLD analysis project Ga0134122, IMG submission 96461) | Terrestrial soil microbial communities without Nitrogen fertilizer from Kellogg Biological Station, Michigan, USA - KB3-0-2 | ecosystem: Environmental > Terrestrial > Soil > Unclassified ...
CCCAAGTGTCTTGCTCCCAAGTGTCTTGTTCCCAAGTGTCTTGCCAAGCGTCTTGCCCCCGAGTGTCTTGCCTGTCTGTGACATGAGATATCCCTTCCCTGAGCAAAGGTTCCCTTCAACGCCGTAGTGCCGCTACGGCAGCGCTCACGTTGTGAACGCTTTGCAAACTGATAGGTGGCCTTTGAGTTCCCTGGCGAGCAACGCCGATGGCCGCTGCGAGCGGCATCGTGGTCGGCTCAGGGATGTCGCCGCGAGCTCGACAAATCGCGGCTGTTTCGGGGTTTGGCGGCCACCGCCCGTGAGGCGACAGGCTCAGCAAAAAAAATCTGTTCGCGAACTTACGCCGGCACTCCGTTCACGGTCATTGCCCTGCCTGTCGCGGGCGATGTCCTAAAAAGCGCCGGCGCCGAACGCTGCGACTAAAATGCTGTCCGGCCGTGCCGCCGATGCCGCAGTCGCGGCAACCCTCGCGCGAGTTATTTTCGGGCCGACACTAGGACGGAGGCACCAAAGAGTTGATTTTCAATCTCAATATTTGAAAATCGATGGGCACTTAGAGCTTGCGTGAGCTCGTCCACCCACCGTGTTCTTGCCAGCAGAGCGGGCACATCGTTGAAGGCCACACTCCATTCGGGATGCCTCCACGTGCCATAGGCCTGCAGAACCTTAAAATGCGCGGTCCAGAGGGCCACGAATAACGGTCGCGTCGGACGCGTCAGCTCATGCATAACGAGCAAGCCGCCCGTGCGCAGCATCCTCCATGCCTGCGCCACCAAAAGGTCGAGGTCGACATATTTGGCAAGGTAGTCGGAGACGATGCAGTCAAACTCCCCCTCCAAAAGCACGCTTTCCGCGCGACCATGAATGAATTCCACGTTGCGCAAGTCGAGATCGCGCACCTTGTTTCTGGCAATGCGCAAATAATCCTCCTGTAGTTCCACGCCGATCACCCGGCAGCCGGGATAGCGCCGGGCGATTTTGCACGTCAGAATACCGGTGCCGCTGGCCTGCTCGAGGATTCGTTGAGGTGCCGCCGGTAATTTCTTGAGAATTTTGTGCTTCCACCAGGCATCCAGACCGAGCGTCGAGACGCGGGCAATGTGGTCATAACTTGCGCCGTTGTCCGCGAAATAGCGTTCGGCTAGCTCTTCAGGTCGGATGTTCATGGGACGCACCTTGTCCTTGTCGCTGCCGTGCTTGCCAACGTCGTCTTCGTTTCGGTGGCTCTTCCTTCCGGGTCATGGCCCTGGCCCACCACATCCTGCCTCCGCCGTTGCTCCGGGCCGAGCTCACAAGATCCGCGCCGATCGAGCGATGCCGGCGCGCACCTAACTGCAACCCGCGGCTGCACCGACCGACGAAGGCTGGTCCGCCTCACCTCTATAGCCCTTGACGATGGTGATGTTGCGGCCATGGCGCGGCGGCAGCCAAGCCAACGCAAAGCATCAATTGGTCGAGCGGCGCGCGCCACGACGCCTGCGTGACCTTTGCGAAGCTTGGGCGGCGCGCCCCGTTGCGGCCCTAGCCTATCAAAGATCGACGAGGTGGGCTGCAACCGCCGCCTCGTTCCACTCCAGACCGATACCAGGCAAATTTGGAATGTGGATCCGACCAGCCTTAACGTCGTAGGCCTGCTGCAGGACGGGATTGGCCCAATCCTGCCATTCCAGCCAGTGCGCCGTCTCGGTGACGCGCATGACGTGCGCCGCGACCTCGGGATAAAGATGCGTCGACATGGGCACTCCAGCGGCGCCACAAATGGCGGCGGCCCGGAGCCAGCCGGTGACGCCGCCGATGCGCATAAAATCTAGCATTACCAAGTCGCACGCCTGGCGCTGTAGCGCCTTGTGCAGGTCCCGGGGTCCATAGAAGTTCTCGCCGATTTGGATGGGAGTTTTTAAGATCCGCCGCAAGCCTGGCGTAGCCGTCGAGGTTGTCGTAGACGATCGGCTCCTCGATCCAGGCAAGACCGAGGTCGTCGATGGCATGACAGCGCTGCAAAGCTTCGGCGAAATCGAGCCCCTGGTTGAAGTCCACCATCAGATTGATGTCGCTGCCTACGGCCTTTCTGACCGCGACGATGGTTGCCAGGTCCTCAGCCAGGCTATCGCGCCCGAGGCGAAGCTTGAGGCCATCAAAACCACCTTCTGCTCGGAGCTCGATTGCTTCCTCCGCGACGGCCGCCGGTGCCTTTAACCACAGGCCGTTGCTGTTGTAGCAGCGAACGGCGCCGACCGAGCCGCCGAGCAGAACGCAGAGCGGCGCATTTGCCGCCCGCGCCAGGGCATCCCAGGCCGCCATGTCGAGGCCGGCAACGGCGATTGCCGACAGACCTTCGTAGCCGACGAAGTGCAGAGATTTGCGCGCCGCATCGAAAAGCTCGAGAGGCGCGAGGCGGCGACCTTGCAGCGCGGTCCCGAGATCATTGAGCGCGGGGACCAGATAGCGCATCGCCTTGACGATATAGGGCGCGAGATAGGCGCGGCCGATGATGCCTTCCTCGGTTGCAAGGTCGATCAGCACGAGAGGCCATTGCGTAATGGTGGCAATGCGGGTAACGACGGGCCGCTTGAGCGTTAGGACCACGGGGCGTGCCCTCAGGCTTCGCAACGTCAAACTCGGCATGGGCATGGTGCGTCTCGCTAACTGCGCCGGCCACCCTTGTTGTTTGCTGAGAAAAGGCGGCGATGTAAATTCACTAATCGGTATACTTTCAATTGGTGCCCGCGATGCCACGAGATGCGGATAAGACGCGAAAGCGCATTTTGGACGCGGCCTATGGTCAGTTTCGGCGGCGTGGCTACAGCCGCGTCAGCATGGACTAAATCGCCAGCGCCGCGAGGCTGACAAAGCGCACCTCTACTATCACTTCGCCAGCAAAGACGCGTTGCTGACCGCCGTGCTGGGGGCTCAACACCGGTTCACGCGCCTGGTGATCGAGCTTGCTGATCATCCCGCCACCCGGCGCGTCTGACTGCGCGCCGGCACAAAGCCATGCTTGAGGCCCAGTTTGCCGACAGGCTGGCAAAAGCCGGCGTCGGTCTGGCGCCCGAGCTGACCCGCGAAATCTGGCTGTTTTCCGAGGGCGCGATCTCGCTCATGCTCGTGCATGGCGATCGCGCCTACGCCGCCGCCGCGCCGGGCGGTCGCAGACGGGAGCCTGATCTCGAGCCGTCATCGCCTCACCCGCAACAAGCGAGCCCCGGCGCATGGGCATCGCGGCTGGGGCAGGATATGGTGGGCCGCCATCGTCGACCTGCCAAGAGAGACAATGCCATGGCCCTGGAAGGCGCACCGCACTACGGCTTGACGGAGGCCGAGCTTCGCGCCATGCCGACCGTCTACCGGCCCGACCTGTTCAAGGGCAAGGTCGTCGTCGTTAGCGGCGCCGGCAGCGGCTTCGGTTTTGCGATCGCCAGCCTGTTTGCTCGCCTCGGCGCCGGGCTCGCCATTCTTGGCCGCAACGAGGAGCGATTGCTCAAGGCTAAGACCTTCTTCGAAAGCCTTGGCGCGCTGGTCTATGCCGAGGCTTTGAATATCCGCGATCCCGAAGGCTGCGCGGCCTTTATCGCCAACGTCTGGCGCGAGCAGTCTCGCCTCGACGTGCTCATCAACAATGCCGGCGGCCAATTCCCGCAGCCGGCCCTCGACTTCAAACCCAAGGGGTGGACCGCGGTCATTGACAACAACCTCAATGGCACCTGGTATATGATGCAAGCCGCGGCCAAATCGTGGGTCGAGCGCAAGGCAGCGGGCGCGATCGTGAACATCGTTGCCGACTTCTGGCGCGGTATGCCGGGCATCGCGCATACGGCGGCTGCACGCGCGGGCGTTGCTTACCTTTCCAAGAGCGTTGCCGTGGAGTGGGCGCCGCTTGGCATCCGCGTCAACTGCATCGCGCCGGGGGTGCTGGAAACCTCAGGGTTCGCCCATTATCCGCCGCAAGGTCTCAAGACCTACACAGAGGCCAATCCGATGCGCAAGGCCGGCGATGTCTGGGATGTGGCCGAAGCAGCCGTCTATCTGGCGGCCACCTCGGCCAAATTCATTACCGGGGAAGTCCTGACGGTCGATGGCGGCCAGCAGTGCTGGGGCGACCCCTGGCCCACCGGCAGACCCGATCACTTCAAGGTGGGATGAGCGTGCTGCCAGCGCCCCGCACAAGCGCCCGCGCCGACGTCCGGCGCGCGAGCGATGGCCGTTGTGGAGACCGAGGGAGGAAACCGGATGCCAAGGGTCGAGCGAAGAGCGGTCTTGGGAGGTCTTGTCTGTGCCGCCTTTGCCGGGACAGTGCTGTCTTCCAGCCAAGCTTACTCCCAAAGCCGCGAGCAACCCCTGCGCCTTGTCTTCCCGTTTGCCGCGGGGGGCTCCGGCGACGCGCTGGCGCGCCTGTTGGCCGAGCATATGCGCACCGGCCTCGGCGTTCCCGTCATTGTCGAAAACAAGACGGGCGCCGCCGGTCGCATTGGCGTTCAGGCGGTGAAGGGCGCACCACCCGACGGCAGCACCATCCTGCTCACGCCGATTGCGCCTGTCGCGGTCTACCAACATGTCTATGACCCTCTGGGCTACGATCCGGTCGCCGATTTCGAACCCTTGGCGCAGGTGGCGACCTTTGAATTCGCCGTCGCCGTGGGACCGCAGGTTCCCGCCAAGACGCTCAAGGAGCTCGTCGACTGGGTGCGGGCCAATCCCGGTGCCGCCAACTATGCCACCCCTGCCGCTGGCACGCTGCCGCACTTCTTTGCCGTCTCCTTTGCTCGCGCCAGCAACCTCGATCTGCGCCACGTCGGCTATCGAGGCTCCGCCGCCGCCCTCACCGACCTTGTCGGGGGCCAGATTTCGATGGTGTTCACCACCACCTCGGACCTGCTGGAAATGCACAAGGCGGAGCGCATCAGGATCCTCGCCACGTCGGACCAGCAGCGCTCGGCCCTGCTGCCCGATATCCCCACCTTCAAGGAGGCGGGATACGCCATCCAAGGCACTGCCTGGTACGCCATGTACGCTCCCGCCAAGACCCCACCCGAAGTCGTCGCCCGGCTCAATGAGGTGATTGTTGCCGCCCTGCGACGGCCCGAGATCAAGGCGCGATTGCTAGCCCTCGGCCTCTACGCCACCGGCACGTCGCCCGCCGAGCTGGCAAAGATCCAAAAGGCGGATTCTGAGCTGTGGGCGCCGGCCATCAAGGCCTCCGGCTTCACCCCCCAGCAATAAAGACCGACAAGGAAGGTCGGCAGCTGCGATGCATCTCAGCGCCGGGACAAGAGGCTTCGCTGAGGCAAAGCCCGCCGCTGCGCCAGGCGCAGACTTGGAGGCAAGCCCATGCCGCCACAACTGCGGTTTGGGTCAACACGCTCCCGGATCGGTATGGCTCGCCACCGTGACCGTCGCTCGGCCGTCTTGGAAAAGCCTGGCAATAAGGTAGGTTTTGAAAATGGGCAATCCGGTAGCCGAGGCGTACTGGGCGAGGTTCGCACGCGAGAGGGCACTCGCGGACGCCCCCTACATCGTCGCCTCCTTCGGCGATAGCGCGGCCATGGCGGATGAGCTTCTTGCGTTGGTCCTTTCCGGTGGCAAACGGGCGACGGCCTCTCTCGTCCGCGACTACCAGCGCGCTGGCAGCCACCCGTTCCCGACGGTCGGCGAGTATATCGTCTGGCTGGATGGCTCGGGCCGCCCGAGATGCATCACCCAGACCACAAGCGTCGAGGTAAAGCCGCTGTCGCAGGTGGATGCGCAGTTCGCCTGGGACGAGGGCGAAGGCGATCGAAGCCGCGCCTGGTGGCTCAACGCCCATCGCAACTACTTCGCTCGGCAGGCGGCGCGTGAAGGGTTCGCAATGCACGATGACATCGAAACCGTGTTCGAGCGCTTCGATCTCATTTGGGTGGCCTAGAGCCGTAAAAAAACCGGCTCCGGGGGAATCGGGCACCTGCCTCACAGCCGAGGTCCCCGGTACGACGCACCGCGGCAAAGGCGCTTCTCCTGCCCCGGCGGGACCGGGCGCCAATCGAAGACGCCGACGCGGCTGCCATCAAAGATTACCTCAAGCAGAACGACGGCAACTGACGCGGCCCCAAGCGCCTCCGCCGGAAGGTCGCGCGCTTGCGGCTCTCACCTGGCCCAGGGGTCAGCCGCTTGCGCCTGCGCGAGGCGAGGTCCTTGGAACGGTTCGCGCACGCTAAGGTGCCGAGACAACGTCGGGTCTTGCTCTTTTGTGAGGAAGGTCGCCGTGATATGCGCAGCGGCGCACGCACCCCTGTTGCAGAGTATCGGCCATGAAAATCTGCATCTTCTGTGGATCCAGCAGCGGACATGATCCCGCCTATGGGGAGGGCGCCGCGGACGCGGCGCGCAGCCTGGCGCTGGGCGGCGCCACCCTGGTCTATGGCGGCGGCCGCGTGGGTCTGATGGGCGTCGTCGCCGACGCCGCGATTGGGGTGGGGGGCGAGGTCATTGGCGTGATGCCACGCTCGCTCGTTGCACGTGAAATCGCCCATCGTGGCTTGCATCAGCTCCATGTCGTGGAGACCATGCACGAACGAAAGACCACCATGAGCGATCTGGCGGACGCCTTTCTGGCGCTTCCGGGCGGCGCCGGAACCTTGGAAGAGATGTTCGAGCAGTGGACGTGGGGCCAGCTCGGGATTCACAGCAAGCCCTGCGCCTTCCTCAACCTCAAGGGCTACTTTGACCCGATCCGGGCGATGGTGGACAGGATGGTCGCCGAGGGGTTCTTGCTGCCGCAGTTCGCCGCCATGCTCACGTTTTCTAGCACTATGCCGGAGATCCTGGCGGCGTATCGCACCTATGTGCCGCCGCCGAGCAAGTGGATATCCCCCGACAATCGTACGGTTCGGCCATGAGCGCACCGATCCGAATCGCGGCGGCGGTCATTCGCGACCGGCGGGGTCGATTGCTACTCGTGCGCAAGCGCGGCACGAGCGCCTTTATGCAGCCCGGCGGCAAATCCACGCAAATGAACCGGCACTCGCGGCCCTTGCTCGAGAGGTGTTGGAGGAGCAGCTTGGCTGCCGCAAGACAAATGTCGTCTTTGTCCCCTGCACCAGGAGCCGTGGGAGCGAGACGTCATCGGGGCTGGATTGCGCAACCCCCTCGGGGGCCGCAAGCAATTCGAATGCTGGCGACCAATTTGTCCAAAGGCGACGTTCACTTCGGCAGCAGAGGCTTCCACCCCAGTAACATTTGGCTCAAGATCAGGTGCGCTTGCCCGACTTAGTATTTGCACTTGTCGGGTGCCGGTACCGTCCGAGGGGACGCGCAGGACCAGCCAAAGCGCATTTTGGTTCGGCCTGGCGCATGGCGCCACCGCAAGTCTCACATCGCTGCCCAGGGCTCAAAGACGAGGATTGAACCACCACCAACCCGGCGAGAGGACATGAGCTTCCCGATCACCGAACACGTTGCCCGCAGCCGGCGACACACGTCGTTCTATCTGGCATGCGGGGCGGCGCAGGCAACACCCATTGTCTTTCTGCACGGCTGGCCCGAGCTGTCGATTTCTTGGCGGCATCAGCTTCCCGTGTTTGCAGGCCTTGGCTTCCGCGCGATTGCCCCGGACATGCGCGGCTACGGGCGCTCCAGCAGCTATCGGCGTCACGAAGACTATGCCCTGGAGGAAGTGGTTGCCGACATGATCGAGCTCGCCGACGCGCTCGGCGCCGAGCGCGCAATCTGGGTGGGACACGATTGGGGCTCGCCGGTGATTTGGTCGATCGCGCAGCATCATCCCGGCCGCTGCCATGGCGTGGCAAGTCTGTGCGTGCCCTATATCCCCGCGGGCTTCCGGGTCGAGAATACCATTCCGCTCTGCGATCGAAGCGTCTATCCGGAGGATCGGTTTCCCGCGGCGCAATGGGATTACCAGCTGTTCTATCGCGAAAGCTTTGCGGCCGCGTGCGCCGCCTTCGAAAGTGATGTTCGCGCCACCGTGCGTGCGCTTTTCCGCGAGGGCGACCCGGCCGGCCAAGGCAAACCGGCGCGCACCGCGTCGGTTCGCGCCAACGGCGGTTGGTTCGGCCCCCAGCGTGCGGCCCCGCAACTGCCGCGCGATTCAGCCGTGCTGGGCGAGGAGGACGAGCACTGCTACGTCGCCGCGCTCGAGCGCAATGGGTTTTTCGGTCCCGCCAGTTGGTATCTGAACGGCGACGCCAACTCTGCCTATGCGCAGCGCGCCCAGGCCAATTGGCACTTGCCGATGCCGGTCCTATTCCTGCATGGCGCCTACGACTATGTCTGCGAGACGCTCAAATCGCGCCTTGCCGAACCCATGCGGGCGCATGCGCCGCAACTTAAAGAAGTGATCGTGCCGTCGGGCCACTGGATGGCCCAGGAGCAACCGCTCGCGGTCAATGCCGCGCTGGCAAAATGGCTTGCCGTCGAGTTCCCCGGGCTATGGATCGCGGCGCGCGAGATCGACGCACACCGCCCGACCTGAATTCTCTCCAGGCGGAAAGGACGCGTGCTTGGACGCCGCGGCGCTGCTCAGGGTGAAACCGGCAAGTAAAGGACAATTTCGCTCGAGCGCTTGTAGTATTCGATCGGCAGACGCGTTGGGTCGCGCCCGTGTTGCCGGCGCATCAGGGCGAATGTCGGCGCGATGCGGGCCACGATATCGGCGAACGGCCCAACCAGCTTTGCGTAGGCATATTGTCCACCGGGCAGCATACCTTCCGGTAAGCCATAGCAAGCCCCGCCTTGCCCAGCCTTGAGCGCGACACAGGCTCGGTATTCCTGCGTCAGGCTATCGAAGGTGGCAAAGAAACGGTTGCCCTTCAAAGGCACCACCTGCTCAAGCCTTTGGAAGGCATCCGACGCCGAGGGATCCCCGATGGACGTCGTGTAGGCCACGCGGATCGCCGCCCGCTCAATGATCCGGTAGTTCACGACGACCGCTCTCCACCCCCGAGCCAACACCACAACCACAAGTCTGCAGAACCGCAGTTCTCGGCGGCTACTTTAAGAAATAATTCGGAATCCACGAGGACAGGCCGGGAATCAGGATCACCAGCACGAGCACCAACGTTTCCGCCAGCATAAAGGTCCAAACATGACGGTTGGTCTGATCGATCGGCGTCTTGGCGATACTTGTGGTGATGAACAGCAGAGGTGCCGTCGGCGGCGAAACCGCCCCGATTTGATTGCAGATCACCATCACAAGACCGACCTGGAAGGGGTCGAGGGCATAAGCCTTCGTGACGCTAACGGCTACGGGAGCGAAGACGAGGAGAACGATCAACGAATCGACAAAGGTGCCGAGCAAGATCATCACGCCGGCGAGGATGAGGAGGATCATGGTCGGGCTCGCCGACAGCGTTGAAACCTGCGCAAGCACCATCCCGTCAAACTGCAGATAGGACAAAACCCATCCCATTGGCCCCGACACGGCGATGATGCCCGACACCATCGATGTGGTGATCGCCGCGTCCACCAGGATATCGGGCACCTTTTTCAGCGTGATCTTCTTCTCCACGCAGTAGCCGACGATGAAGGCGTAGACACAAGCGACGGCACCGGCCTCGGTGGCGGTGAATACACCCGATAGGATGCCACCGACGATGATGAGCGGCGCCAATAGCCCCGACCATGCCGAGCTCACCGAGCGCCACAAGGCGCACAGGTCAAAGCGTGCCGTCACCTGGCGCAGCTCGGGATAGGCGGGATGATAGGTGTAGAGCTTGATCGTTAGCATCAGGGCTAGGCCGATCAGGATGCCCGGAATGATCCCGCCGAGGAAAAGCCCGCCGATCGACACCTGGGCAATGGCACCGTAGACGACCATGGTCATACTCGGCGGAATGATGGCCCCCATCGTTCCCGCCGTGGCAATCAGGGCGGCGGCAAACCCCGGCTTGTAGCCCGACTGCTTCATGGTCGGGATGAGAATCGAAGCGATCGCCGAAGCATCCGCCGTCGAGGACCCGGACACTCCCGACATAACCATGCTGCCGACGACCGAGGCATGGGCAAGCCCGGCGCGAAAGTGTCCGACCAGGGCCCGCGCGAAATCAACAAGCTGCTTGCTGATGCCGCCCGCCGTCATGATCGAGCCGGCGAGAATGAAATAAGGCATCGCCAGCAGTGTGAAGGAATCGAGTTGGCCAAACATCTTCTGGGCGAACAGCGGCATGACGACCTCGGGCAACAAGGCCATACCGACGAAGCCGATCAGGGCAATGGCAATCAGGATCGGGATGCCCAGCAGCATCACGCCGAGGAGGGTGGTGAGCAGAAACGTTATCATGGCGCCGTCGCCTCGGGAGGAAGCTCATCGGTCGTCGGTGGCTCGCCGCTGAGCCGCCGGATGACGACGAATGCCAAATACACGCTGCCCAGGATCATGCCGTAGTAGGGATAGCTCATGGGTATCTCCAGGCCGGGCGAAACGGAATTTCGCGTGACCAGGGAAACCCGATAGCTGTAGTAGGCCGTGGCAAGCGCGAACCCCACCCACAACAGCTCGATCAGCAGATCGAGCGCCCGACTTAGCCAGGACGACAGGACGCGCCGGATCGCTTCTACCGTGATGTGGGCGCCGCGCCGGTAGGCGATCGGGATGGCCAGGAAGACCAGCCAGATGTGCCCGAAGATCTGCACTTCCTCGCTCCAGCTCGGCGTCGCGTTCAGCACGAAGCGGCTGAAGACCTGCCAACTACCGATCAGAATCATGGCGGCAAAGATTGCCGCCACGAGCAGCTCGATGCCGCGATCTATCGCTGCGAACAGTGCTTTCATGTTTGCTCCCAGGCCGGCACTGCGCCTGATGGCGCCGCCCCGCCCCTTCTCAATGCGATCGCGTGCGGGCGAAAAGGTCGGGCAGGGGGCCCCGCCGGACCTGCAGACCGCCAGTTATTGCTGCGCCAGAATCTGCTTCAGCAGATGCTCGGCTTTGAGCTTGGCCGCCATCTCCTGCTGGAAGCCGGCGGCGGCCTTGCGCGCCTCCGTCATGTCCGGACGCGTGATGGTCATGCCGCGCTTTTGCAGCTCGGCCATGCCTTCGGCATCGCGCACGGGCGACATGGCGCGGGCGATATCGGTCGCGAGCTTGGCACCCTCAAGGACCACGGCCTGTTCCTTGTCATCAAGCTTCTTCCATTCCGACAGGGAGAAGGCGACCACGGTCGGATCAATGAGGTGCTGGGTCAGCGCGTAGTACTTGGCGATCTCGTAGAATTTGAAAGACGCCGTCGTGGTGGAGGTGTGTTCGTAACCATCGAGCACCCCACTTTGCAAGGACGTATAGACCTCGCCGAAGTTCATCGGCGTCGCCGATGCGCCCATGGCGTTGACGGCCCCGACGAAAACCGGCGTTGGAATGGTGCGGATCTTCAGACCCTTCAAATCGGCCACCGTCTTGATTTCCTTTTTGGCGGTGACGACGTTGCGGTAGCCCCAGGAATACAAATAGCCGAGCACCTTGAAGCCGATTGCTTCCAGCTCCTGCGATAGTTCGGCACCGACCGGGCCATCGAGCACGCGTTGCACGTGATCGTAGCCCGAGAAGATGAAGGGCAGGCCGATCACACCGCATTTGGCCTTGCAAAAATTGGCGAACTCCGCCATGCCGCCGACGTGCATGCTGGCGCCGGAGCCGAGTTGCATGGCCTCAATCACCTGTCGCGACTGCCCCAGGCCGCTATTGGGAAAGATCTTGACGTCGAGGGTCGGCGATTTCGAGTTCACGTAGTTGGCGAAGACCCAAGAAAACATCTGGTGCTCCGTGCCGACGATGTCGTCGGCCCCGGCGTGATTGATGCGAATAATTTTTTTGTCCGCCGCAAGCGCGCCCGCCACCCCAGCCAAGATGGCAGCCACCAGCACCAGCCCAAGCATTGCAAACCGTCGACCCAATCGAAGACGCCTCACCATCGTTTCTCTCCCCGAAGTTCGCCGGCGCGCGGCTTGGTTATGATGATCCCCACGATAGTTTATCTGTGCAGGGGAAGCCACGACGTTTGCGACGATCAGCCCACGACGTGCGGGCAGCCGATCCTCGTCGGCAACGTTCCGTCGGTCGCGCTGACGACAGCCGTTGCGAGCCTTGCTGCACGTCGTCAGCCTAACAACCTGCCACCGCGAAGAACTGTCGACCGGCGCGATCGCGCACCAATGCCGCCACCACGACAAAGGATAAAGATGCGACTGGAACGAGCGACTGTGCGCTCAGGATCTCGCAGAAACCAATGCAAGGTGCCCAAGGCGCAAAAGAGCTGAACGAGGTCGTGTCGACGCATCGCTTGCGCCGTTGCAGGCAAGTTAGCGCGGCGCTTGGCCTTCCCACCGCGTCGATGCAACGGCGGCAGTCACCGATGAGCCCCATTCATTGATGTGCATTTGCAGGGCGTTGGTCTTTGTCAGATCAATCGTGCAATTGTTGCCCGTGACTTGCAAGCAGCTGGCTTGGTTCAGTCGATCCAGATCCTGCTTGCATGCCACTATGGCCACGTGAGCGACGGCCTCGGCGGGTTCTTGTGTCGGGCCGGCGTGTTTCTTAATGTTCGAATATAGGCAGGTCTGCGCAGCAAGTCTTTTGGCCTTAACGTTGACCAGCAGGATCCGATCGAACTCCTTGTTCGTCTGCCCGTTCTTGAGCCCAGTCTCTAGATCGAGCGAGTGGGCGGACGCACCGGTTAGAACGTCTTGCGCTCCGACAGCAATCGCTGCTCTCCACTCGCGCTCGAAGGCCATTCGATCAAAGGCAGCGCCTTGTTCTCTTTGCGACGTGCGTTCAACCTCCTGCAGCTGCGAGCGACACGTCGCCTCGACGGACCTCGCCACCGTCAGCGGCGAGGTTGCTGCCGAGGCCGTGGAGCTTTGCTTGTGAATGTCGTGGCGAATGCAGGCAACAAGCGTGCTCGTCGCGGTAGCCACCTTAGCCGCCTCTGCAGTCGTCGCGCGCCCTTGGGCAACTGCCAAATTGGGCTGCAAACTGCAAACGAGGACGGAAATGACGATGCCGAGATAGCGCATCTGCCCCCTCTAACCGAATAGCTGTGCTTAACAACGCTCCCGGCGTCTCGCAATCACCTGCCAAGCAAACTCCACAGGGACTAAAAAGGGACTTCACATCAACAAAGCCCTTGAAATGGGCTATACAAGATCAATCGGTCGCGCGTGACACGCGTTCGAAACCTGAGCCCACCAGGTTCAGGTCACCGCGATCTTGGCAAGGCGGGTAGTATTGAGGGGCGCATCGGGGCTCCGGCGAGCTCTGCTGGCCCGCCGCTCGCAGCCCCTCCAAAACTGGGCTGGCGCAAGTTTTGTCCCGCTTGCGGAAAACCTCGCCACCTCAACACCTTTCGGGGAGATACGAGACATCACAGACGGTTGGTTGTCAGAGCCGCCCTTATCCCAATCTCGTGTGCATCCCCCGAGAGGACGCGAAGGCGTTACGGCGGCAGGAAATGCTCACCCAGCCGACGACGGGAGGCGACTTACTCATGGCCGCGTGGTGCTACGTCTGGCGCAAATACAACGGCTGGATGTTGGACCGCGCTCAGGAAAATATGGAAGGCGCGAAGCTAGCTCGGCGGGCCGTTGAACTAGGCAGGGATGATGCCGTGGCGCTCGGGAGGGGCGGATATGCCCTGGGCTTTCTCGCCGGCGAGTTCGAGAGTGGCTTGGTTTTCCTCGAGCGGGCGCTTCAGCTTAATCCCAACCTGGCGACAACATGGGTCCTCAGCGGCCTGTTCAGAAACTTTCTGGGCGAGCCGGATGTCGCGATCGAACACCTGGCGCAGGCGATGCGCCTCAGTCCCCTAGATCCAACGTTGTACCATATGCAGGCAGGGACGGGGTTTGCGCATTTCCTCGCCGGCCGTTTTGACGAAGCGTGTGAATGGGCGCAACGAGCAATGCGCGAGGAGCCAAACTATACGCCTGCTTCTGCCGTCACCGCCGCGGCTCACGCACTTGCGGGCCGGCCGCAGGAGGCGCAGCGAGAAATGGCCCATTTGCGCCAAGTTTATCCTGCATTACGGGTGACGACTTTCACCGCCTTCACTTTTCGGCGCCCAGAACACCTCGCCCTATGGCGGGACGGTCTGCGGCAAGCTGGGCTGCCGGAATAGATTTTGTGGCAGACGTCGGCGACGAGTTGGCGGCGTTGCCGGGGCGATAGCGGTGACTTGAACTGCCGCTGGCGCTATCGCGCACCGCAACGTGCGATCGAGGCTTCTAGAAAATACGGTTGGACCTATCAATCCGCGCGCCATGACGCCAATCCACCCGCACAGGGCGCAGCAGGTTCCTCGCCTTATTCCGCCGCGGCGCGAACCGGGCCCTCGTCCACTGGCAACCCGAGCGCGTGCCGGATCGATTTGTGATAGTGCGCGAGCGCCGGCTCGTTGCGTCCGTAGACGACGTGGCTCTGCGCACCCGAGCTGAAGCCAAGTTGCATGCTTCGGCCGGCCGGAAAGTCTTCGGTCGTGATCACCTTGATGGCGAGCGCAAGGTTCGCATCCCAGTGGCGCTTCTCATCCGCCGTTTCGATCGGCCTGGGAATGTATAGCGACGTCTCCATCACCGCCCGATCGGTGCGACCCTCGACGGGAAAAATGCGGAATATTTCCATGTGGTCGCCCTGCGGGGAAAAGATGGTGTTGGCGAACATGGAATAGACGATGGTGGTGTTCCACATCAGGTCCCACTCGCTTTCCGGCATGGCTTTCAACCGGTCAAGCTTGGTGCGCCCGTAAACGAGGCGGAAGTTCGGCCCATACGGGGTGAACTCACCGACGTTGTGCACCAGGATATCGCGCAGGCTTTCTTTGTGCAGAAAGCCGAAATGATAACCCTCATGGAAAGTATCGACGAGGAGTTTCCAGTTCATCTCCTCGTGTTGCACATGGCGATCGTGGAAATGGTAGGTGTCGAGCTTCCAGGAAGCAAGATCGGCACCCAATCCCTCGAGCCACGGATCAATCGCAAGATCGGCCGAGCGGTCGGCAGCGGCAGCGGGCAACACCCAAACCATGCCGTACTTCTCGGCAAGCGGCAGCGGCGTCAGACCCGGTCGTTGCGCCCGCACGCCCGGAAAGGAGGTCGCCTCCTCGGGCAAGCCGCGTAGCCGCCCGTCGCTGCCGTAGGTCCATCCGTGATAGGGGCAGGTGAAGGCCCCCGCGTTGCCCGCGCCCTGGGCGACCTTGGCGCCGCGGTGACGGCAGACATTGAGAAAGGCCCGCAATTTCCCATCGCCACCGCGCACCGTCAGGATCGGTACGCCGGCGAAATCGTCGGTGCGATAGGCGCCGGGCGTGGGCCAGTCGCAGGAAAGCCCCATCACCAACGGCCGCTTCCTGATCAAAATCTCCTCTTCCCGCTTGTGCCGCTCGGGACAGGTGTAGGCCGTCACCTCGTTGTGCCATGGCGCCTGCGCCATCGCCGTCGTCTCGCTATCGATGTAATGCAGCAGCGTCTTGAGAAGATTGATCTCTGCCGCGCGGTCCATTTTCAGTGCTCACCGGGTTGAATAGGGGGCGAATTCTAGTCTCCACCAAGCACGGCGCGCTAGCCCCTTTGCGTCGACGCAGGTCAACGGCGCCCAATCTCGCCTGTTGTTAGAAACGATCGAGGTAAATCCTATGCCTGGCCCACCAGCCTCGCTCGGTCGTGGTCGGCGAGATGACCTGCCGCGCGCCGCCAGCGCGACGAGGCAAGACAGGCGTCGACCGCCCAAAGCCACACTACCGATCGCACTGTTGGTCAGGGGTTTGTGCGCAACCTCAGGGCAAAGGCCGCTCGCCGAGCGTCTTGCTTAAGTCGGCGCCGGCCTCGAACCTTGCCGCGACGTTGCAGTCGACGGCGCTTGCCGGCTGCTGACGCAGGGCAAAACGCACCAGCACCCCAATCGAGGCCGCCAGCGGTACGGCGATCAATAGGCCGACGAAGCCAAAAAGATAGCCAAAGGAAAATAGGGCAAACATCAGCCAGACGGGGTTCAAGTGAACCTTGTTGCCCACCAAATAGGGCGCCAACACATAGTCGGATAGCGATTGGCCGACCAGGAAGATGCCAAACACCAACAGGATCGGCGTCCACGTCAACCCGAACTGCGCAATGGCAACGCCGAGGGACAATAGCAATCCGGTGAGCGAGCCAAAATAGGGAACAAAACCAAGCAGGCCCGAGACGGCGCCGATCAGCAGGCCGTGGTTCAAGCCCATGGCGCGCAGCGCCAGGGCGTAGCAGACGCCGAGCAGCAGACAGATCGTAGCCTGGCCCCGCATGAAACCCGCCACCGTGCTGTCGATCTCGCGCACCAGCGCCCTGACCGTGTCGCGGTTGGCCACCGGCACGAGCCTGTCGAGGGTCGCGATGATGCGGTTCCAATCGTAAACCAGATAGGCGGTGATGATCGGTGTCACCACCAGCAGCGAAAAGATGGACAGGAGCATCCTGCCATCCGACCACAGCGCGCGCAGAAACTCCGAGAGCCAGCCGGCGCCAACGCTCGCCAACTCACCGCTTGATCGTTCGGCTTCTTCGATCCCGACATCGATGGCTTTGCTGATCGAGGGGTGGCTTGGGTCGACGGCCAAGGCCTGCAGCCGACTGATGTAGCCCGGAAGCTTTTCGATCAGAATGCTGATCTCGGCGATCAGGACGGGGAGCGCCAGCAAAAGCAAAAGCATCACACCGGCGAAGAACACCGCGAGGATCAAGAGCGTCGCAGCGCCCCTGTTCATTCCCAAGCGCTCGAGCCGATTGACGATCGGGTCAAGCAAATAGGCGAGCGCCAGGCCCGCTACAAACGGCAGCAAGACGTCGCGCAACAAGGCGGCGGCCGCTACGAGCAGGGCCAACGTGGCGAACCAAACAATCGCGGGACGGGCGGGGGTGGTGGATGGGGGGGTGGGCATTGAGGGGTTTGCCTATGCTGTCGCCCCTGCGCGTGTGGCTGCCTTTGTGTGTCGGCACAGCGCTGCTCGGCAATCCGGGAATGCCCTGACTACACGCAAGGACTGTGATGCGCCTTGCGCCAAGGCGTTCACCATGTCGCGCACGGCGGCGCCAGCAGTTCAGCGCGCGTGGAGCCAAGGTCCACCCGGCAGCCGCAATGGCTGGCCGGTGGCCGTCCTCGCACTTCCCCTTAGGGGCGCAGGTGCGGGCATCCCGGGGGTTTGTGCCGATTACGAGTGCGCTCCTCCCGCGCCAGGATGTCGACCCTTAGGCCCTGGGGGCCCGACCGAACAGGACGGCCGATATGTTGCCAGCAAAGTTGAGGCCGCTGCACGGCCTGTGCGCCAGCCTGCTGCTTGCAGGCGTCTCGCTCCCGCTTGCGGGCGGTGTCCGGGCGGAGCCGTCACCGCCTTCCCTGACCAAGCCCTACCAGCAAAAGAACCTACAAACGGTTCGGGCCAGCTCGGCGATGACGCGATGTCTGGCAACCTGGGATCGCTCGAGCCAAATGTCGCGGCGGGAATGGAGAGAAACCTGTAAGCGCGTGGTGAAGAACAACCCAGGCCTCTACAACAAGCCGTTTTGAGCACCGACACGCTCGCGTTTCCGGAAGCGCGCGTCCGACCTAAACCCACGCCCGCACCGCCATTGCCTCGCGGCTTTTCTGATCCGCGGCCGAGATCACCAACTCTTGCGCCGCCCTTCCTTGCGGTGAATGACCTTCGGTGCATGGCGATCTGCAACCGGCCATCTCTCTTTCCTCCGGTGGCGTCAAACCGGCGGGCTTGACCCGTCGCCTTGATCGCGCTTGCCGGCCGAGGCCAGGCGGGACATTCTCCCGTCCCGCACGCCGCCCTAGCTGAGGAGCCTCGGCCATGAGCCTCGACTTTTTGGTTACCTCATTGATCATCGTTGCCTCCCCCGGCATCGGCGTTCTCTTCACCCTGGCGGCCGGCCTTTCCCGCGGTTGGCGCGCCAGCGTCATCGCCGCCTTCGGATGCACCCTGGGCATCGTTCCCCACATGCTGGCGGCCGTCCTGGGCCTGGCCGCCCTCCTGCACACCAGCGCGCTGGCGTTTCAAGTCCTCAAATACCTCGGGGTAGCCTATCTCCTGTACATGGCCTGGAGCTCGCTTAAGGAGCAGGGCGCGCTGAGGATCGAGGAGGAGATCGGCGCTCGCTCGGTAACGCAGGTGATCGTTTCCGCGATCTTGGTCAACATCCTCAACCCGAAGCTGTCGATTTTCTTTTTGGCCTTCCTGCCCCAGTTCGTCAGCGCGCAAGACCCCCAACCTTTGGCGCGCATGCTGACACTCAGCGCGGTCTTTATGTTGCTCACGTTCGTCGTGTTCGTCGGCTACGGCATTTTTGCCGCCTCCGTACGCACGCACGTGATCTCGCGCCCGCGGGTGCTAACCTGGATGCGTCGCACCTTCGCGGGAGCGTTTGCGGCACTCGGCGCCAAACTTGCGCTTGCCGACCGCTGAGACGACTAAGGCCGTCCAGCCAACCGCGCGACGAAGCCGGCAGCCGCGCTCGACGAGGAAGGTCGGCGCAGGCCCCGCCTCGATGGTCATGCAGATGACCTTCCTCGGCGGATCCTGGCTCGGGCGGGAGGTTCGTGGCCAAGAATTGGCGTGCACCGCCGACGGATCCAAACCGTCGCATTCGTTCCACAGCTGGATCGCGCTCGGGACACTCTGAGAGGCATTAAGATGCTCAAAGCTGTCCTCGTAGCGTCAGCACTGATTACGGCTGCGTTTATCGGTTCTGCGCCGCAAGCGTCGGCGGCAGTTCAACCCCACCTCAGCAAGGCTACGGCCAACGTGGTGAGCACGGTTGGCTGGCGTCATTACAGTCATCGCCCCTATCGCCACCGCCACTTCGGTCACTTCCATCGCCGAGGGTTTGTCATCGGCGCTCCGATCTATGCCTACAGTTACGGCGGCTGCGGATGGCTGCGCCATCGCGCCCTCGTCACGGGCAGCTCCTATTGGTGGCACCGCTACCGATTGTGCAGCCGCGGCTGGTAAAGGGCTTTGGAGGCCGCGCGCCCGCGCGGCCTCCTCGCCTATTTGGCCAGCGCGGCCATCACAGAGCGGCAGCCGCCGCGGCGGCGTCCAGTCCCGCGTCGTAGTTCCAGATCCAAGCGCGCTCTTGCGACTGGGCAGCGAGCTGTTGATCGCGCACCCCGAGGTCCCTGCTGGCCCCGTCATAGCGCGCGCCATTGACGCGTGCGCTTAGCTGGACGCGTGCGGTCCGCGCCCGGCGCACGGTTTCGTAAATGCGCAGGGCTTGCGGGGCGGAGCTCCGGTCGGCGCGCGCCAACACCGTTGCCAGTGCGACCGCATCCTCGATGGCTTGGTTGGCCCCCTGGCCGACATGAGGCAGCATCGGATGCGCAGCATCACCCAGCAAGGTCAGGCGGCCACGCGTCCAGGTCGGCAGCGGCTCGCGATCGTACAGACCCCAGCGAAAGGTCATGCTGGCTTGGGCCGTGATGGCCTCAACCATTGGGTCCCAGCCGGCAAAGGCCTGGGCGAGGGCGGCCGGATCCCCTGCCGCCGACCAGGACTCCCGCATTTGTTCGTCTGTTGGCACGAACCCGACATAGTTGATGAGTGCGTCGGAGCGCACCGGATAGACGAGAAAATGCTTGCCCGCCCCCAACCAATTGCGCATGGCACCGCGCGGCCAGGAGACGCTCGCCGCCGAAATGAGACCCCGATAAGCGACCGAGCCCGAAGCCAGCGGGGCCGACGGGGCGACGACGAATTCCTGAAGCTTTGAATGAATGCCATCGGCGGCAATGACGGCGTCGGCAACCTCCCGTCGGCCGTTGGCGAACGTGATGATGGCCTCATGCTCGTCCTGCTCGAAGCCCACGCATTTGTGGTCGGTCGCGACGACGTCCGCGGGCAGCCGCTGCACGAACAAATTAAGCAAATCGGCGCGGTGCATGCCGTAGAACTCGATCTCGTTGCCCAGCTCTGGCGGCCACATGCACGCGATAAAGCGGCCGTCCGAGCGGCGGAACTGCGGATCGAGCCAGCGCGCACCCAAGCGCATCAAGGCCTCTCCAAGCCCGAGCTGCCGCAACATTCGGATGCCGTTGGGCTGCAGTGCCACACCGGCGCCGACCTCGGCAAGAGCTGGTGCCTGTTCGAACAGGCGAACGGCGACGCCGCGCTGGGTGAGCGCGTCGGCCGCGGCAGCGCCGCCGATGCCGCCGCCGACGACCGCGACCCGCAGGGGCTTTTTGAGCATGGCAGCAGCCATCGATGCATCTCTACTCGGGAGCCTTGAGTTTGGCCTGCTCGATTACGCCACCCCAAAGCGTCCGCTCGCGCTCCAGGAATGCCGCCATCTCCGGCGGCGAGTTGCCGATCGGCTCGGCGCCGTGGGCACCGAATTTTTTGCGCACATCTTCGCTCCGCAAAACATCAACGACGTCCTTGTTGATCTGCGCCACAATCGAGTCGGGGGTTGCCGGCGGCGCCACCAAGCCGAACCAGGCCAACGACACGAATCCCGGCAACGCCGCCTCCGACATGGTCGGCACATCGGGTAAATAGGCCGAGCGTTCGGCCGCGCAGACCGCGAGGATCCTGAGCGCCCCCGACTGATGCTGCGGCAGCGACGATGATAAATTGTCGAACATGAAGAGAATATGGCCCCCAAGCAGGTCGTTCATGGCCGGGGCCGTGCCGCGATAGGGAACGTGCGTGAACTTGACGCCCGTCATGGTCTCGAACAGAGCCGTCGTCAGATGCGACGTGGCACCGATTCCTTGCGAGCCATAGGCAATGCCGCCGGGGTCCGCCCTGGCTTTGTCGATCAGCTCGCCAACTGATGTCACCCCGAGCTTGGGGCTGGCAATCAGCACATTGGGCGAACTGGCGAGAATGGTGATGGGCTTGAACTTGGTCGGATCGTAGTTGAGCCTCTTATAAAGCAAATGATTGATCGCCAAGGTGGTGGGCGGCGACGCCAACAGGGTGTAGCCATCTGCCGGCGCACGCGCGAAGGCCTCCGCGCCGATGTTGCCCGCCGCGCCGGCTCTGTTTTCGACCACAACCGGCTGCTTCCAGACGCTGCCGAGCGCGTCGGCGATAATGCGTGGCAGGATGTCGGCAGTGCCGCCGGCGGGATTGGGAACAATGATTTTGACGGGGAAGGCGGGGAAGGCATCGCCGGCATGCGAGGCGTCGCCCGTCGACAGCAAACCCAAGGTGGCCGCGAGCATCACGAGCAGGCGGGCTGGCGTCACTTGCATCAGACAATTCCCCTCTGCGCTTGCCCTGCGGATCGGCGCAGGTAGGCGCCTCTCGCTTCGTCCGAGCCGGCGGGCTCAGCACAGGCCTGTGCCGGCGCCGACACCCTACCCACAAGCTCGGCTAACGCGCAAATCGAGCGAGCACACGAGCGCGAACTCGCCGCTGGGCCGGTCATCGCCCACAGTTCTGCGCAACCGCTGAGCGGGGCCGTCAGAACTTGACCTTGACCCCGCCGTAGACCGTCAGGGGTGCCGCCGGTGTGATCGTGCGTGGGTTCTCAAGTACCGTAGCATTGCGTCCGACGCCGACCGGATCGCCCGCGACGTTGCGCAAGGCGTCGGCGTCGAAGTAGGTGCCGAAGGTCGCGTAGTCCTTGTTGAACAAGTTCTTCGCCAAGCCGTAGATCTCGACGTTGTCGGTCACCTTGTAGCCGGTTCGCAGGTTGACCACGGCATAGCCCGGCAGCGGTCGATCATCGTTGCCCTCGTCGCCGCGGAAGAACTGGTTCGACACGGCGATGACGTCGCCGCCAACCCGCCACTGCGGCGTCACCCAGTAGTCGAAACCGAACTTGAGGCGGTGACTGGGAATGCTCGGGATGTGGTCGCCCGGCCGCACCCTGGCGCAGTTCGGCACCTCGTCCTCGGGGTCAGCCGGCACAAAGGAGCTGCAGGGGACGCCAACGGGGGCGTCGGGAGAGGCGATCTCCAAGGCGTTGCGGAAGGTGGCGTTCACGAGCGCGTAGCTCGCGTACAGGAAGAGCCGGTCGGAGCGGTAGTTGACGGCGGCCTCCAGGCCCTCGCGCAGGGTCTCGCCGCCATTGATAAAAAAGCCTCGGCCCTGGATCGGGCTCGCCACCGTCAGGATGTCGTCGCTCAAGAGCGTCCGAAAATACCCCAGGCTCCAGCCCAGCGTGTTGCTCCTGGGGGCGCCCAGGGCGTCGCGGCCAGCGTAACCGGCCGCGACTTGGCCTCTAAGACCGGCCTCGATCGTCCGGCCCACCACCTGCTTCAGCGGTGGATCGGAGACCAGAAAGTTTTCCAACAGACAGGGCCGTAGTGGGTCGGCACAGGCCAATTCGGCCGGCGTGGGGGCACGATTGGATTCTGAATATCCGGCATACGCCGTCACCCCCGACCCAAGGTTATAGGTGGCACCAATCATCGGGTTGAAGCGCTGGAAGGTGTGATCGCCGTTGAGGCTTTCGCCCAGTTGATCCTCGAGTTTGATGTTGGCGAGGTTGTAGCGGCCGCCGACCGTGACGGCCAAACGGTCGGTCACGTCCAGTGTGTTCATGAAGTAGAGGCCGTAGTACTGGGTGCGGGCGATGAGATCGACCGGCGTCACCTCGACATCGCCGGCGTCGAGATCCGGATTGAGCGACTGGTCAATGATAATGCCAAGCCCGGACACGGCGAGCGTGCGGGGATCGAGCACGCCAAGCTCGCTCTGTGACTTCACCCGCGCTCGGCCGAGATCAACGCTGGCACCAACCAGAACTTGATTGGGCCGATTGAACAGATGCGCCTTGCTGACCGCCTGCAGTGCGCCGCCAAAGGAGAAGGAGTCGACGGTCACACGGTCATTGCCGCCGAGAACGGTTTGATCGCCGTTGGGCAGGCTGGCGAGCGGCACGTTGACGATGGCGCCGTTGGCGCGGCGGCCGAACAGCACGTCGTCCGGCTCTTCAAAGCACAGGAGCCCCGCATTGGCTCCCGCGGGATCGCAGGCGATTGCCTCCGAGACGTTGCCGTCGGGTCGCTTCTGCTTAAAGCCGCGATAGTAGGCGTTGCCCGAAACCTTCAGGTGATCGGTGACGGAAACTGACCCCGTCAGGTTCACCATCTGCATGCGGTTGTCGAAGGATTGTGGCGAGGTGAACGCGTTGGCACGCCGCTCGTCGACGAGTTCGACCGGTGTCGGCCCCACCACGCCGAGGAACGTGTCGGCGAAGGTGTAGCTCAGATGGAACTCGGAGCCTGCCCCCTTGACACCGATGTCGGCATAAACCCGCTTGGCCTCGGCGGGCGACAGGTCGCGCCAGCCGTTGTCGTCGATCCACTCGCCGGCAACGTAGGTGGCCCAGTTGCCCCACTTCTGGCCGGCCTCGGCGGCAACTTCCTTGTGCCCGTACGAGCCAAAGCGGGTGTCGACGGTGGCACCCTGGAAGCTGAAGCCGTCCTTCATGATGACATTGACGGCGCCCCCCAGGGCGTTGAGGCCGTAGGCCGGGTTGTTGCTCATCATGACGATGTCGGCGATGGCAATCTGCGGGATCAGGTCCCAGTTCATGGCATCGCCGAACACCTCGTTGAGGCGCACGCCGTTCTGGTAGATGGCGAGGCCTTGCGGTGTCCCGTTGAGCGGCGAGGCACTGAACCCTCGGTATTGCAGGTCGGTCGCCAGCGCGTTGCCAAGCGCCTCGTTGATGGTCACGCTGGGAACGTAGGTGTTGATCGCCTCGGTAATGGAGGGCGAGCCAACCCGCTCGATTTGTCTGGCGTTAATGACGCTAATGCCTGCGGGAACCTTATCGATCGGCAGCTCGCTGCCAGCAACGGGCGACATGCGCACCTC
>Ga0134122_10000658_pt1 | contig 23766 bp, 19 predicted proteins | sample KB302_FD_96461 | JGI IMG/M metagenome (GOLD analysis project Ga0134122, IMG submission 96461) | Terrestrial soil microbial communities without Nitrogen fertilizer from Kellogg Biological Station, Michigan, USA - KB3-0-2 | ecosystem: Environmental > Terrestrial > Soil > Unclassified ...
CAGCACGGCGCCGACGGCGTCGCGGGCATCGACCAGAACGACCCGAACAAGACCGGCGGGACCCCCGGCTACGTCGGCGGCTCGACCAACTGCGGCCCCACGTCGATGGCGGAGATCGCCCGCGGGAAGTCCCTGCAGGACCCGAACTACTCGATCACCTTCAAGGGCGCCGACGGCAACATGCAGACGCAGCGTGTCGCCGACATGTCCAACACGGACCTGATCAAGGCCTTCGCCAAGGTCGGCGACACCGACCAGAAGGACGGGACCTCGCCCAACGGGATGATCGACATGGCCACCGCCGCTGGCGAGCCGGTCACGGACGAAGAGGTCCACTACGACAAGAGCTGGAAGAAGGGTCAGCCCAGCAACTCGTTCGACCAAGAGTGGCTGGACAAGCGCCTGCAGGACGGTGAGAAGGTGATCGTCAACGGCGCCTACCAGGTCAAGGACAACGAGGGTCACGACAACCTCGTCGGCCACTACGGGACCATCTCCGGGAAGAACGCGAACGGGAACTACAACTTCGTCGACCCGTGGGACGGCAAGGTGAAGGAGCTGACCCCTGACGAGGTCCGCCGCTTCATGGAGCACAACCCGTACAACGGCGGCGTGATGATCGCGGTGGGCAAGACCGCCGCCGAGCAGAACGCGCAGGGCAACCAGGGCTAAACAGAGGTAGGGTTGGCCCATGGCCGACACCTGCATCTCCTGCCAGCAGGAAATCCAGCCCCCGACGCGCCGGGGCACGTTCTACACGTGCACCGGTGAGACGAGCGGGAACACCATCACCTTCTGGATGTGCAACCCGTGCGCGATCCCGCTGGGACCGAGCCAGGGGCCCATCCCGAAGTTCGACCCCAACCAGAAGCCTCGAATCCCGGGCGGCAACAACTGACGCCCTAGACGCCCCGCGCGTCCGGCGCCCAGAGCACCTTGTGCTGCTGGAGCTGGAAGCGCACCTCCAGCCGGTCGGCGACGATCCACTCCGCCAGCTGGCGCGGCTCCAGCGCCCCGAAGACGGTGGAGAAGAGCAGCCCGTAGGGCCGCTGGCCGAGCCGGTGGGCCGCGATCATCCGCTTCGACCACTCGTAGTCCTCGCGCGAGCCGATGACGAACTTCAGCTCGTCGCCCTCGCCCATCGACTCCAGCACGCGCAGGTCGTTGCGGTCCGCCTCCCCCGAGGAGGGCGTCTTCAGGTCCACGATCTTGTGCACGCCGCGAGGCACCAGCCGCACGTCGATGGCGCCGGAGGTCTCCAGCAGCACCGTCCGCCCGTCCTCCAGGAGCGCCTCCATCAGCGGGTAGACGCCCGGCTGGAGCAGCGGCTCACCCCCGGTGACCTCGACGGCGCGGGCCCCCAGCGACCGCACGCGCTCGAGGACGGTGGGGACGCCCATCCGCTCGCCGCCGTGGAAGGCGAACGCGCTGTCGCAGTAGGTGCAGCGGAGGTGGCAGCCGGTGAGGCGCACGAAGGTGCAGAGCACGCCCTGGTGGGAGGATTCGCCCTGGAGCGAGACGTAGATCTCCTTCACCACCACCGAAGCGGCGTCCTCGCGCCGGCGCGGCTCGATGTGCGGGCGGCCCTTCAGCACGGGCGGCCTCAGCGCTCCCGGGCGGCGGCGCCGCCGTTCGGCTCGTGGTGCGAGCGGGCGTAGAGCGCGGCGGCGGTGGTGGCCCCGCCCAGGAGCAGCAGGGCGGCCCCCAGGGCGGCCAGGCGGCGCCAGCGCGCGTCCGGCACGGCGGGGACGGCCAGGGAGGTGGTGTGCTGCCGCGGCCCGCCGCCTATCAGCCGCACCTCGGCGCCGTCGGCGGGGAGGGTCTCCTCGGTGTCGGTGGTGGCGTCCTCCTCCTCGGGGCGGGGCGGCTTGAGCGGGCCCGGCCTCACCTCGGGCGGCAGGGTGGCGGCGGACGGCTCCTCGTCCAGGGCGCCCCACAGCACGTCCTGCCTGGACTCGTCCTGCTCGGCGACGATGCGGTCCGCGTACAGGTCGCGCAGGTAGTCCGCCACGTCCTGCCGGGCGCCCTTGAGGCCCTGGGCGGCGATGAACGCCTCCACCGCCTCGCGGAAGGCGGCCGCGTCCGGGTAGCGGAGGTCGCGGTTGCGCTGGAGCGCCTTGAGGACGACCCGGTCGATCTCCTTGGGCAGGTCGCGGTTCACGCGCTGGGGCGGCGGCACCGAGCAGTCCGACACCAGCCGCGCCGTGGTCAGCTCGTTGGAGCCCTTGAACAGCCGCTGCCGGGTGGCCAGCTCCCAGAGGATGACCCCCAGCGAGAACACGTCGCTCCGCTGGTCCACCGGAGCGGCGTCGATCTGCTCGGGCGACATGTACGGGTACTTGCCCTTGAGGAAGCCGGTGGCGGTCTCCTGCAGCCGGCCGGCCGCCTTGGCCACGCCGAAGTCGATCAGCTTCGTCGCCCCGTCGAACCCCACCAGGATGTTGGGCGGGGACACGTCGCGGTGGACCAGGCCCAGCGGGCGGCCCTTGGCGTCCTTCACCTGGTGCGCGTGGTGCAGGCCCAGCGCCGCGTCCGCGATGATCCGCAGCGCCACCCCGAGCGGGATGGGCTTGCCCACGGTGGCGGCGTACTCGCCCATGGTGCGGAGGTCCTCGCCGGCCACGTAGTCCATCACCAGGAAGTGCGAGCCCTGCGCCTGCCCCAGCTCGTGGATGCGGACGATGTTCGGGTGGTCGAGGCGGGAGGCGATCTTCGCCTCGTCCAGGAACATGTGGAGGAAGCTGCGGTCGGTGGCCAGGTGGGGCAGCAGCCGCTTCACCACCACCAGCCTGGAGATGCCCGGGGAACCGGACGGCCGGGCGAGGAAGATCTGCCCCATCCCGCCGGTGGCGAGCTTGCGGAGCAGCTCGTACTTGCCGAAGGCCACCGCCATCTCGCCTCCGGACTCTACACGGCGGAGCCCGCTACTGCTTGAGCTTGTATCCCGACCGGAGCGCGGCGACCGCCACCCCGGTGGACACCAGGGAGAGCGCCAGCAGCACGGCCCCACCCACGACGGGCGAGAAGGCGGTCCGGTCCAGGAAGCCGAACCGCATCAGCTCCGCCATGTAGACCATGGGGTTGAGCAGGCTGATGGTGTTCCAGGGCGGCGGCAACGTCTTCACCGAGTAGAAGACCCCGCCCAGGAAGGTGAGCGGGACCATCACGAAGGTCGGGAAGAAGTTGATCTGCTCGAACTTCTCGGCCCACACCGCGGCCAGGAGCCCCAGCATGGCGAAGGTGTAGCTCACCAGCAGCAGCACCCCCACCGCGACCAGGGGGTGCGCCAGCGAGAAGTCGGTGAAGAGCGCCGACACCAGCCAGATGAGCAGGCCCACCGCCAGGCCGCGGATCATGGCCCCGGTGATGAAGCCGAAGAGGAGCTCCGCCGGGCCGAGCGGCGCGGCGAGCAGGTCCACGATGGTCCCCTGGATCTTGGTGATGAACAGCGAGGAGCTGCTGTTGAGGAAGGCGTTGTTGGCGATCCCCATGAACACCAGGCCGGGGACGATGAAGCGCAGGTACGGCACGCCCTCCACCGTGCGCAGGCTCCCGGCCAGCGAGCCGAACACCACGAAGTAGAGCGAGGTGCTGATCAGCGGCGCGAGCACCGTCTGCCCCGGCACGCGCATGAACCGCGCCACCTCCTTGTACAGCAGGGTCTTCATCCCCACCGCGTTCATGCCTTCGCCCCCAGGGCGGGCAGCGCGCCGCGCGCCGCCTCGTACTCGGCCACCAGGCGCTGGACGAGGTCGCCCGCGGGCGGGACGTCCTCCAGGAAGGCCACCGCCTGCCCCGCGCTCCAGATGTCCTTCCACGCCTTGCCGCCCTGGCCCTGGCGGTGCTTCTGCAGCGAGTCGCGGAGGTAGTTCCCCTTCACCCCGGTCACCTCGTCCGAGTACTCGATGTCCTCGGGGCCGGCGCGCAGCAGCGCGTCTTTGTATTCGGGGGAGGCGGCGGACTCGCGGGTGGCGATGAAGCGGGTCCCGAAGTAGCCGGCCTCCGCCCCCAGCGCGAGCGCCGCCGCCAGGTGCCGCCCCTGGGAGAGCCCGCCGGCGATGACCACCGGCACGCCCAGCTCGTCCTTCAGCCACGGCCCCAGCACGAACGGGCTGATGGTGCCCGCGTGCCCGCCCGCGCCCGAGGCGACCGCGACGAGGGCGTCCACCCCCGCCTTCACCGCCTTCTGCGCGTGCTTGAGCCCGATGACGTCGCTCCACACCATGCCGCCGTAGCCGCGCACGCGCTCGATGGTGGCGGTGGGGTCGCCCAGGGAGGTGATGACCAGCGGCACCTTCCGCTCCGCCACTGCCTCCAGGTCCACCGCCAGCCGGTCCGAGGCGAGGATGAGGTTCACCCCGAACGGCACCTCGCGCGGGAAGGCGTCCAGGAAGGCGCGGAACTGCTCGTGGGCTCGGAAGTTCAAGGACGGCACCGCGCCGATGGCTCCGGCCCGCCCCACCGCCTCCAGCAGCGGCGCGTTGGAGACCAGGAACATGGGGGCGGCGACGATGGGGTAGCGGACGCCCAGCCGCTGCATCAGGGAGCTCACGTGGAGGCCTTTCCGTGGAGCGCGGAGAGGAAGATGTCTTCCAGCCGGGCGCGGCGCGTCTCCACGTCCAGCACCGGCATCGCGGCGCCGTAGAGCGCGCCCAGCACCTCGCTGGAGGACGGCTGGCCGGAGCGCTCCACGTAGGTGAGCTGCCGCCCGTCCGGGGAGAGCGTGGCGCCCACCTTCCGCGCCGGCTCCGGCAGCGCCTGCACCGGGGAGGAGAAGGTGACCAGCAGCCGCCGTTCGCCCAGCCGCCGCATCAGGGCGGTCTTCTCCTCGATGAGCTGGAGCTTGCCCTCGTCGATGAGCGCCACCCGGTCCGCCAGCTCCTCGGCCTCCTCGAGGTAGTGGGTGGTGAGGATGATGGTGGTGCCCTCGGACTTGAGCTTGCGCACGTAGTCCCAGAGGTCGCGGCGCAGCTCCACGTCCACGCCGGCGGTGGGCTCGTCGAGGAAGACCAGCTTCGGCCGGTGGACCAGCGCCTTGGCGATGAGGAGCCGCCGCTTCATGCCGCCGGAGAGCTGGCGGGTGCGGGCCTTCGCCTTGTCGGAGAGATTGAGCGCCCGGAGGACCTCGGCGATGCGGGCCGGATCCTGCGGCTTGCCGTAGTAGCCCAGCTGGATGCGGAGCGACTCCTCCACCGTGAAGAACGGATCGAAGTTGATCTCCTGCGGCACCAGGCCCACCGAGTAGCGCGGGCCCACCGGGTCCTGGTCCTGGTCCTGGCCGAAGAGGTGGATGGTGCCGGAGGTCTTCTTCACCAGCCCGCACACCGCGCCGATCAGCGTGGTCTTCCCGGCGCCGTTGCGGCCCAGCAGCGCGAAGATCTCCCCCGGCTGGATGTCCAGCGAGACCCCGCCCAGGGCGGTGACCGCGCCGTAGCGCTTGACCAGGTCGCGGATCTCCAGGACGGACACGCGGGACCCCTCTTAATCGGCCGAATTCGCTTGCGCCAGGCTTCGGTCGCGGCAGAGTGCCCGCCTCCTTCACCTTCCAAGGGCGCACCCATGCATCGTCACGTCCTCCTCTTCGTCTCGGCGCTGGCCGCGGCCGCGCTCCTGGGCTGCCCGGCGCCTGGCCCGGAGTCGGTGGTGTTCGAGGTGACCGCCGACTCGTCTTCCGACTTCGGGTCGGTGGTGCTCAACGCCCCCAGCCAGGAGCTGACCTTCACCGTCAAGAACTCTGGCGGCGGGAAGTCGGACGTCATCGCCATGACCACCGAGGGCATCGCGGCGGCCGCCTTCCGGGTGACCACCGACAATTGCTCCGGCACCCAGTTGGAGGCGGGCGGCACCTGTTCGGTGGGCGTGACCATGACGCCGCGGAGCGCGGGCGCCAAGACGGCCCAGCTCACCGCGCGCGACTCCCGCGGCAGCGGCCAGCTCGCCATCCGCGGCGCCGGCGTCACCCGCGCGCTCCTGCAGGTCTCCCCCACGTCCTCCGCGTTCGGCACGGTGGCCACCGGCGGCACCAGCACGGACGCCACCTTCACCGTCACCAACACCGGCAGCCAGGCCACCGGCGCGCTGGCGGTGACGCTGGGCGGCGCGCAGGCCAACCAGTTCACCAAGCCCACCGACACCTGCGACACCAAGACGCTCGCCGCGGGCGCCACCTGCACCATCAAGGTCCGCTTCGCGCCCTCCGCGGTGGGCGCGGCCACGGCGGCGGTCACCGTCACCGGCACCCCGGGCGGCACGGTCACCATCCCGGTGGGCGGCACCGGCGGCACCCCGGCGACGCTGATGATCGCTCCCACCACCAAGGACTACGCCATGGTGGACGCCGGCACCCAGAGCGCGGACACCACCTTCACCGTCACCAACACCGGGGCCGTCAACGCCACCGCCCTCACCGTGGCGCTGGGCGGCGCCAACCCGGGCGAGTTCGTCATCTCCGCCGGCGGCACCTGCGCCGGCCTCGCCACGCTCACCCCGGCCGGGGGCGCCACGCCCAGCTGCACGGTGAAGGTGGCGTTCAAGCCCACGGCCTTCGGCACCAAGAACGCGACCGTCACCGTGACCGGGCGGGTGGCCAACAGCACCGCCACCACCCAGACCTCCGCCACCCTCACCGGCATCGGCCGCCAGAGCTTCACCGTCACCGTGCTCAACTCCGGCACCGGGACGGGGACGGTGACCGGCGGCGCCATCAACTGCGGCAGCGCGTGCACCACCAGCGTGGTCGCCACCACCGCGGCAGGCACCATCACCCTCACCGCGGCGGCCAGCGCCGGCTCCAGCTTCGCGGGCTGGACGGGCGACTGCGCCTCCAGCAACCCCAGCACCAGCTGCACGCTGACGGTGGACGCGAACAAGAACGCCGGCGCCGCCTTCGACATCCAGCGCTTCAGCCTCACCCCGGTGGTGAGCGCGGCGCCCGGCTCGGGAGGGACGCTCACCTCCTCGGACGGGCTGATCACGTGCAGCGGCGCTTCCTGCTCGCCGGTCCAGTACGGTTTCGGCACGGTGGTGCACCTCACCGCCGCCGCGCGGTCGGACTCGCGCTTCACCGGGTGGAGCGGCGATTGCGCGGGGCAGACGGGGACCACCTGCGACGTGACGATGACCCAGGCGCGCGCGGCCACCGCCAACTTCCTCCCCAACGCCAACTACGCGTTCGTCACGTCCACCGCGTACACGCTGAGCGAGCTGGCGACGAAGGCCGACGTGTCCGGGACGCTGAGCGCCGCCAACGTGGTGGCCGGCGCGGACATCGCCTGCGGCGAGCGGGCGGCGGCGGTGAACCTCCCCGGCAACTACAAGGCGTGGATCGCCTCCAGCGGAGGGAGCGCCCCCTCCCGCCTGGGCGCCGCGCGCGGGTGGCTGCGGACGGACGGTCGGGCCTTCGCAGACGCGCTCCCGGGCAACCTCTTCTATTCGATGGAGCGGGACGAGGCCGGCGCGGCGGCCCCGCTCCGGGCGGACGTGCTCACCAACGCGGACAACAGCGGCGCGGCCCAGGGTTCGTGCTCGGACTTCACCGGCGCCACCGGGAACACGGCCGTGCTGGGGAGCACCCAGGGCGGTTCGGTGGACTGGAGCCGGGGCGACCCGAACGGAGACTGCGCCGGCTCCTTCCGGCTCTACTGCCTGGGGACGGACAACACCGCCGCGGTGGTCCCGCCCGCGCAGCCCAGCGGCCGGATCCTCTTCGTGAGCAGCGGCAACTGGGGCCCGCTCCTGGGCGGAATCCTCACCGCGGACGGCGTCTGCACCACGGAGGCCGCCGCGTCGACCCTGCCGGGCACCTACAAGGCCGTGCTGGCCGCCACCGGCGCCAGCGCGGCGTCGCGCTTCACCACCCGAGGCGCCCCGGTCATCCGGCCGGACAACGTCATCGTGGCGACCACCGAGGCGGACCTCTTCGCCGACACCCAGGTGACGCAGGCCCGGGTCGAGCGCACCGCCGCCGGGGTGGTGGTCCCCACCATCCAGGTCTGGACCGGCGCCACCTCCCCCCTGGCCGCTGGCGCGGACACCGGCACCTGCACCAACTGGAGCGTGCAGACCGGGACCGGCGCCATCGGCTACGCCGGCTACTACCTGCAGCTGTACTCCGCGGACACGGACATGTGCAGCTCGACGCAGCGGGTCTTCTGCCTGCAGGAATAAGGTCGCCCCCTCCGCCGGTCTTCAGAACCATCCAGGAGCCCGCCCATGGCCGAGAACTACATCTTCACGATGCAGGACCTGAGGAAGGTCAAGGGCGGCAAGGACATCCTCAAGGGCATCTACCTGTCGTTCTACCCAGGCGCGAAGATCGGCGTCATCGGGCCGAACGGCGCGGGGAAGTCCACCCTGCTGCGCATCATGGCCACCGAGGACAAGGAGTTCTTCGGGACGGCGCGGCCGGACCCTTCCGCGCGTATCGGCTACCTGCCGCAGGAGCCGAGGCTGGACGAGTCGCTCACGGTGAAGGGCAACGTGGAGCTGGGGCTCAAGCCGGTCAAGGACCTGCTGGACCGGTTCAACGCGGTCTCCGCCAGGTTCTCCGAGCCGATGGGCGACGCGGAGATGGAGAAGCTGCTCGCGGAGCAGGGGCGGCTGCAGGACGCCATCGACGCCGCCAACGGCTGGGAGCTGGACCGGACGCTGGACGTGGCGATGGACGCGCTCCGGCTGCCGCCCGGTGAGGCCCCGGTGAAGCAGCTCTCCGGCGGGGAGAAGCGCCGGGTGGCGCTGTGCAAGGTGCTGCTGGAGAAGCCGGACCTGCTGCTGATGGACGAGCCCACCAACCACCTCGACGCCGAGTCGGTGGCGTGGCTGGAGCAGACGCTGCAGCAGTACCCCGGCACGGTGGTGGCGGTGACGCACGACCGCTACTTCCTCGACAACGCCGCGCAGTGGATCCTCGAGCTGGACAAGGGCGAGGGCATCCCCTGGAAGGGGAACTACACCTCCTGGCTGGACCAGAAGCAGAAGCGGCTGGAGCAGGAGGAGAAGCAGGAGTCGGCGCGGCAGCGGATCTTGAAGCGCGAGCTGGAGTGGGTGAACAGCTCGCAGAAGGCGCGGCAGGCGAAGGGCAAGGCGCGCCTGACCCGGTACGAGGAGATGCTGGCGGCCGGGCCGGACAAGCGCGACATCACCGGTGAGATCTACATTCCCCCCGGGCCGAAGCTGGGCGGGATGGTGGTGGAGGCCAAGGGCCTCAAGAAGGGCTACGGCGACCGGCTGCTGATCGACGATTTGACCTTCAAGCTGCCGCCGGGCGGCATCGTGGGCGTCATCGGCCCCAACGGCGCCGGCAAGACCACGCTCTTCCGGATGATCATGGGCGCGGAGAAGCCGGACTCCGGCGAGCTGAAGGTCGGCGAGACGGTGAAGCTGGCGTACGTGGACCAGAGCCGCGACGCGCTCCAGGGCGAGAAGACGGTGTTCGAGGAGGTCTCCGCCGGGTTGGACTACGTGGACCTGGGCCCGCGCGGGCAGATGCCGTCGCGGCAGTACCTGGCCTCGTTCGCGTTCAAGGGGTCCGACCAGCAGAAGAAGGTGAAGGACCTCTCCGGCGGCGAGCGCAACCGCGTCCACCTGGCGAAGACGCTCAAGACCGGCGGCAACCTGCTGCTGCTGGACGAGCCCACCAACGACATCGACGTGGAGACGCTGCGGTCGCTGGAGGAGGGGCTCACCAACTTCGCCGGCTGCGCGGTGGTCATCAGCCACGACCGCTGGTTCCTGGATCGCATCGTCACCCACATCCTGGCCTTCGAGGGCGACTCCAAGGTGTTCTTCTTCGAGGGGAACTTCCAGGACTACGAGGTGGACAAGAAGAAGCGCCTGGGGGCGGAGGCGCTCCAGCCGCACCGGGTCAAGTACAAGCCGCTGGTGCGCTCGTAGGTGGTCCGCGGAGTCTGCGCCGCCGTCGCGGTCATCGTCGCCGCCGCCGGGTGCGCGAAGCGGATCCCCGCGCCCAACCCGGAGGCGGTGCACCACGACGAGCAGTGCGCGGCGCTGCTGCACGACGGCGACCTGGAGCAGGCGCGTCAGCACTGCCTGGAGGCGCTGGAGTATTCGCCGCAGTACGCGGCGGCGCAGCTGCACCTGGCCATGGTCGAGCTGCGGTCGGACCAGAAGCCGGCCGCGCGCGACCGGTTCCTCAAGGCGCTGGCGCTGGACGAGAAGCTGCCCGAGGCCCACAACGCGCTCGGGGTGCTGGCGATGGAGGAGCGGCGGTTCGAAGAGGCGGAGAAGCGCCTCAAGCGCGCGCTGGAGATCTCCCCGGACTACGTCGAGGCCCGCTACAACCTGGCGCTCGACTACTACCTGTGGCGGAACAACGCGAAGGCGAAGGAGCAGATCGCCCGGTTGATGGGCGCCCACCCGGAGCTGTCGGACCCCATCCACTTCGACGCCGTCCTGCGGCTGGCGGACGGGAAGGTGGACGCCGCCATCAAGCAGCTCGTCCAGTGCGTCACCATGACGCCGGAGCGGCCCGGGTACTGGCTGGCGCTCGGGGTGGGGCTGTCGCGGATGCACCGCTACGACGAGGCGGACGAGGCGCTCCGGACCTGCCTGGAGCTGGACCCGGAGGATTCGATCTGCCGGGAGGACCTCAAGCTCCTCGTCGGGCGGAAGGACCTGCCGCCCCCGCCGGTGGAGGCCCCAAAGCTTTGAGGCGCTCCGAGGCCGATTTACCGGCCCCAGCGCGCGCGGCGCTGCACTGATGTTCAGGTCATAAATCGCCAATAAATATAAGGGTTTACGTGGCCTCGCCTGAGACGTAGAGTGCGCGCGGACGAAAACGAGACAAGGTGCGACAGGGCTGTACCCTGGCGCGGCTTCGTGGAGGGGCGTGCCGAACTTGAGCGACGAGCGGCCGGAGGCGCTCCTCAAGAGCGCGCTGGAGAAGATCATCTACTTCGAGGCGCGGTCGGAGCAACTGTCCACCGACCTCCGGGCGAGCCGCGACGAGTCGGAGCGGTTGCGCCGCGAGCTGTCCGCGGCGGCGCAGCGGGAGATCTCCCTGCGCGCGCAGGTGGCGGAGCTGGAGGTGACGGTCGCCCGGTCCTCGGTGGAGCGCGAGGAGCAGGCGCGGCTGAACGAGGCCCTCCGGCGCGAGCGGAAGGAGCTGATCGGCAAATTGCTCGATGCCTCGCGGTTGCACGCCACCGGCGAGGAGGTCGCCGGTGAGCCGGAGTTCGACCTGGCCTCCTTCATCGCAGAGCTCCGGGGCGAGGCGCTGGGATTGAGGGAGGCGCCGGCGCACGCGTCCCCGGTCACCCCCGCGTCGAACCGTGAGCGCGCCGGTCGGTTCCCGGCGGCGGAAGCGGCAGGGGATGGCGCCCCCGCGCTGGTGGCGGTGCGAGCGCCCGGGGCGTCGCTGATGGCCACGATGGCGCGGCACGCGGAGCGGTTCCGGGCGCAGGGCCGGCTGGACGTCTCCTCCGAGGAGCTCCACGCGTTGGCCCGAGAGCCGATGGTGGAGGAGACGCTGTTCGGGTTCTCGGTGCGCGAGCTGTCCGCGCCGGAGCCGGGCGCCCGCGTCCGCGCGGCGGAGCGGTTGCGCTCGCTGGCCTCGCCGGCGGCGGCGCCCGCGCTGGCGACGGCGCTCAACGCGGAGCAGGAGCCTCGGGTGCTGGTGGCGCTGATGGAGGCGTTCGCGCCGGCGTCGGGGCCGGAGGGCGCCGCGGTGGTGACGCCGCATCTGCGCTCGCCGTCCGCGGACGTGCGCATCTCCGCGCTGCGGGCGCTGATGCGCGTGGACCCGGCCCAGGCGGCGCCGCACCTGTCCGCGGCGATGAAGGACCCGGACCGGACCGTGCGGCGGCGGGCGTCGCTGCTGGCGCTGGGGCTCCAGGGAGCGGAGGCGCTGGCGCTGGGCGAGGAGGCGGGGCGCGACCACGACCCGAAGGTGCGCGCGCTGGGTGCCCTGGCGCTGGGGGCGGCCGGTGGCGCGCAGGCGCGGGCGGCGCTGACGGAGTTGTTGCAGGACGCGGACGCGACGGTGCGGCAGGCGGCGTCGCGCAGTCTGTCGAGGATCCTCGGCACCGATGTTTCCTCGGTCGTCGCACTGGACGATGCGCAGCGCCGCCGGGAGATCCGCCGGCTGGCGGCGATGCCGGCGAATCCGGTGATCGCGGTTCGGGAGAGGGCCGCGGCGGCGCAGGCGCAACCCGGGGACGGAGCCATGCCGGCCGGCCCTCTCGTGGGTACCACGCCAGTGCCAGCGGCGGCGTCGCTCGCCGCGACGCATGCCCCGCCGCCATCGGCCGACGAAGCACTATGCGCCGCCGTGCTGGCGGAGCTCCGGATCAACATCCGTGGCCGCGCGGCGCCGGACCTGTCGCGGGTGTTGGGCGCGCCGGTGGAGCGCGTGGACGAGGCGTGCGCGCTGCTGTGCGCGCGGGGCCAGGCCGTGCGCCGCGGCCTCAAGTACTTCGTGGCCTGACCTGAGGAGATCTCGATGGAGTTGCCGACGTACAGCCCGAAGCAGACCGCCGAGCTCCTCGGCGTGCCGGTCAAGGCGCTCAACGACCGCAAGCAGGAGCAGTACACCGCCGCCGACCTGTGGGACCTGCGCCAGTCGCTCCAGCGCCCCCCGCCCGCCATCGGCGATCGCCGCCAGCTCTTCCTCAACTTCAAGGGCGGCACCGGGAAGACCTCGCTCTCCACCTCGTACGCCTTCCGGATGGCGGAGCTGGGGTACAAGGTCCTGCTGGTGGACCTGGACTCTCAGGGCCACGCCACCAAGTGCCTGGGCTACGAGGGCGAGGACTTCCAGCGGACGCTCCTGGACGTGCTGGTCCGCAAGACGCCGGTGAGGGAGGTCATCCAGCGCACGCCGGTGCCGAACCTCTCCTTCATCCCGTCCAACCTCTCCATGTCCACCGTGGACCTCTCCCTGATGCCGCTCGCCGGGCGGGAGATGCGCCTGCGCAACGCGCTCAAGGACCTCGACGGCCAGTACCAGGTGACGGTGTTCGACGCGCCCCCGTCCTTCGGCCTGCTGAACCTGAACGCGCTGATGGCGTCCGACGACCTCTTCGTCCCCGTGCTGGCGGACTTCCTCTCCTTCCACGGCCTGAAGCTGCTCTTCGAGACGGTGCAGAGCCTGGAAGAGGACCTGGGCCACCTGCTGGACAACGTCTTCATCGTCGTCAACGCGTTCAACCAGACCTTCAAGTTGGCCAAGGAGGCGCTGGAGGCGCTCCAGGAGCACTACCCGGAGTACCTGCTCCCCACCATCGTGCGGCAGTGCACCAAGTTCGCGCAGGCGTCCTCGGAGGGCGTGCCGGTGTTCCTGGCGGACCGCGAGTGCAAGGGGGCGCAGGACATCTCCGCCATGCTCGACGAGGTGCTCGAGCGCCTGGCCAAGCGCAAGTCCCAGAAGACGCCCGCGGCGCGGGCCGGATGAGGAAGCGACCCAGATGAAGAAAGCCTTCGACCAGAACGTCTCCCGCGCCAAGCCCCGCGTCCGCCTGGGCGCCGCCTTCTCCGAGCTCGCCCCTCCCGAGGAGGTCTCCTCCGAGCCCACCCACGTCGTCCCCGAGGAGGCCAGGCCCGACCTCGCGGCCGAGGTGCGCGCGAGGGCGGCGATGGCGGTCACTCCGAAGCCGACCGCGGCGGAGGCGCTCCAGAAGGCGCTCTCGCCCGAGCCGCCGCCGCGCGCGTCGGCGGCGCCTCCTCCCGAGGTGGTGGAGATCCAGACCCCCGCCCCGCCGGTGCCTCCGCGCGAGGACCTGGAGGAGCGGCGGGGACGGCTGAAGGAGCGGCTGAAGGCGGTGCGGGAGAACCCGCGCCCGGAGCCGCTGCCGGCCACGGTGGCGCAGGCCGGGCAGCTGGCGGTGGAGCGGATCGCCGCGCTGCAGGCGGAGCTGACCGGGCTGCGGCAGAAGAACCTGATGCTGGCGCAGGAGCTGGAGGCGACCCGGCGGCAGTCGGAGAAGGCGACGGAGGAGGCGCGGCTGCGGATGGACGAGGCGCGCCGGCTGGCGGGGGAGATGGAGTCGCGGGCCCAGCTGCTGGGCGAGCTGGAGAAGGAGCTGGGGTCGCTGGAGGCGGAGCGGGACGAGACGCTGCTGCGGCTGCAGGAGTCGCGGCAGGCGATGGACGAGGCCGCCAGGGGCACCGACGTTCTCAAGGCGGAGATCCAGAAGAAGGACCAGCAGCTCCAGGAGAGCCTCGCCGAGGAGGAGCGCATCGCCGCGGAGCTGGAAGACGCCAAGGACGAATCGAGCACCCTCCGCCGCGCGGTGCAGGCGGTGACCGAGGAGCGGGACACGCTGGCCCGGCAAGTCGCCCAGCTCAGCGCCGAGGTAGCGGAGCTCCTCCAGGCGCGCAAGGCGCTGGAGCAGGTCCACCGCGCGCTCAGCCAGGCCGCGCTGCGCTAGATCGAGCGGCACGGGCGCCACTTGCACCGCCAGTGCGCGCTGCCTAGGGTCCGCGCCTTCGAAAGGGGTGATGACACATGCTGAAGAAGATTCTCCTGGGCATCGTGGTGTTGCTGGTCCTCGGGGCGGGGGCGTCGCTGATGATGACGCCCAAGTGGCACGCGGAGCGGGCGATCTCCGTGAAGGCGAAGCCGGAGACGATCTACGCCTCGGTGGCGGACCTGAAGCAGTGGGAGACCTGGGCCGGCTGGAAATCCATGGACCCCTCCGCCACGTGGGACTTCAGCGGCGCGGCGCTGGGCCAGGGCGCGGTGATGTCGTGGAAGGGCGGCAAGGAGGGCAGCGGCACCCTCACCCTCACCAAGGCTGACCCGAAGAGCGGCGTCTCCTACGAGATGAAGATGGAGCGGATGCAGACCCCCTCCGCGGGCTCCATCTCCTTCACCCCCGAGGGCGAGGGCACCAAGGTCACCTGGGTGGACAACGGCGACTTCGGCATGTTCCTCCCCGGCCGCTTCTTCGTCGGCTTCATGGAGAAGAGCCTCGGGAAGCACTTCGAGGAGAGCCTGGGCCGGCTGAAGACCAGCGCCGAGAAGGCCCAGGTCGCCGCGGACGAGAAGGCCGCCGCCGAGGCGAAGGCCAAGGCCGAGGCGGAGGCTGCTACCGCCGCCAAGGCCGCGGAGGAGGCCAAGGCCGCCGAGGAGGCCGCCAAGAAGAACCCGGTCAAGCCCGCCAAGGGCCACAAGAAGTAGTCACTTGCCGGCGCCGGCCGCCGCCAGCTCCCCGCGCAGCGGCACCACCGGCGCCTTCTCGAACGGGTAGTCCGGGTAGAAGTCCGGCTGCTGCTGGTAGGTCTGGATGAACGCGGCCAGGCGCTGCTGCCGGTCCGCGTTGGACGGGTGGTGCGGGAAGGCCGTCCCGCCCTCGGGGATCTTCGCCAGGAACTTCACGTACTCGTGCGGGTTGTAGCCGGCGGAGATCACCAGCCCCAGGCCGATCCGGTCCGCGTCGTACTCCTGGTCGGTCTCGAAGCCGTGCTCATCCAGCGCCTGGGTGAGCGCCCCGGTGAAAGCGAACAGGATGTCGAAGTTCGCCTTGTCGTCCAGGTTCACCATCTGCCCGGTCGTGTTCTTCAGCACGTCGGTGAAGGCGGCGCGGAGGTGGGTGGTGACGTCCCCGATGATCTTCCCGCCGAACGCGCTGAAGCACGCGTCCGTCTTCACCTTCCGGTAGGTGGCGATGGCGTGCTTCTCGGTGACGTGGGCGATCTCGTGCGCCAGCACGCCGGCCAGCTGCGCCTCGTTGTCCACGCGCCGCAGGAGCCCGCGGGTCACCAGCACGTAGCCGCCCGGCGCGGAGACGGCGTTGAAGTCGTCCGACTCCAGCACCCCGAAGGTCCAGTCGATCATCGGCCGGCTCGACTGCATCGCCAGGTTCCGGCCCACCGTGTTCACGTAGACCGTCATCTGGTCCTTCGGCCCGCGCGCCGGCGCCGCCGGCTCGTTCGAGCCCATCACCAGGCCCCCGCCCTGGCTCACCCACTTCACCGCCACCGCGCCGCCCACCGCGGTCTCCTCCTTCAGGGGCACGTCGAAGGTGGAGAGGCGATGGCACTCCTGGGCCTGCGCCGCCAGCGCTCCGCCCTCCGCCGCCAGGTCCTTGCCGCCCGCCACCAGGTCGTGCGCCGCGCCGTCGAGGGCGGCGCCCAGGCTCTCCGGAACCGGGACGCAGGAGAGCGCCGCCGCGCCGGCCGCCAGCACCGCCACCCGGAGCCGCCTCATGGCTTCACCTCCGCCACCTGGTCGCTGGCGCCCACCGCTTCACGGAGGCCGGCCTTGCGCGCGTGCTCGGCCACCTCGCGGGGGCCGACGGTCTTCGCCATCTTCTCCGCGCGCTGGAGCTGGTCCGCCGCGGTCTTCGACTTCAGCTCCTTGGCGTACTGGATGGCGCCGGGCCCCAGGGCCTTGCTGGCCGCGCCGGAGCTCCCCCAGGCGTTGGTATCCGCCGCCTCCTTGCCCGTCACCCCCATCACCTCCGCCTTCGGCTTCTCCGCGGTGAGGTTGACGCTCAGCACCACGCCCTGCTTCTTGCCGGAGACGACCCGCTGCCACCGCTTGTCCTTCGGGTCCGGGCCCTGCCAGGTGACGGCGTCGCCGGGCTGGAGGACGCCCACCATCACGGCGTTGGCGGAGGAGTCCTTGAGGATGCGGGTGTTGCGGGCCTTGATGTAGAGCATGTCGCCCGGCTTGGCGCCGGCGGCGGCCACCCCGGCCCACAACAGTCCACAGAGAAGCATTGCTTTGGGCATCGCCTATTTCTCCAGGCTGGTGACGGGATCGAACGGGGAGACGGCTGGGAGGTCGCGATATTTCCGGCAGCGGGCGGCGAGGGTGCGAGAAGGCCCGTCGTCCTCCTGGATGGCCAGGGCCTGCCCGAGGAGCTGGAGCGCATCGTCGAAGCGCGCCTCCCGGTAGTGCGCCAGGGCGTCCTCGTAGAAGCGCACCACCCGGCGCTTCGCCTCCGGGAGGTCGCCCTTGAGGCAGAGCAGCTCGTAGACGGTCACCGGCTCCGTCTTTCCGGCCACCCGGACCCGGTCCAGCTCCCGAACCTCGATGAAGTCGCGGGCCAGCTCACAGGTGCGCGGGCCGATCATGATCGACGTCTCGTAGCTCTTGTTGGCGCCCTCCAGGCGCGCCGCCAGGTTCATCCCGTCGCCGATGGCGGTGTAGTTGAAGAGCTGCTCGCTGCCGACGTTCCCCACGAACATCACCGCGGTGTTGACCCCGATGCGCGTGTAGACGTCCGGGAGGCCCTTGTCGCGGAACTCGGCGCGGATGCGCTCCACCTCCGCGCGGGCGGCGAGCGCCCCCCGGCAGGCGCGCAGGGCGTGGTCCGGGTGGCGCACCGGCGCGCCGAAGATGCAGACCACCGCGTCGCCGATGTACTTGTCCAGGCAGGCGCCGTGCTGGAGCAGCGCCGCGCTCACCCGGGTCAGGTAGGTGTTGAGGATCTGCACCAGGCCGCGCGGGTCGTCCTTGTATTTCTCCGAGAAGGTGCTGAAGCCGCGGATGTCGGAGAAGAACGCGGTGATCTCCACCGCTTCGCCGGTGAGCTTGGGCAGGTCGGGCTGGTCCGCCAGCTGCTCCACCACCGCGGGGGAGAGGTAGCGCTCGAACATGAGCTTCATGCGTTCGCGCTCGCGGTTGGCGAAGAGGTGGTTGGCGGCGATGGAGGCGAGGCTGGAGAGGATGCCGGCGGCCATCCCCATCGCCGCGTCCACGTGCACCTTGGTGGTGACCAGGATGAGGCCGCTGACCGCGAAGAAGCCGGCGTAGAGGACCACCGGCCAGGCGATCTCCACGAAGATGTTCCGGGCGCCCAGCACCAGGATGGCGGAGAGCGCCGCCACCAGCAGCGCCAGGCCCACCGAGACGGACGGTCGGGCCTCGACGATGAACCCGCCGTGCAGCAGGCCGTCCATCTCCGCCGCGTGCTTCACCACCCCCGGCACCGAGGAGGAGAACGGGGTGGCCTTCCGGTCCGCAAGGCCGATGGCGAACCCGCCCACGAGCACGACCTTGTCCTTGAACGCGCCGGCCGGGAGGTAGCGCGGCTGGCCGTCCGCCTTGAGGTTGCGGTCGTTGAGGACGTCGAAGAAGGAGAAGGATTGGAAGCGCGCTTCGAGCGGGCCGCCGTAGTCGATCTCGGCGGTGCCGTCCTGGTTGATGGGGATGGCGCGTTCGCCCAGCTGGAGGCGGCCGGGGGACAGGCGCAGCTCCCGAGCGCCGAGCAGGTCCGCCGCCGCCGCGACCGACAGCGTGACGAAGGTGTTCGTCCCGTCCGTGTAGGCGAAGCGGGTGCGGCGCATCTTCCCGTCCGCGTCGACCTCGGGCACCACCAGGCCGGCGCCTGCGAACGCGGTGAGGAGGCGCGCGGTGGGCGGGACCGGCTCGGCGATGCGGAGCTGGCCGTGGCTGTCGGCCTCCCGGTGGAGCTCGGGGAGGCGGAGGCCGCCCTCGGCGACGACCGGGAACGCGAGCGCGAGCGCGACCTGCTCGCCAGTCGGCGGCTTGGGCTCGGGCGTCTCCACGAACTCGCCGGAATCGGCACCCTCCGGAGCCGCGACGGGTGCGGCGATCTCCGCGGGGAAGAGGTTGTGGGGCTGAACCTTCGGGAGCGCCGTGCCGGCGGGGCTGGCGGCGACGCCGGCGTAGACGGGGAGGTGGCCGCCGGCGAGCCCCTCGCCCAACTTGAGGTCGCCGGAGGCTTCGGAGTCGGGTTCGTCGAACGTGAAGTCGAGGATGACGGCGCGGGCGCCCTCGGCGGCGAGGTGCTCGGCGAGGTGGAGCCAGGCGGTGCGGTAGTAGGGCCAGTTCCCGTAGGCGTGCGCGAGGGCGGGGTTGGCGGCAACCATGTGAAAGGTGCGGTCGTCGACCTGGACGATGACCACGTCCGGCGAGCGCTGCGGACGGAGGGTGAAGCGGGTGAGGCCGCGGTCGTACATGCTCAGGTCGGCAGCGTGGAGGCCGAGGACGTCCACCGCGTCCAGGCGGGCGGTGAGCGCGGCGACCGCGGTGGACATGAGGGAGATGGCGGCGCAGAGCTTCCAGCTCCGCTGGGCGCGGGCGAGGGCGCTCATCGGGACCCCACGGCGGTGAGCTCCTGCTGGAAGCGGCAGTCTTCGGGTCGCTGGGCGCGGAGGTCCTTGATCAACGAGGTGAGGGTCTGTTCGCCGGCGCGGACGACCTCCGCCTGCTGCTCGGAGGTGCCCTCGCGGACGGCGGTGTCGAAGACGAGGGAGAGCCGGGAGAAGCGCTTGGTGGCGGCGGAGACGGGGGACGCGGCGTCGCCCTGGTAGCGGGCGGAGACGGCGGCGAACCACTCGGTGATCTTGTTCCAGCGGGCGAGGGTGACGTCCTTGCGCCGCTGCGACTCGGAGGCGACGAGCTTGTCGAAGATGGGGAGGAGGGTGGCCAGGTCGTTGGACTGGGCGGGCGGGACGCGCTCCAGCAGCGCGCGGGCGAGGTCGTGCTGGGCGCCGTCCTCGGCGGTGATGGCGGCCAGCCGGTAGAAGATGGGTCGCTTGCGGTCGGCGACGGAGGCGCGCCGGATCCCGTCGGCGGCCTGGGGCCAGCGGTCGTGGCGGAGGTGGCCGGCGGAGGCGAGGAGGACGGCGGAGGTGGGGGAGGGCTTGCGGGGGGAGAGATCGACGGGGGTGGCGGGGGGCTCGCAGGGGAGGCAGCCGGCGCCGAGGCGGACCAGGCTGAGGCCGAATTGCGGGTCGGCCTGGGCGTGGAGGAGGACGGGGGTGAAGGGGTCGATGCGGATGCGGGTGCGGATGGGTTCCTCGCCGGGGGCCTCGATGCGGACGGCGTGCTCGCCGGGGGCGAAGCGCTTGGGCTTCTCCGGGGGGCTGTAGGCAGGTTGCTCGTCGATGAACAGGCGCGCGGAGCCGGCGGCCCAGAGGATGACGGGCGCCGCCTCCGCTTCCGGGAGCGGGTGGTACTCGGAGCGCTGCGGACCGCACGCTCCGCCTGACAGCTCGGGCCCGTGGCTCCCGGACGCTCCCGGGTTCGGTGGCGCGGAGGGGTCGCGCCGTTTCCGGAGCAGCACTAGGCCGCCCAGGGAGGCGCTCAGCAGCAGCGCCGCCCCCCCGAGCGCCAGGAACCAGCGGTGGCTGGAGTCCGCCATCTTGCGAGGAGTCTAGACTCGCCAACCAGAAGATGTGGCGTCACTTCGGCGATGCGACTCGGGTTGATTTTGCATGTCTGCCAAAGTCATTATCGCGGAAACAGCATGCCAGCGGCGGGTCAATGTGGTCCCCGCCCGCGCTGCTCCGGGCGAGGGATCGAAACGCTCATGCCGACGCCAGCAACTGCGAAGCGGCCCAAGCCTAAAAATGAAGACGAGTTCGAGGAGATTGTAGTGGTCGTTGACACATCGCTGGCCCTCGAACGTCTTTCGTAAATGGGAACTGGAAGCCGAAGATGGAGCGGTGGCGACGCTGCGCTCGGCGACGTTTACTGATTCAAGGTCTCGTTTATTGAAGATGTCCGAACTGCTCGATCAGGTTCTTATCGGCTTGAAGGTGGTGTGCTTGGCCTTCAGTGCCTGCTCGACGAAGCATGACTTGAAAGCGAGTCAGGTCAATACTCGCCTCGCTGCCCATGCAGGTGGCGAGATGGAGTTACATGATGATTGCGGGATCACTACAGCGCGAATGACATCGGCACATGCAACTGCGGAATGGGTCGTCCGGGTGCAAAGTGAAATAGGCAAGCCGGAGTTGCCTGCTCGCGTCCGGCTGCTAAACAGAGCGCTCAGCAACTTCGCCGCAGGCTCGGATCCCTACCTCCAAATGCTCGGGAAGGAGCCCCGCGGTTCATTTCGATTGATGAGCAAGCACTTGCCGAAGCGCTCGCTCGTACCTGAGCTCAGGTGCGTTGATAGAACCGCACCGCGATCTCCCCAGTTTCGTCCGCAGGCACCATTTCGACGGCGAATGCTCGATCTGGAAAGAGCTCACGAAGACGTGCTGCCCACGTGGCGCAGATCAAGGAAGCGAGAAAGGCATCCTCCCCATCCGTCGTCTCGCCCGCGCGCCCGCCGAAGAGTGGCGGGATCTCCACGGTGTTGATGGACTGCTCCGTCTGCACCCGGTTCCCTCCGTACCGGCGAAGAGCGTCTCGCACACGTTGTCGATCCGATTCGTCCTCGATGGTCCCTTCCAGAAAGACCATACCCTCGAGCTCCACGAACTGCGGCCAGAACAAACCCGAGTAGAACAGCGCCTGCCGCGGCGAGCCGCGTGCGTGCAAGAAGTCGAAGTAGTGGAAGCCGGTAGCGTCCTGTTCCGGCCACAGCCGTGAGGCTGCCTCCAGCGGACCGCGGTTACTCAACGCCGTACCCCTTCGGAAGCTCGTCAGGGCGAGGCGTGCGGGGCACCTTCGGCGGGGACCCGGGGCCTTTTCCTGGCTTGGGCTCGAGAACGAATGGCGGCTCCACGCCACCGTGAGGTTTACCCTCGCCGCGGAATCTCTTTACGGGATTTCCGGCCGAGTCGAGCTCCGTGTACCCCGTTACCTTCCCAGTCGTCGGGTCACGTTTGAAGGACGTGTGAGAGCCTTGGGCTTCTGGATGAGGCCCAACTTTGTTGACGCGTGCGGGGCCGCCTGCGGCGCCCGAAAGCTCCTCGACGGACGTGCCGGCTGCGGCGGTCGCTTCTGCCTCACGGAGGACCGTTGCCGCGACCCCGACCGAAACGATCGAGCTGAGTGCGGAAAGGATGAGTCGATTTTCGAGTCCCCGCTGGTGGGCAGTCACGGCGAAGGCACGACTGATGGCCTGGCGTAGGGCCGCAGCTCCGGGTTTGTCCCTGGCCAAGAAGTCCAGGAAGGACCAGTCGGGGACGCACCTCTTCGAGAGCTCGCGATAGGAGGGGATCAGGCAGTCTGGACTGGTTACTCGTTCGGCGAGTCGCCGCCCGCTCTCCAGGAGCGTGGCCTCGAGTTGCTCGAATACATGCAGCGCGCGCGTGTTGCCCTTGAGCACATCTGCATGGAGGAGCTCCAGTCGAACGGGATCGCGCAGCAGATCCAGAGCGGCCGTCTCCTGATCCTCTGTGATGTACCCGTCTGGCTCGGAGAAAACGTCGTAGTCCAGTGGCTGCCCAGACGCTCCGACGCCCAGGGCGAAGCTCATCAGTGCCACCAGGCGACGAATCACTGGCGCTTTCCCTTCCCCGCCTTGTCCTTCTTCGCGGCGCCCGGCGCCTCCACGGCCTCCAGCCGCTCGCGCAGCTTCCGGGTCTCCTCCTTCAGCTTGTCGATCTCCTCCCGCAGCGACGCCACTTCCTTCTGCGGCGGCGAGCCTTCCCGGAGCCCGCGAGCGGCCTCCCTCGCGGAGCGCTGCGAGCGGCCGTCGCGGTAGGGCGTGGTCTCGATGGGTTGGATCATCCGGTGGTCGGCCAGCCACCGGGCGGCGTCGAACGCCGCCAGCTGCACCCGGAACTGGGGGTCGCGCAGCAGGTCCGAGAGCAGCTCCACCGCCTGCTTCTTCTTCTCCGCCGGCTCCCCCAGCTTCCCCACCGCCGACACCGCCTGCCGGCGCACGAAGGGCGGCTGGCCGTACCGCGTCAGCGGCTCCACCACGTCCCACGCGTCCTTCTCCATGGACTCCGCCAGCCCGTCGATCGCCCCCTGCGCGACCGTGTCCTGGAACGACCGCCGCCTCAGCATCGGCTTGAGCGTCGCGATGATCCCCGGCATCCGCATCTTCCCCAGCGAGCGGCCCGCCTCCCCCTCCACGAAGTAGCTCTTGTCCCCGTCCTGGCAGATGCCCTTCAGCGCCCGGAACACCTCCGGGTCCCGCCTGAAATTCCCCAGCGCCGCCACCACGCCCTTGCGCCCCTTCGGGTTCGACAGCCGGACGTTGTCCAGCAGCGCCCGCTTCGCCCCCTCCGTCCGCGCCTGCCCCAGCGCCCGCGCGATGGCCGCCTGCGTCCCCCAGAACTTCTCCTTCGGCAGCGCCGCCGCCAGCGCGTCCACCGCCTTGCGCGTCGCGTCCTTCCCCAGCGCGGCCGCCGCCTCCGTCCTCGCCCTCGCCGCCGGCGCCCGCCGCAGCTCCTCCACCCACCACTCCACCGCCTTGTCCACCTCCAGCGTGCAGACCAGCTCCCGCCGCCCGTCCACCAGCACCATCGACGGCTTCTGCGCGCACGCCACGAAGAACTGGTGCTCCGGCCCGGTCACCTTCAGCTCGTGCCGCTGCACGTCCCCGCCCACGTGCACCTCCAGCGGCAGCGGGAGGTCGAACATCGGCGCCGGGTCGTCCTTCTTCTCCGCCTTCTGCGTCTGCTTCACCTTCACCCGCAGCCGCCCCTCCTCCCCCTCCCACTTCACCTCGACCTTCAGCTGGGGGTGCCCCGCCGCGAACACGTACTGGTCGAAGAAGCGGTCCACGTTGTGCCCGGTGGCCTCCTCGATGGCGCGCGCCAGGTCCGCCGTCTGCACCGACTGCCACTCGTGCTTCTTCAGGTAGTGGCGGATCCCCACCCAGAACAGCTCGTCGCCCAGCCGCCGCCTCAGCTCGTGCAGCACCAGCCCGCCCTTCTGGTACAGGTGCCGGTCGAACAGCTCGATGGGCAGGTGGAACTTCCGCGCCACGATGGGCCGCGCGTAGTGGTGCCCCGCCTCCGACAGGTACGCGTCCAGGTCCTCGCGGCGCTTCTGGTCCGCCTCGTCCGGCGACAGCCCGTGCTCGTACCAGAGCACCTCGAAGTAGGTGGCGAAGCCCTCGTTCAGCCAGCCGTGCGGCCACTCGCGGCAGGTGACCAGGTCCCCGAACCACTGGTGCGCCAGCTCGTGCGCCACCAGCCACTCCG
>Ga0134122_10000659_pt1 | contig 23754 bp, 18 predicted proteins | sample KB302_FD_96461 | JGI IMG/M metagenome (GOLD analysis project Ga0134122, IMG submission 96461) | Terrestrial soil microbial communities without Nitrogen fertilizer from Kellogg Biological Station, Michigan, USA - KB3-0-2 | ecosystem: Environmental > Terrestrial > Soil > Unclassified ...
AGGGCGTCGACGTGCCCCATGCCGGCCACCTCCAGCGCCACCAGGGGATTCCAGGCGTACCAGACGATCCTCCCCTCCGGCAGTCCCCGGCTCCGCGCCAGGGCGAGGAGGAGCCAGCAGCCGAGCAGGTCGGCCGCGGTGGCGATCAGCTTCCACGCAAATAGCGGAAACGGCAGCCGACTCGCTATACTGAAGGCAGCGACCGAAAGCGGCGGATAGACGGTTGGAATCCGCGAGTGCGGCAGCCGCCGCCAGTTCGCGTCGCGGAGGGGGATGAGCTCCTCGGCCGCCGGAGCCAGGGCGTAGGGGTTGAATCCGGCCGCGGCCACCTTGCCATCCCAGAGGTAGCGCAGCGCGTCGTCGGAGAGGGTCGGCGGCAGCGGCAGCAGCGGGAGCCGGAGCAGCAGGGCCCCCGCCAGGATCGCCCCGCCCAGTGGCCCGCTCGCGGCCTCCAGCCGCCGCGCCGCATAGAGGAGCGCGAGGAACGCGGCCCCGAGGAGGGCCAGCGCCGGAATCAGATGACCAGCGAGATCGAAGACGACCAGCAGACCGAGGTTCGCCGCCGCGAGCGGCAGCGCGAAGGCGCCCGGACCCAGCCGGCGCCGGGCGCGCCCGAGCGTCCATGATGAGCTTTCCCTGGGCGCCGGCCCTGCTGGCACTGTATTACTCCGTCCTGGCGGTGCTTTCGTTCTACGGCATCCACCGTCTGGTGCTGGTGGTGCTCTACCTGCGTACCCGGCGGCGAGGGGCGCCGCTCCCCGAGCTGCCGGCGGAGCCGGCGGCCTGGCCCGTGGTTACGGTGCAACTGCCACTCTACAACGAGATGTACGTGGCCGAGCGGCTGATCGACGCCGTCTGCCAGCTCGATTATCCGGCCGGGCGGCTGGAGATCCAGGTCCTCGACGACTCGACGGACGAGACCACCGACATCGTCGCCCGCGCCGTTGGGGGCCACCGCGCGCGGGGCATCGACATCCACCACCTGCAACGCGCCGACCGGACGGGGTTCAAGGCCGGCGCCCTCGCCGCCGGCCTGGCGCAGGCGCGCGGCGAGCTGCTCGCCATCTTCGATGCCGACTTCGTCCCCGCGCCGGACTTCCTGCGGCGATCCGTCCCCTACTTCACCGATCCCCGGCTCGGCATGGTTCAGGGGAGCTGGGCGCACATCAACCGCAGCTACTCGCTGCTCACCCGGGTCGAGGCCGTCCTGCTCGACGGCCACTTCATGATCGAGCACGCGGCGCGCAACCGCAGCGGCTGCTTCTTCAACTTCAACGGCACCGCCGGCATCTGGCGCCGCGAGGCCATCGAGACCTCCGGCGGCTGGGAGCACGATACGTTGACCGAGGACCTCGACCTCTCCTACCGCGCGCAGCTCGCGGGCTGGCAGTTCCTCTACCTGCCGGAGCTGGGGGTGCCCTCCGAGCTGCCGGTGGACGTCAACGGCTTCAAGAGCCAGCAGCACCGCTGGGCCAAGGGAGCCGTGCAGACCGGCCGCAAGCTGCTGGGGCGGATTTTGCGCTCGCCGTTCCCCCTGCGGGTCAAGATGGAGGCCTTCGTCCACCTCACCAACAACGCCAGCTACCCGTTGACGGTGCTGATCGCCGCGCTCATCTTCCCCGCCATGCTGCTGCGCCGCGGCACCTCGGTCGAGATGCTGCTGGTGGTGGACCTGCCGCTGTTCGTCTCCGCCACGCTCTCCGTGCTCACCTTCTATCTGATGAGCCAGGTCGCGATCGGCGGCGGCTGGCGCCGACATCTCCGCTACCTGCCGGCGCTGATGGGGGTGGGGATCGGCCTGTCGTTGAACAACGCCCGCGCGGTGCTCTCGGGCCTCTTCCAGCGCGGCGGCACCTTCCACCGTACGCCCAAGTATCGCATCGAGCGGCGAGGCCAGAGCTGGACGGCGAAGCGTTACCGGGCGAGCACGGACCCCACCCGCGCCGTCGAAGCGATCCTGGCCCTCTACTTCCTCGGCTGCACCCTCTACGCCGGATTTACGGGGATGTGGATGTCCATTCCCTTCCTCCTCCTCTTCGTCCAGGGCTATGGCTACATGGCGGTGCTGAGTTATCTGCCCTCGCTGCGCGACCGGAGAGCGCGCGGGCGCGGAATGCCGATTCCCAGAGCGTCTTGAATGGAAGTTGCAGTGCCGCCGGCGAGGCGGACAGCCAGCCGATCCAAGAGAACCTGTGGATCGGCGCCCGCTCCGGATAAAATAGCCCCATGGCCGTAGCCGAGCGCCCGTACAGCCCCGAGGTCACGCTGAGGCCGGCGGCGCCGCGGGACGCCGATCTGCTCCGCCAATGGCGCGCCGAGGCGAGCGTGCGGCGGTTTCAGCCCCTCAACGAGCTGCCGACCGCGCAGCTCCGGGCCGACGTCTCCAGCCAGCGCATGGCCGACCTCTACCGCGGACGCGGCGAGAAGTTCCAGTGGATCGTCCAGGTCGACGCTCAGCCGGCCGGATGGATCACGCTGGTCGTGAGCAACTGGGAGCATGGTCTGGCCGAGGTCGGCTACGCCCTCTCCACCATCTACCAGAACCGGGGCGTGATGAGCGACGCCCTCTCCCTGCTGCTGGACGATCTCTTCCAGAACACCCTCCTCGAGCGGGTGGAAGCCCGCTGCGCCGTCGAGAACGTCGGCTCTCAGCGCGTGCTGGAGAAGAGCGGTTTCGCGAGGGAGGGGCGCCTGCGCGGCTACTTCAAGCTCCGCGGCCGGCGGGTGGACAACTTCCTGTATGGATTGCTGCGCGAGGACTACGTCGCGCGGCGGTTCGGACACGAATAGGCGTCGCTCCTCACCGCCGCGCGACTGGGCATTTCTAGTACCGCACCTCGCCGATCCGCTCCCGGAAGCGGCTCGAATTGACGAGGTCCGAGACCACCTCGGCGATCCGGCCGTCGTTCAGACGACGCAGGTTGGCGTCGTACTCCGAACGGGTGATCTGGCTGGTGCTGAGACCCAGGAGGTGGCGGTAGAGCGCCGCCAGCCGCTGCTCATTGCTCGTCCCCTGATCGTAGAGGCGGAGGCGGCTCTCCTCGCTGTTGGCGATGCCGACCGCCGCCCGCACCAGAGCGTCGTAGCCGCCGTTGGCGATGGACTCGACCGTGCCGGCCGCGCCCGAATCCGGATCGCGCAGCAGGATGGCCTGATAGAGCATCCGCGTCAGCTCGTCGGCGCGCGAGCGCCCGAGCACGCCATCACTCAAGCCGCCTCTCACCGAGCCGCCCAGGGCCGAGGACGCAGGGGCGATGTGGATGTTGAACGAGCCGGTCCGCAGGTGCTCCGGGACCCAGCTCTCGGTGATCCGGTAGCGGATGGTCTCGCTGCGGCTGGCGGCCTTCGAGCGGTTGAGCACCAGGTCGGCCGTGGAGTTCTCGGCGTTCGAGCGGGTGATGGTGACGCCGCCGTTGGACGTGTCGCTGAACGTGGTTTCGGGATAGAGCGGTCCGCGGGCCGAGCCGGTGGGCAGGGCCGTCATGATGAGCCGCACATGGCTCCCCGAGGGCAGAGTGAGCGTGCCGCCGGGCTCGACGGAGCCGATCTCTTCCTTGGAATCGATGTCCTTCACGACGATCAGCACCTGGCCGATGTTCGGTTTGGTCCCCTGGGCCGCCGCCAGCGGCACCAGCGCCAGCACCAGGATCAGAGTCAAAAGGGTTCGCGTCGCGATCCTCATGATGTGCCTCCTTCGAAAGCAGCGTAAGCCGGAGGAAAAGTCGCCCCCGGACCTTCGTTCACCCCTGAGAGATGCACGGGAGATGCCAGGGTGGGAGCGGTAACGGGGCGCAGGCGCCGCTCGTGACGGGATCCGGAGCCTTGCGCGTCTTCTGTTGCGGCGAGGGGAGCTGCGTCGCCTCTACCACACCGGTCCTCCATGGCCGGCGGAGAGCACATCCAGCCCGGGAGAACGACATGGCCGAGAAAGTCAAAGATATCGATGAGCTGTTTCAGACCGCCGCGCTGACTCGCGCCGGCGGCGAGCAGGTGGAGCCCGCCCCCCGTCCCCAGCGCCTGTTGCAGACCATCGTGGCGCGCGCCGAAACGCTGGAACAGATCTTCGGCAGCGACTGCGGTTTCCGCGAGCACCTCGCCCGGCGCCGCGACGCCGGAGCGCTGCAAACGCGCATGAGCGCGGAGGTGAGCCGCCGGGCCGATCTCATCGCCCGGCTGGCGGCGAGCACGGAGGATCCCGAGCTGCGGGGCCTCCCCGACCAGCCGGCTGACACGCAGTATCGCGTCCTGGTGCAGCGCGGCCTCTTCGATCCTTCCCAGGTCTTCGACGAGATCCCGGAGACTCCTTCCCTCTGTTCCTTCAAGACCGTCTCCGACGCCTTGAAGCTGGGCAGCCTGATTGCCTCCGCGCCGCAGCAGCGGCAGTTCAGCCGCCAATGGGCGAACGCCTACCAGCTCTTCAGCACGCGATGGGAGCTCCTCACCCGCCGTCCCTTCGACGGCAACGTACCCTGGATCGACGATCTGGTACGCCGCAAGGCGCCTGCCCCGCTCGAGCCTTCCTGGCTGGCCTCTCTCGCTTCCAGGGAAGCGCGCGCCCTGAACGCCGAGCCCGCGGCGCCGGCTCCCGCGGCGGTGCGGGCGAACGCGGACGAAGCCGCGGTGGATGGGGAGGAGAACGCCTGCGGCGAATGCCGCGCGAACGAGCTGCTGGCGAGGGCGGGCGTGCCGCCGCTGGCGCCGCCCACCGGCGACCAGCCTCGCTATACCTTTCCCGGCCAGCTCCTGCAGCGGGAGGACATCTTCTACGACTACGGCCTGATCGTGCCGGTGGAAGAGTGCGGGCCGCTCGCGCCCAAGATCACGGGCACCGACACTCGCGCCCTCACCGCCGTGCGGGCGACCGCCGGAGAGGTGCTGGCCGTCCTCGGTTATCTCGAGGATCTGGGGCTCGCCGCCGCCTTGGGGCAGTTGCCGGGAGCCGCTCCCGGGAATCCGCCCAACCTCGTCACGGCGGCGCTGCGCGCGGCGATCGAGGACCTCCTGCAAAACGTCGACGAAACGACCCCCGCCTTCGAGATCGAGAGATGGAAACGGCGCATCGCCGAGTGGGCCACCGTCGTCCGCGACGCCGCGCGACGCCGCCTCTTCCTGTCGCGGCTCGGCGGCCGCGATCCGCGCGATTTCCTGAACGATCTGAGCGCGGCGATCGCCAACGTCCCACCGTTGCGCCTCTACCGGGAGGACCGCATCGCCTACGACCCGGTTCCGGAAGGGACCGACCTGGTGGACTACCTGGAGATCAACGGCCTGCAGATCGGCAACGTCCGCGACGTGCACGGCAACATGTCGCTGGACGAGAACGATCAGGTGCGCAACCTCCGGCGCTACCTCGAGTACCTCGCCGGCGACTTCTATACGCGCCTGCAGCAGTTGGTGGCCGCGGCCGCGGACATGCGCGACGCCGTGCGCAGCTTCCAGGGCAACGCGCAGCAGATCCAGGAGGATTTCGAGAAGCTCGCCACGGGCACCGTCAACGAGGCGGCGACGGTGCTCGCCCGCCTGCTCGACGACATCGCGTCGCAACTGCCGCTGTGGAGCGAGGAATGGTCCGAGGGCTCCATGCGGCTCGGCCTGCTCGTCATCTTCCGCCAGTACTGGTCGCCGGAGGGTTACGTCAAAGGCAAGCTGGTCGGCTATAAAAACCTCATCCCCGATCAGAAGGAGAAGATCCGCCGCCGCACCTTCATCAAGACGGTCTCGGAGCAGGTGACCACTCAGGAGTTCGCGCGCACGCGGCAGCAGGACTTCAGCCGCACCCAGAAAGAGACTTCCGAGGTCATCAAGGAGAACGCCAACAAGTTCAGCATGTCGGTGACGGCCAGCGGCGGCTTCGACATCCTCATCGGCAGCCTCGACGTAACGGCCAACACCGGCTTCGAGCTCAGCAGCATGAGCCGCTCGACGCGGTCGTCCCTCGCCGAATCGTCGATGAAGTCCACGATGTCGTACAACGAGAAGCGGGAGGTCAAGATCCGGGAAGAGACGGAGACGCAGGAAGAGCTCGAGTCCGTCACCGAGCTGCACAACCCCAACCAGGAGATCACCGCCAACTACTTCTATTACCAGCTCCTGCGGCAGTACCTAGTGACCGTCGAGCTGCACGACGTGCGGCCGGTGCTTCTGCGCACGCGCCACGTCCCGTCCGAGGCGGCGATCGACGACAAGTTCCTCGCCGACTACGCCCACGTCCTCCTCAATGCGCTGCCGCCGCAACTGTCCGCCGATCTCCAGGACACGGTCAACGACATCGACAGCCTGGCGCGCACGGTCATCGCCGCGCAGACACGGTTCTTCGACGATCAGCGGGCCTACGAGGACGTGTTGCGCTCGACGCGCCCGGCCGACCCCGATCAGGCGCGGGAGCGCGACGAGCGCCTCGCCAGGCTGCAGGAGGCCGCCCGGGATTCCTTCGCGGCGTTCACCAGCCAGCAGGAGGCCTGCTCCAGGGCGCGCGTGCGCCTCGACCGCGTGCTCGAGCACGTGCGCAGCAACCGGTGCCACTACATGCAGTTCATCTGGGGCTCGTCGCCGACGACGGACTACGATCGCATCCTGCGCACCGAGACGTTCGGCGGCATCCCGCTGCCCGAGCTGACGCGCGGCCTGCAACGGCAAGGTTATTTCGGCAACGAGGAGATCTTCGACTTCGCCGGGCCTTCATGGGCGCTCGCCGATGCGCTGCTGAGAATGCTCACGCCGGGCTCCGATCTCGCCGCGCTGCCCGAGGACCTCCTGCGCCAGACGGCGCTGTTCCAGCAGCTCGCCCGGTACTACTCGGACGAGGAGCTCGACGATCTCCTGGAGCAGATCCGGAATCAGACGTTCGTCACCGACCCCGCAAACCGCAGCGCCGTGCTGAGCAGCCGTCGCGTCCAGATCGCGCAGGACGCCCTGGTGGTCGAAACCCTGCCGGGGCAGATCCCCCTGCTCGAAGGCTTCAAGGCAGCACACCGCATGCTCGACGTGGAGCGCGCCTGCCTGGAGAACCAGCACCTCGCGGCGCGCATCGCCGACAAGCCCTGGCAGCAGCACGGCGAGGACAGCTACCGGGTGTACCGCCGTGAAGGCGAGCCCCTGCCTTCCCGCGAAGAGGAGCCGTAGGAGACGCGTGATGGCGGGTCCCGACGCAGCAACGAGCACGCGCGCTACGGACCGGCGCGGCGTCGACGCCGGCAGCCGTGAGACCGGCAAGCGTGGCCTGGAGAAACCGGCTCCAGATCTGCCGCCCACGCCGCCGCAAAAGCCGCCTGTCAAGGAGACCCAGATCAACGTCTGGGCGTTCCGGATCGGCGCCTTTCTGGCGGACTCCAAAAGCGAGTGGACTCATGTCATCCATATCGAGGGGCTGAAGGATCTGCTTGAGAAGCTTGCAGAAGCCGAGCTGCGGGGAAGGGTTTCGAAGCTGGTGATCGTCGCTCATGGCGACTCGGCGGGATTGATTCAACTCGACCACGACGTTACGGCAAAGAATGTAGCCTCCTTTGCCGACGACTTCAAGAAGCTGGCAACGTTTCTGAAACCGGATGGAAAGCTCATGTTCGAGAGCTGTCAGGCAGGCCTTGGCGATGAGGGAACCCTGCTGCTGAAAGGGATCTCCTCGCATCTGCAGCCCGCGCAGACGGTGGTCGGGTTCATGGTGAATGGACTGCTTGGCCGCATCGGCATGGCGGGGGACGTCTTCGAGGCGCCGAATTCGATGCGCGACATGCCTGCCACGGAGTTCAAAGGCGCGCAACGCATGACCGAGGAATCGCTTTATGCGAAATGGGCACAGAACGGCCGCATTCTCCGGCTGCCTCTGCCGGAGGAGCTGTCCGGTCTGAGGGGCGGGTGGCTCGTGACACAGTCGCTGGTGAACGGCAAGAACGCAAAGCCGCTCGAGGGTGCGACCGCCAAGATCACTCTTGAAGAGATCGCTCTGACGAAAGGGAAAAAGCCCGTCTGGTCGGGAACGCACAAACTCGACTTGATCACAAGGCCGAGAACCATCGATATAACCTTCGCCTCCGGCAAGGAGAAAGGCAAGACCGCCCTTGGCATTCTTCGTTTCGGCGAGGCAGACTTCGACTCCCTGACGATCTGTCTGGCGGAGCCCGGGAAGGCGAGACCCGACGACTTCACCTCTCTGGAGAAAAGCGGGCGCACGCTCCTCGCTCTGAAGCGCGCGCCCGTCTCGACCGATAAGCGAAAGCCCTGAGAGAAGCGCTCGGCGGGCGCGCTTCGCCTACTCAGCGCAGATCGCGACAGACCCCTTCGTCGCGTCCGGAAGACCCCTGATCTGACGCGAAGTCCGGCGAAGCCCCGTGCCGTCCCGCGGCTATGCGACGTATCCCCAGCCGTCTTCGCGACGTCTCCCTCAACAATGCGACGTATCCGGTCCTATTGCGGCAAATCTGCGCTCCGCGGTTCATCCCATCGTCAGCTTTGATAGCCTCGCCGGATGCGAAGACCCGTGATGCTTCTCGGCCTTGTCGCCGGGGCCGCCCTCGCGGCGTGCGGTCCGTTGACCTCTCCGCGAGACCCGGCCTCGGACGCGCCGGCTGCTTCGCCTCCGTTGGCCATCGTGGGAGGCACGCTGGTGGACCTCGCGGATTACGGCACTTCGAGCCGGGATGTCCGCGACGCGGTGGTGATCGTCGAAGGCGACAGGATCGTCGCCGCCGGTCCCCGCTCGGCGGTGCGGGTGCCACGGGAGGCGCGGGTCCTCGATGCGCGAGGCGGCTACATCGTTCCCGGCCTGATCGACGGTTTCGCGTCCCAGGCCAACCAGGCTTTCGCCAACGCCTACCTCTACATGGGGGTGACCTCGGTGGTCACCAGACTGCCGGTGCAAGACAGGTCGGAGGAGCGCCGCGACCCGCGCCGCAACCCCACCTTCGCGTCAGCCGATCCGTCTCCCCGGCTGTTCTTTTACGACCTCGTCTCCGGCGTCTCTTCGGAGGGAGAGCGCCCGATGACCGCGGCCGAAGCGCGTGCGGACGTTGAGCGGCTCGCCGCGGCGGGCGCCAAGGTGCTCCTCCTTTACTACCCGCTTCGGCCAGGTCCGTTACGAGCCGCGGCCGCGCGGGCACGGGAGCTGGGGCTGGCGACGATCGGGGAGCTGGGGGCGACCACGTACTATGAGGCGCAGGAAGCGGGCGTCGATGCCTTCGTCCACACGGGGCGCTACTCGCTGGAGCTGACCCCGCCGGAGCTGCGCAAGCGGGTGGCTCAGGCACCCTTCGGACCGCCGCGCCAGGAGCTCTATGCGTACCTGGGCCGCCTGACGCCGCAGGACGCCGCCGTCACCCGCCACGCCGAAAAGCTCGCCGCGGGGCCCAGCCTGTTGATCCCGACGCTCTCGCTCAACTACCTCGACATGCCGGGCCACGCCAATCCCTGGCGTGAGCCGATCGCCAAGATCATTTCCCCCGCCGACATCCACTTGGCTGCTGATCCCCAGACGGGGCAGCCGCCGGTGCCGCCCGAACAAGTCCGGGACGCAACTCCGTCCGACACCTGGCGCACGCTGATGATGCTGGACGAGCAGTACCGCAAGGCCGGAGCTCACTACCTCACCGGCAGCGGCACCTCCGCCTTCGGCACGATGCCGGGAATCTCGCTCCACACCGAGCTCGCGTTGCTGGTGCGCATCGGCCTCACGCCAAGACAGGCCCTCGCCGCCGCCACGACGAGCTACAGCGCCCTTCCCCCGTGGCGGCAGCTCGGCCGCGTCGCGCCCGGCCATGCGGCCGACTTGCTGATTCTCGATGCGGACCCGACGGTGGACATCGGCAACGCCAAAAAGATTCGGACGGTAGTGCTCAAGGGGCAGGAGATCGACCGCGAGCGGTTGATGTCGATGGCGGAGGGGGTGGGATTCGAACCCACGGGCCGCGTGAACGACCGGCGGTTTTCAAGACCGCTGCTTTAGACCGCTCAGCCACCCCTCCCGGGGATCTGCAACAGCTTACTGCGGCGCGGTAATCCGCTCCATACCTCCGGCGAACGGGCGCAGGGCGTCGGGGATCAGGACGGAGCCGTCCTCCTGCTGGTAGCTCTCCAGGATCGCGATCAGCGTGCGGCCGACCGCGAGTCCCGAGCCGTTCAGGGTATGGAGCAGCCGCGGCTTGCCACCGCCGGCGGGGCGGTAGCGCAGGTTCGCCCGCCGGGCCTGGAAGTCCTCGCAGTTGCTGCAGGAGGAGATCTCACGGTACGCCTGCTGGCCGGGCAGCCAGACCTCGACGTCGTAGGTCTTGGCGGCGCCGAACCCCAGGTCTCCCGTGGAGAGGGTCACCACGCGGTAGGGCAGCTCGAGGAGCTGCAGCACGCGCTCGGCGTGGCCGGTCAGCTCCTCGAGGGCGCCGTAGCTCGTATCCGGCGTCGTGAGCTGCACCAGCTCGACCTTGTTGAACTGGTGCTGGCGGATGAGGCCGCGCACGTCCTTGCCGTAGGAGCCGGCCTCGCTGCGGAAGCAGGGCGTGTAGGCCGTGTAGCGGACGGGCAGGCGGGACTCGTCCAGGATCTCGTCGCGGTGCAGGTTGGTGACCGGCACCTCGGCGGTGGGGATGAGGTAATAGGGAAAGCCCTCGAGCTTGAAGAGATCCTGCTCGAATTTGGGGAGCTGTCCGGTGCCGATCAGGGTCTCGCGATTGACGATGACCGGCGGCAGCACCTCGGCGTAGCCGTGGGAGCGGGTGTGGAGGTCCAGCATGAAGTTGATCAAGGCCCGCTCGAGGAGCGCGCCGGCGCCGAAGTAGACGGTGAAGCGGGCGCCGGTGAGCTTGGCGCCGCGCTCGAAGTCGAGGATGCCGAGCGCCGGCCCGAGGTCCCAGTGCGCCTTGGCTGGAAAGGCGAAGTCGCGCGGGGCTCCCACGACGCGCTCGCAGCGGTTGGCGGTCTCGTCCTTGCCGAGGGGCACGCTCTCGTGCGGTAGGTTGGGGAAGGTCTGCTCGATCGCCAGCAGCTCCGGCTCGAGCGTCTGCAGGCGCGCCTCCAGCTCCTCGATGCGCGCCTTGAGCCGGCCCACGGCGGCGATCTCCTCCGCGGCCTCGCCCCCGCGCTGCTTGACCTGCCCGATGGCGCGGCTCGCCTCGTTGCGCTGCCGCTTGAGGTCCTCCACCTCGACCAGATCGGCGCGCCGCTCGGCGTCGAGCCGCAGCCAGGCATCGAGGGGCGCCAAGTCCATGTTGCGCTTCGTCAGACCCTGGCGCACCTTCTCGGGTTCGTCGCGGAGCAAGTCGCGGGCGAGCATGGCGGGGAAGTGTATATCGCGCTCGACCTCACCCCAACCCCTCTCCTGAAGGAGAGGGGCTTGAAGAGTTCAAGCCGTCGTTTTTCTCCCCTCTCCTTTAGGAGAGGGGCCGGGGGTGAGGTCGCGAGGCCACAACGCCCAACCTCTCTCCTCCGTAGGAAAAGGCAGCGAGTCAGCGATAACATCCGGCAGCCGTTCCCGGCGGGACGCCCTCGCCAAGTCCAGGTATCACGTGAACGATCAGCCCGTCCTATCCTCGTTCCGGAGCGAGATCCTCCGGCTTCTGGTGCCCCTCGCCGCGCTGACGGCCATGGCCTCTTTCGCGGCGCGGGAGATCGATCCGGCCGGCGCCGCGGAGAGCGCCTATCTGGCCGTGCTCGCGACGGCGGTGCTGCTCGCGATCGGCTTCCTGGCGAGCTGGCCGGCGATCGAGCTGGGACTCGGCGCGACGCTGGCGACGGCCGCCGTCTGGTCTTTGCCGCCCGGGCCGGGACGCGGCGTGGCGGTGGTGCTCGTCTTGATGGCGACGCTGGCCGTGGCGGCGGGGAGGCGCTTGACCCGCCCCTACCCTAAGCAGATCTTTCAGGTTCTCATCCCGTTCGCCCTGGCCCTGCAATTCCTGCTGCGCGCCGAGCTGCTGTTCGCGCCCGCATTGTCGTTCCGCACGCTCGTGGCCTTGATCGCGCTGCCGGTGGCCGGGGCCGCGGCAGTCGCCGTGCTGGCGCGGCGACATGGCGCTCCTTTCGCTCTGCTCGCCGGCGCCACGGCGATCCTCCTGGCCCCCGGTTTTACCGTCGCCTCGACGCTGGCCCTGATCGCGCTGGCGGCGGGCGACCTGCTGGCGTGGGAGGAGCTCGGCTGGCCGTCGAAGGCGGCGGCCTGGATCGTCCTGCTGGCGCCGATCCTCTGGGAGCCCGGGCCAGGTCTGGCGGCTGCGGTGTGCGCGCTCGCGCTGTGGCGGCCGCGGCTCGCGTTGGTGCTCGCCGTGCCGGTGGCGGCCGGCCTCGGCTGGTTTTTCGGCACACCCTGGGAGGTCATGGCGCGCCAGCTCGCCTGGCTCCCCATGGTGCTGCCGGCGGCGCTGCTTCCTGAGCGGCAGCGGTTCGAGGAGGTCCTGACGGCCGCCCTGATCACCGCCACGGTCCCTCAGGTTCCGAACCTCGCCACGCTGGCCGCCCCGCTGGCGCTGGCGGCGCTCCGCCTGCGCCACAACGGAGCGATCACCGTGCCGCAACGCGTGTGGACAGGCGCCCTCCTCGGCGGCACCGCGCTGCTCGCCTCTTACCCCTGGCTGCGCGAGGAGCCGCTGGCCGCGGCGCTCTCTCTGCTCGGGCTGCAGCCCGGTGTGGCCCTGGCGGTGTGGATCGCCGCCGTCTTTCTGGCGCTGGCGGCGCTCGGCGCCTGGATGGGGCGGGGCTGGAGCGAGCCTCTGCGGTCGACGCGGCTCGCCGGGCTCGCCGCCGCCTGCGCCGCTCTCGCCCTGCTCGTGGGTCTTCCGGCTCCGGGCACCGAGCTGCTGGCGCCGGGTATGCCGGTAGTGCTGGACTCTGCTCATCCGAGCTGGGAGGCCGGCCTGCCGCGGCGGGAAATGCGGAGCCTGGTCCTGGAATCGAACCTGGCGAACGGCGCCGGCCTGGCCCGCGGCACTCCGGTGGCCACCGTCCACCTGCGCGACGACCAGGGCCGCACGCTCGGCTGGACCCTGCGCGCCGGCGAGGAGGTCGGCGAGTGGGCGGCGTTGCGGCCTGACGTGGCGCGGACGGGCACGCGGCCTCCCCGCGCCTGGATCTCGTGGGTGGCGGGCGACTTCTTCGCTCAGCGCTACCGCAGCCGCTGGCGGCTGGCGAGGCCCGAGCGTTTCGTCCGGCTGCGCATCGAACGCGTTTCGGGCGCGCCGCCGGACCTGGCGCTCGCCCTCTACCTGCTGGAGGTCCAGAGGTGAGGCCGCCCGCGCTGGGCGACGCGAGGACAGCACTGGTCTTGACGGCTTCCGCCGCGGCATCGGCGCTTCTCACCTGGAAGCCGCCGCTGCCCGTGGACGACCCCTTCCTGGGCACTCTCGCCCTGCTGCCGCTGGTCCTCGGGATCCTTCACGAGATCAACCGCGGGACGGCCGGGTTGGGAGGAAAACGGCTGTCTCCTCTGGGGACGGCGGGGGAGCTCGGCGCGCTCGCGATCCTGGTGCTGCTGGTCTTCGCCCGGCCCCATGTGGCGCTGGCGCGGAGCGCGGAGGTGCTCGCCTGCGGATTCCTGCTCGTGCTGGGATGCCGGCTGGCGCGGCAGGTTCTGGCGCTGCGGCCGCTGCTCGGCGAGAGCCTCCCCAAGCGGCCGTCGCCGCTCTTCTTCCTGCTGCCGCTCGCGGCCTATCTCGCGATCCTTCCCTGGTCGGCCCGACACCGCCAGCCGGACGGCGACGAGCCCTACTACCTGCTGATCACCCACAGCCTGGCGTACGACTTCGACGCCGACCTGACCAACAACTACGCGAGGCAGGATTGGCGGCACTTCATGGACCGGCCCATCGAGCCGCAGCCGGGCGATCCGGTCGGGCCTCACGGCGAGCGGTACTCCCGGCACAACGAGCTGCTGCCGATCGCGCTCGTCCCCGCCTACCGCCTCGCCGGCAAGATGGGGGCCTTGGCGACCATGGCCGTGCTCTCGGCGCTGCTCGCCTGGATGACCCTGCGGCTCGCCCGCCATTACGTTGCCGATCATCCCGGAGAAGCCCTGGCCGCCTATGCCTTGACCGCCCTCGCGCCGCCCCTGCTGCTCTATTCCTACCAGGTGTGGGTGGAGGTGCCCGCGGCGATCCTCGTGGCGGCGGCGCTCGACCGCATCCTGAGCCTGGACGGGCAGCGCAGTTGGGGCCGCAAGGAGTGGCTGGGCCTCGGCGTGCCCGTGCTGCTGCTCCCCGTGCTCAAGCTCCGCTTCCTCCTGATCGCCGGGCCGCTGCTCCTCATGGGCTGGTGGCACGCCGGGCGGCCGCGCCGGCCGGTGCTCATCCTGGCCGCGCTGCTGGTGACGGTGGCGGGCGGCATGCTGCTCTACAACGAGGTCGTCTACTCGAACCCCTTGAAGATCCACACCTGGCAGGAGATCGATCCCCACCATTACAGCCCGGCCTCGTATCTCGAAGGCGGATTCGGCCTCTTTTTCGACGCCGCTTTCGGCCTCTTCGGCTGCGCGCCGGCCTGGCTGCTGCTCCTGCCCGCCGGCCTGCTGCTCCTCGCGCAGCGCAACCGGCTCCTGACCCATCTGGCGGCTCTGAGCCTGCCGTACCTGGTCATCGTGGCGCCGCGCATCGAGTGGTACGGCGGCTGGTCTCCCCCGTTCCGCTATGCCCTGATCGCGCTGCCGTTGCTCGGCATCAGCCTCGTGCCGCTGCTCGTCCGGCGTTGCGGGCGGGCGGGCGCCTGGGTCCTCATCGCCGGTCTCGGGGCCCTCACACTGGCCTTGACGCTCCTCTGGGTGGCGGTCCCCGGCTGGACCTACAACTTCGCGGACGGCCGCACATACGCCCTCGACGCCCTGAGCAGCCGGCTCGGCCTTGATCTCGCCCGCTTCTTTCCCAGCTCCATCCGGCCGCGCGCCGCCACCTGGCTCTGGCCTCTGTTGTCGGTCCCGATCGTCTCGCTTCTCTGGTGGCTGCCGGGCCGCCGCAGCGGCCGCTCGCAGCCGCCCGGACCGGCGGCGGCGCTGTCCGGGATCGCCCTGCTGCTCGGCTCGGCGGCGCTGCTGCTCTCGGCGGCCGATCGGGCGCCGACGCGCCTCATCGAGCTGGAGGACGCGCAGGTCTGGAAGAGCGGCGGCCATCCGCATCCCGATCGCTGGGTGGTCGAGCGGACGCGCTATCGCGGCGGCTGGGTGCTGCGGGTGAACGAGTCGCTGGAGGCGCCGGTCGTGCCGGGAGGACGGCGCGTGAAGCTGACGCTGCACGCCGAGCTCATCCGCAACCAGCCGGTCCCCTTCACCCTGGACGTGAAGCAGGGAGACCGCCTCCTCGCCTCCTGGCATCCCGGCCGCGAGCGGGTCTGGGAGAAGATCGCGGTGGGACCCGTCGCCTGGCGCGCCGGCGAGCCGCTGGTCCTGGCCGCTCACGGAACGCATCCGCCGGGGGCTTTGAACGGCGCGATTCTGGATTATGTGGAGATGGAATGGACCCCTCACTGAGGGGGGCGGAGGAGCGAATCGGTGCTGACCACCTCCGCCGTCGTCCCCACCCTCGGCCGCAGCCCGCTGCTCGTTCCCTGCCTCGAAGCGCTGCGTAGGGAAGGCGTCGAGATCGTCGTCGTCGATTAGGGCGAAGCTCCCGCCGAGATTCCCTCCGGGCTCGTAGATCGCCTGATTCGGCCGGGACACAATCTCGGTTTCGCGGCGGGGACGAACCTCGGGATCGCGGCGGCGGCGGGCGAGTGGATCGCCACCGTCAACGACGATGCGGTGGTCGAGCCCGGCTGGCTGGAGGCGCTCGTCGCGGCGCTGGAGGCGAGCCCCGGCACCGCGGCGGCCCAGGGAGTCAACCTCCAGCTCGACGCGCCGGACCTCGCCGACGGCTGCGGCGTGGCGTGGAATCGTTGGTGGCAGGCGGTTCAGATCGGCCACGGCAGGACGGCGCCAGCGGCCGGCGGTGTCCGCGAGATCTTTGGCGTCTCGGCCACGGCCGCGGTGTTCCGCCGCGGCGCCCTGCGCGCCGTCGCTGCCGGGGGCGAGGTTTTCGATCCCCGTCTGGGGTCGTACTACGAGGACGTAGACCTCGCCGGCCGACTGCGCGCCGCCGGCTGGCACGCCCTTCTGGTGCCGGCGGCGCGCGCCCGCCACGCCGGCTCGACCACGGGGAGCACTTTGAGCCGCGAGCGATGGTGGCTGATCTACGGCAACCGCTACCTCGCCGTGGCGCGCCTCCTCGGCCGAGCGTTCTGGCCGCGCCTGCCGCGGATGGCGGCGCGCGACGGCATCGATCTCGCGCGGGCCGCCGGGAGGGGAGAGAGCGCTCTCGCTGCGGGCATCCTCGGCGGCTGGCGGCGAGCCGCGCGGCACCTCTCCGGTTTCGCCCGCCGCGGCGCGCCGCTCGTCTCTTTGGGCGAAATCCGGCGCTTCCGGTAACCTCACGGCGTGAGCCCTCTGCCCCTCTTGACCGGCATCGTCGTCCACTGGCGCAACGAGGACCTTCTGGGCGAGCTGGTGGCGGCCTGGCCGCGGGATCCGCGGTTCGAGCTGCTGGTGGTGGACAACGGCTCTTCGGCGCCGCTGCCGCCCGGGGTGCGCGTCCTCCGCCCCGGCCGCAACCTGGGGTTCGCGGGAGGCGCCAACGCCGGCGCCGCCGAGGCGCGAGGGGAGATCCTGCTGCTTCTGAACCCCGACGTCGTACCTGAGGAGGGTGCGCTCGAGCGGCTGCTGGAGGGCTTCGCCGCTCATCCGCAGGCCGCGGGCCTGGCGCCGCGCCTTTCGGGGCCGGCGGGAGAGCCGCAAGCGGCGTGGCAGCTCCGCCGTCTGCCGTCGCCCTGGACGTGCCTGTTGCAGGCGCTGCCGCTGCCGGATCTCTCCGCATCGAAGCCTGAGCCAGCGTCCGGCGCGCCGATCGAGCAGCCGGCGGCGGCGGCGCTGGCCCTGCGCCGAGAGGCCCTGGCGCAGGTCGGCGGCTTCGACGCACGCTTTCATCCCGCCTGGTTCGAGGACGTGGACCTCGCCCGCCGTCTCAGGCAGGCCGGTCTCACAATCCTCTACTGGCCGGCGGCCCGCTTCCGCCATCGGCTGGGCAGCACGGTGCTGCGCCTGGGTTACGGGCCTTTCCTCTATATCTACTATCGCAACCTCACGCGCTACCTCGGCAAGCACCACGGCCGCGCCTGGGCGGCGGCGGCGCGGGTGGCGCTGGTGCCGGGAGTCGCCGTGCGGCTCCTTCTGCTGCCGCTGCGCCGGCCCCGGCGGGCGGCTTCCCGGCGAGAGGCGCTCGCCGGTCTGCTCGCGGTGCTCACGGGCGCGCTCTCCGGATGGACCCGGCCGCGGCGCCTGGCGGATAGCTCGCAGGGAGCGCCGCCGTGAACGGCCGGCCGGCGGTCGCCGTCTGCATCGTCACTCACAACTGCGCGTCCGACCTGCCGGGCTGCATGGAATCTCTCGCCGCGCAAAGCTACCGGCCGCTGGAGGTGGTGGTGGCGGACTGCGCCAGCCGCGACGGCAGCCTGGAGGCGGCGCGGGCGCACGCTCCGGCCGGCATTCCATTCCAGGCGGTCGAGCTCGGCGAGAACCTCGGCTTCACCGGCGGCATGAACGTGGCCTTGGCGCGCACGCAAGCGCCTTTCGTCCTCACCCTCAACGCCGACGCCCGCCCCGCCGCCGACTACGTGGCGCGGCTGGTCGATCGCGCCCAGGCGCATCCGGATTTGCGCGTCGGCGCGGTGACGGGCAGGCTGGTGAGGCCGGCGGCGGCGGGCGAGCCGCGGCTCCTCGACGCCTGCGGCATGCGTCTCACCCGCACCTGGCGCCATCTCGACCGCGGCTCGGGCGAGGTGGACCGCGGCCAGTGGAGCGCGCCCGAGCGGGTGTTCGGCGCCACCGGCGCGGCTTCGCTCTTCCGCCGCGAGGCCTTGGACGACGCCGCTGTCGACGGCGAGATCTTCGATCCCCGCTTCCACACCTTCCGCGAGGACGCCGAGCTGTGCTTCCGCCTGCGCGAGCGCGGCTGGGAGGTGCTCTACGAGCCCGCCGCCGTCGCCGAGCACCGCCGATCCAATCTCCCCGAGCGGCGCGGTGCCATGCCGGCGGCCGTCAACCGCCAATCGCTCCAGAACCGCTACCTGCTGCGCATCTATCACCAGACGGGGGCCAACCTTCTCCGCACCTTGCTGCCGGCGCTGGCCCGCGACCTGGCAGCGCTCGGCTGGGTGCTGCTGCGGGAGCGCTCCTCGCTCGCCGCCTACGGCTGGCTCTGGCGCCACCGCTCCGAGCTGCTGCGCCGGCGCCGCGCGATCCAGGCCCGGCGGACCGTCCCCGCCGGCGAGATCGACCGCTGGTTCACTGTCCAGGGAGCGCCTCTGTGAGGCCCCTCTCGGTGGCCCTGATCGGCAGCCGCGGCATTCCCGGCCGTTACGGCGGCTACGAGACGCTGATGGAGGAGCTGGCGGTGCGGCTGCTCGCCCGCGGCTTCCGCGTCACCGTCTACTGCCGGTCACACTCGACGCCAAAGACCTTGCGTTCCTGGCGCGGCGCCGATCTGGTGGTGCTTCCCACGTTGCGCACCAAGCATCTCGACACCCCGGTCCACACGCTGCTCTCCTGCCTGCACGCCGCGGCGGCCGGCTACGACGCGGCCCTGGTGGTGAACTCGGCCAACGCCCTCTTCGTGCCGCTGCTGCAGGCCGCCGGCATTCCGGTGGCGCTCAACGTCGACGGCATCGAGAAGCGGCGGGCCAAGTGGGGCGCTTTCGGCCGCGGCGTCTACGCCTTCTCCGAGCGTCTCGCCTCCCTGCTGCCGGACGCCCTGGTGACGGACGCCGAGGTCATCCGCCGCCACTACCTGGAGTGCTACGGGGCGGAATCCGTGCCGATCGCCTACGGCGTCGATCCTCGCCCGCCGGCCGAGACCGGGGTCCTGGCGCAGCTGGGGCTCGCCTCCCGGCGCTACTTCCTCTACGTCAGCCGCTTCGAGCCGGAGAACAACCCTCATCGGGTGGCAGAGGCCTACCGCAGGGTCGGCGGCGACCTGCCGCTGGTGATGGTCGGCGGCGCGCCCTACGCCGGGAAGTTCATCTCGAGCTTCACCCGCGGCGCCGATCCACGCATCGTCTTCCCCGGACCCATCTATGGCGATGGCTATCGCGAGCTCCTCTCGCACGCCCTGGCCTATGTCCACGCCACCGAGGTCGGCGGCACCCATCCCGCCCTCGTCGAGGCCATGGGGTATGGCAATTGCGTAGTAGTTAACGGTACGCCGGAGAACCGCGAGGTGGCCGGAGGAGTGGCGCTTTACTTCGATGCGAGGGACCCCGAGAGCCTGGCCGAAAGGTTGGATTGGGTGCGCAGCCAGCCGGCGCGGGCCGGCGCGCGCGGCAGGGCGGCGGCCCGGCGCGCGGCGCGCCTCTTCTCCTGGGAGCAGGTGGCGGACCGCTATGCGACGCTTCTGGCGCGTTTGGCAGGCCGGCCCGAGGTGCGCTATGCTAGCGGGGCATAGACGGAAAGTGCGACTTGCACGTTAGAATATGCAACTTGGACCGGGGCACTTCTTGATCTCGCGATAGGAATTCATGCTCAAAGAACGCGCCCGCATCCTTTCCGTCGCAATCTTCACCCTCGACCTGCTTCTCGTTTCCGCCGCTTTCCTTTGCGCCCACGGCCTGCGCGACACCGTGCTGCCGCGGCTGGCGCCGCAGACCTTCCCCAGCCGGCTCTACTCGCTGGCGGACTACCTGCCGCTTCTGCCGCTGGCTCTCATCATCTGGGGGGCGCTGCTGCTGAGCTCGGGGAGGTACCGCTCGCACCGCACCGTGCCGCTCCTCGAGGAGGCCTGGGGGATCATCCGCGTCAGCCTCAGCGGCGCCATCATCTTCACCCTGGCCCTGTACCTCACCCGGCTGGACGAGCGGCTGCTCGGCGCGGACCGCATCAGCCGCTTCTGGGCCCTGCTCTTCGCCGTCTTCTCCTGCCTGTTCCTGCTCACCGAGAAGCTGGCCCTGCGCCTGACCTCGCGCTACGTGCGCTCGCACGGCTTCAACTACCGGACGGTGCTCATCGTCGGCACCGGGCCGACGGCCTTGCGGCTCGCCGAATCGATCCAGGGTCACCGCTTCTGGGGGTTCCGCATCCTCGGCTTCATCCGCAACGGGCACCCGCCGGAGGAGCCCTGGCCTAGTCGCCTGCCGATCCTCGGCGACATCGGCGACATCCCGCGCATCGTCGAGAGCAACGTGGTGGACGACGTCCTCTTCGCCGTCCACCGCCGCGAGCTGGACCGGCTGGAGGACCTCTTCCTGAGCTTGCAGGAGCAGGGCATCCGCACCCGCTTCGCCATGGACCTGTTTCCCCATACCCGGGCGCGGGTCGAGCTGGAGGAGCTGGACGGCACGCCCTTGCTTTCCTTCGCCACCGTTCCCACCAGCCAGCTCAAGCTGATGCTCAAGCGCACGCTCGACATCGCGGTGGCTTCTCTGCTCCTCCTCATCGCCTTGCCGATCGTCGGCATCATCGCGCTGATGATCAAGCTGACCTCGGGAGGCAACGTCCTCTTCCGCCAGACCCGCTGCGGCTTGAACGGCCGGTTCTTCACCCTCTACAAGTTCCGCACCATGGTGGAGGACGCCGAGGAGCGCCGCCTCGAGCTGATGCACCTCAACGAGATGGACGGCCCGGTCTTCAAGCTGCGGAGCGATCCGCGGGTGACGTTCTTCGGGCGCTTCCTCCGCCGCTACAGCCTGGACGAGCTCCCCCAGTTCTGGAACGTGGTGCGCGGCGACATGAGCCTGGTGGGGCCGCGCCCGCCGATCCCCGAGGAGGTGGCGAAATACCAGCGCTGGCAGCGCCGCCGGCTGGCCATGAAGCCCGGCATGACCTGCCTCTGGCAGGTGAGCGGGCGCAACAACCTCGACTTCGACCGCTGGATGCAGCTCGACCTCGAATACATCGACTCCTGGTCGCCGACGCTCGACTTCAAGATCCTGCTGAAGACGATTCCGGCCGTGCTGTCGGGCAAGGGGGCGTCGTAGGGAGTATCCGCCCGCCTTGTTTCGCGGAACTCTCGGACGGGACTACACCGTCCGCACCCAAGCGGCGATCGTTCTCTTGATCTCCTCCGATAGCGGAATTCGAGGAAGCTGACACGCACGCCGTGCACGGTGCCGTATAGCGTGCCCCCACTGATGTGCCCCGTGACGAAAGGAATTCCGCCGTCCCGGATCTCTTCGGAGAGGATCGGGTATGCGGTCTTCGAGAAACCAGTCGAGGTCCACGGACCGTCGATGACCCAGGTGAATGGCGATCGCGGTTCCACCGGCGAGGTAAAAGCCGTCAGCCGCCGTCTTCGGACCGAGGAGCCGCAGGGCTTTCCGCTGTCGCTCGGTCAGGACCTCGCTATGGAGGTTCATGGACGGGTCCGGCGGTCCCAGACCTGTCGCCGCTCGCTATTCAGCCATGTATCGACCCGGCTGCGCGGGATGTCGAGGACGATCTGCCAGTATCGGAGCTGGCGTGGGGAGAGGCCCCGTCCCTCGTGGCGTTCGATCCAATCGCGGATCGCCTCGTCTCCCGCCACCGAGCGGAGCCACTTAACCGTCTCCCAGGGACCCGATGCGAGGACGCGGCCGACGATCATCTCCTGGTCCCGATACCATCGCAGCGAGCGGGGATCGAGATCCCAGAAGAGTTTCTTTACAGGACCCGGAAGAAAACTGCGAGACCGTGCCGGCCTCCCGCTCGCGTTGTCCATGCCGCTCATTCTAGCGCCTCAAGGTGTTCTGACAATCTCGGGGACCCTTGCCCGTTCCAAGCGGTCCAATCGACGTTACGGCGTGCGCCCGCGGTCTGCTACAATTGCCGTCATGAGTGCCGTCAGCCTACAGGAACTCCAAAGAGATCCGGGCGCCCTGTTGGATCGGGTTGCGGCCGGGGAACATTTGGTCGTGGTCCGCGGCGGTCGCCCGGTCGCCGAGTTGCGGCCCGTCCCGACCACACAGGCTGGTCCCCGACCGTTCGGCCTCTGTGTCGGGGAGTTCACGGTCCCGGACGACTTCGATGCGCCGCTGCCGGAGGAGATCCTGCGAGGGTTTGAAGGGCAGTGAGGCTGCTACTCGATACACACGTTTTCCTCTGGTACATCACCGCCGACCCGAAGCTTCCAATGGCTTTCCGGGCGGCCAGTCAAGACCCGGTCAACGAAGTGTACCTGAGCGTCGCCTCGGTCTGGGAAGCGGTCATCAAGTACCAGCTCGGCAAACTCCCGCTCCCTGCTCCGCCGGCCGATTACCTGCCGCGACAGCGGGACGCACATGGGATCGCCAGCCTTCCGATCGACGAGGGAGTGATGTCACACCTAGCCGGCCTGCCACCACTCCACCGCGATCCTTTCGACCGGTTGCTGGTCGCACAAGCGCTGCAGCATGGGCTGACGGTCGCCACGGTCGATCCGGACGTTGCGGCCTATCCCGTCCCTCTACTCCCGACGGCCTAACCAACTTCGAGATCGATCTTGCGCGGCCCAGCCAGCGCGGCTGGTTGAGCTTCTGGAGTGCTTATCTAGCTGAAAATGTTGGAGCTGGCTCTGGCGTGGCCCGTCGCATAGGACATCCGAGGTAGGGGTAGCCACACGAGGAAACCCATCCCGCCGGCCCTACGTAGGAAGACACATGAGGCGCGAATCGGGGTGGACCCTTGTCACATTCTTCGTGCTGGCCTACGCAGTGATGTGGACCTGCTTCATCACGGTCGCGGCGGCGGGGATTCCGGCACGCGGGCCACTCGGTACCCTGTTGCTGTATTTGGGTATCTTTGCTCCCTCCCTGGTGGCTCTCGGGCTGACGGCGCACGCGGAGGGAAGCGAAGGCGTTCGCGCCCTGGTCGGTCGCGCCTTCCAATGGCAGGTGGCGGCGCGCTGGTACGTGTTCGCCGTCGGCTACATCCCCGCCGTCAAGCTCACCGTCGCGCTCGTTCATCGCATGGCCACCGGGGAGTGGCCGCGCTTTGGCAATGAGCCGTGGTACCTCATCCCGTTCGCCATCGCCATTTCGACGCCTGTCCAGGCAGGGGAGGAGATCGGCTGGCGCGGCTATGCGCTCCCCCGCCTGGCGGCGCGCTTCGGGCTCGGGCCCGCGAGCATCCTGCTCGGGCTGATCTGGGCCTTCTGGCACATCCCGCAGTTTTTCATCCCCGAAGCCGACACGTACGGACAGTCGTTCCTCGTGTACGTCTTGCAGGTGACCGCGCTGTCCGTCGCCATGGCGTGGTTATATGCTCACACCCACGGGAGTCTGCTGCTCGTCATGCTGATGCACGCGGCGGTGAACAACGCCAAGGACATCGTGCCTTCGGCGGTGCCGGGCGCCACGGACAGTTTCGGATGGAGCGCCTCCCTCGTCGCGTGGCTAACGGTGACGCTCCTATGGATCTGCGCCGCCTATTTCCTCTCCCGAATGCCGGAGTGGGGCTTGAGCGGCGGCTTGGACGCGCCACCGAAGCTTAGTACGCTGGGACGGAAGTTCGGTCACGTATTCGGCCAAGCGCGGGCTCAAAGATATCCGAATAGAGCGGATCCTCGAACGCCGCCCCTTGGATGCCTCGAAGAGGCAGAATCTGATTAGCCTGGGGCGCCCAGCCCCAGGTAACGAGCGGCCCGATTTCCCCAAGCCCCGAAGGGGCGGCACCTCCATCGAGAAGGTATGCCGGATCCAATTCGATCCCATGTTTCCTCCACAAGGCGATCAGCTCCTCTTCGAAGGTGGACCGGTGATGGATGAACGGAACGCGCCGAAGCATGCCGCCCCTACGGGGCTGGATGGGGGTCCATGGATCCGACG
>Ga0134122_10000660_pt1 | contig 23734 bp, 19 predicted proteins | sample KB302_FD_96461 | JGI IMG/M metagenome (GOLD analysis project Ga0134122, IMG submission 96461) | Terrestrial soil microbial communities without Nitrogen fertilizer from Kellogg Biological Station, Michigan, USA - KB3-0-2 | ecosystem: Environmental > Terrestrial > Soil > Unclassified ...
GATCCTGGAGATCCACTCGCGCGAGGTGAAGCTGGGGCCGGACGTGGACCTGGGCTCCATCGCCTCGCGCACGCCGGGCTTCGCGGGCGCGGACCTGGCCAACGTGGTCAACGAGGGCGCGCTGCTCGCCGCGCGCAAGAACCGCGACGCGGTGACGAAGGCGGACATGGAGGAGGCCATCGAGCGGGTGGTGGCCGGCCTGGAGAAGAAGAACCGCCGGATGAACGAGCGCGAGAAGGAGATCGTCGCCCACCACGAGGCGGGGCACGCGGTGGTGAGCTGGAAGCTCCCCCACACCGAGCAGGTCCACAAGGTGAGCATCATCCCGCGCGGGCTGGCGGCGCTGGGGTACACGCTCTCGCTCCCGCTCGAGGACCGCTACCTCATGTCCCTGGACGAGCTGCGGGACAAGATGGCGGGGATGATGGGCGGACGCGCCGCCGAGGAGCTGTTCATCGGCGAGGTCTCCACCGGCGCCTCCAACGACTTCAAGCACGCCACCGACATCGCGCGGCTGATGGTCCGCGATTATGGAATGAGCGAACGCCTGGGGCCGGTGGCGCTGTCGGAGGAGCACCCCAGCGTGTTCCTGCGCTCGGCGGGGGTGAGCGACGTGCGCGCCTACTCCGAGCGCACCGCCCAGGTGATCGACGAGGAGATCCAGGCGCTGGTGTCGGAGGCGCTGGAGCGCGCGCGCCAGGTGCTCGCCCAGCACCGCGACCTGGTGGAGGCGCTGGCGGCGCGGCTGCTGGCGACGGAGGTGGTGGAGGAGGAGGACCTGGGTCGCATCCTGGGTCCGCGGGGGCGGAAGGACCACCCGGCGCATACCCACGAGGAGGGGCATCCGGAAGGCCTGCCGCACGCGTGAAAGTTGCGCCTGGCCGCCCGCTCCGTGCGCCCAGCCGTGAGGCCCTTAGATTTGAGGGCCAGGAGGTCGTGGTCGTGGATCCGAAGATCGGGCAGAGCTACGTCGCGCGGAAGCGCCTCTTCGCCAAGGGGTTGCGGGACGGCCGCTTGACGGTCCAGGAGATCGAGCGGGCGCTGCCGGCGGGGACGCTCACCGCCGCCGAGCGCTGGCTGCTCTACTACTCGCTGCGCGCGGCCCAGGTGGAGATCGTCGACCAGGAGACCGGGGAGGTGGACCACGGCGGGTTCGCCTTCGGCGTGGAGCAGCCTCCGACGGAGCATTGACACCGAAATCCGCCTGGTTAGGTTGCCCGCGATGAGCCAGCGGGATGAGGCCGCCGGGAAGCCGATCAAGGTCAAGGTGAACGACCGGCGGAGATTCGACATGGACGGGAACGTGCGGGAGGAGACCAGCAAGGCGGCGGAAGGGCCGCCCCCGGGGCAGCCGGAGGAGGAGGCGCTGTCGGCCGCGCCGCCTGCGAACGACGCCGAGGTGGCGCGGCTGCGGGCGGAGCTGGAGGTGGCGCAGAGGGACCTGGAGGCGTCTCGCCGGCGCGTGGACGAGCTGGCGCGGGCGTACCAGTCCGTCTCCCAGGACCGTGAGGAGTTCAAGGCGCGCCTGCGCCGCGAGCGCGACGGGCTGATCGACGTCGAGCGCGGCAAGGTGGCGGTGGCGCTGGTGGAGGCGGTGGACGAGCTGGACCGCTGCCTGGTCGCCGGGGACACGTCGCCGCTGGCGCAGGGCGTGCGGCTGATCCGGGACGGCCTCCTCCAGAAGCTGCAGGCCGGCGGCGTGGAGCGGCTGTCGCTGGTGGGCCAGCCCTTCGATCCCAACGTCGCCGAGGCGGTGGACATGGAGGTCACGCCCAATCCCGAGGACGACCAGCGCGTCGTCGCCGAGTTGCAGGCGGGTTACCGGATCAAGGACAAGGTGATCCGCCCCGCGCGGGTGAAGGTCGCCAAGTACGTCGCGCCGGCGCAGGCGTAGATCAGCGCCGCACCTCCGCCAGCCAGCGCGAGACCTCCTGCGCCTTGTCCGGGACGTTGCTGGCGATGAAGCCGGAGCGGGCCTGGAGCGCGAGGCTCCGCGCGCGGGAAGGATCGGCGCGCGTCGCGACCAGCGCCTGGGCGAGGTGGAACTGCGTCTCCGCCAGGTTTTCCGGGTCGCCGCCGCCGGCGAGGATCTTGGACGCCTTCTCCAGCAGCGGGAGCGCCTCCTTCGGCCGCCCCAGCGCCATCAGCGCCTGCCCCACGCCGTCCAGCGAGTACGCCACGTCCTGCGAGTCCGACCCCGCCGCCTTCGCCTTGATCCGCGCCGCCTCCTCGAACCGGTCCAGCGCCTCCGCCGGGTGCCGGTCCATCAGGAACACCGTCGCCATGGTGTCCAGCGAATCACCCAGCTTGAGGCTCTCCGGACCCACCCGCTCCCGCGCGATCTTCACCGCCTTGGTGGCCGCCTCCAGCGCGCCGCGGTAGTCGCCCTGCTGCGCCTGCAGGAACGACATGTTCCGCAGGGTGGAGATCTGCACCGGGTGATCCGGCCCGCGGATGTCGGTCATCGCCTGGAGCGCCTCCCGCATCGTCGACACCGCCCGCTCGCGGTCGCCCAGGTACATGTACGCCGCGCCCAGGTTGGCCAGCAGGCTGGCCCGGTGCACCTCGCGGCCGCTCGCCATGTCCACCACCGCCAGGCCCTGCTGGGCCGCGCTCACCGCCTCCGCGTAGTGGGCCGCCTGCAGGTGCACGGTGGACAGGTTGTTGATCAGCCCCACCTCCAGGTCCGGGCTCCCGCCCACGCGGTCGATGCCGCTCCGCGCGTGCTGGGCCCACTCCATCGCCCGGTCGTACTTGTCCCGCAGCTGGTAGACGAGCCGGGTGGCGGCCTCCACCTTGGTGTAGTCGTCGTGGCCGGCCTCGGCGAGGAAGAAGGCCTTGAAGAGGTCGCGCTCCGCCGCCTGCGGATCGCTCGCCTCCAGGTACCCCAGCAGCAGCCGCGCCTCCGCCTCCAGCGGCCGGTAGTTCAGCGGCGCCGCCGCCCCCACCGCCGCCTGCGCCAGCGGCCCCGCCTGCGCCAGCCGCCCGGCCGCCTTGAGCGCGCGGATCTGCGCCAGCTGCGACTCCACCTGCGCCACCGCGCGGCTGCGCGTGGGGTCGTCCGGCCAACCCTTCAGGTGCAGCGTCTCCAGCTCCTGGCACTGCCGCACGCTGGAGAGGCTGGCGGTGGCCTCCACCGACTTCTCCACCATCGCCTCGTCGGGCGCCTGGAACAGCAGGGCGAGCGCCTCCAACTCCTTGAGCCGCCGGTCCAGGCAGAGCATCCGGAGCTCCATCATCCGGTCGTCCACCTCGCGGCGGATGCGCGTCGCCTCGCACGCCTCGCGGAAGCCCGCCGCCCACCGGTCCGCGTAGTCGGAGATGGCGCGCGACGCGCGCTCCGCCGCCACCGCCCCGCGCTCCTTCGACACGCGGAAGAAGGCCGCCTTCATCGACGCCTCCACCTGCGGGTCCCACTTCCCCTTCAGGCGCGCCGGCGCGCCGCTGCACACCTCGGCCTTGGCCGCCGCCCGCTGCTGGAGCACCAGCGCGACGGCGCTCACGGTGAGGAGGAAGCCCGCGCCCGCGGCCGTCCACCGCGCCTGCAACTGCCGCCGCTCCAGGGAGAGCTGGCCGAGCAGCGCCTCCATGTTCGGGAAGCGCTCCTCCGGGTCCAGCGACAGCCCGCGCATGATGGCGCGCCGGACGCGGGCGGGGACGCGCACCTCGCGCGGGGGCTCGGCGATCACCGAGAGCTGGTCCAGCGCCGCCGCCCCGCCCTGGGCCACCCGCTGGGGCACAGTGCTGGCGCCGCCAAAGCGCCGGAACGCCGCCGCCGCCAGCATGGCCGGCTCGAAGGGGCGCTTGTGCCAGAGCGCCCAGTAGAGCGCGGCGCAGAAGGAGAACTGGTCCGAGCGCGCGTCCGCCTGGCGCCCCACGTGCTGCTCCGGCGCCATGTACGTGGGCGTCCCCACCACCGCGCCCTCGCGGGTCATCTCCGCCTGCAGGCCCGTCTTCGGCGGTTCGCCGGCCAGCTTCTCCTCGATGGGGGAGGGCAGGGACGCCGGCTCCTCGTGGCCGGTGAGGCGCGCCAGCCCGAAGTCGGTCACGAACACGCGCCCGTCGCGCGCCAGCAGCACGTTGGCCGGCTTGAAGTCGCGGTGCACCAGCCCCACCCCGTGGGCCGCCGCCAGCCCGCGCCCGGCGGCGCAGAACAGCTCCAGCGCCTCGCGCCACTTGTGGGTGGCGTCGCGGATGTAGCCGCTCAGGTTGTTGCCATCGACGAACGCCATGGCAATGAAGACCTGGCCGCGGAACGTCCCCACGTCGAACACCGAGAGCACGTTCGGGTGGTCCACCCGCGCCATCGCCTGCGCCTCGCGCAACAGCCGCGCCTGGCGGTCGTGGTCGCGCGCCGCGTTTCCCGAGGAGCCGCGGAGCACCTTGATCGCCACCTTGCGGTCCAGCTCCGCGTCGTAGGCGGCATAGACCACGCCCATCCCGCCGCGGCCCACCTCGTGGAGGACGACGTAGCGGCCGATGGAGTCGCCGCGCGCGACCGGGCGCTCCTCCTCGTGCGTGGGGTTGGTGCCTGGCCACGGCGTGGCGGCCAGCGGCGGGCCGGGCGGGCTCGGCTTGTCCGGAGGGCTCCACGGGTGGAGGCTCGACAGATCCGCCGTCACCGGGTCGGTGACCCTCGACTCCTCCGGCTCAGCCGGCTCAGCCGGTGATGGCAGCCGCGTCGTCGGCATGGGGGCGCGCGCCCCAACATCCGCGCGTGCGACCCCGTTCGTCAATCCGTGCGCCTAATTCGTCAATCAGTAGGCGGATGTACGTCGGTCAGCAACTTCTGGTCCCAAAGTGCGAGAATTCAGGAGAGTCCGTCTCGAGAAGGCCCGACGAGCTTCGACAAGCGGAGGTCCCCCGATGCCAGCCGGAAACGTGATTGCCAGAGCGGTTGCTGTTCCCGTGGCGGCGGTAGATGCCGGGGCGGCGGTGGCGCGGGGCGTGGTCCACGGGGTCGCCGAGGGGATGGCCAAGGGCGCCCAGGCGGCCGGGGACTTCTTTGGCGGGATCGCGTCGGCGATGGGGGCCCCGGGCGGCGCCGGCGGCGCGCCCGCCCCGTCCGGCACGTCGCCCGTTCCCGGCGCGCCCGGCCCGAGCGCTGATCCTTCAGCCGCGGCCGCCACGGCCGACTCGGATCCGGTCGACGACTTCTTCGGCGACATGTTCGACGACGGCCCGGATGCGGCGGACCAGTCGTTCCTGGGCGCGACCGGCGGTGGGGCGATGCCAGGCGAGGGCGACCCGGCTGGCGCGCAGGCGCTTCCGGTGGTGGCCGATCCGAACGGTCAGGCCATGCTGATGACCGGTCAGGGCGCGCTGCCGGTGGTCATGTCGCAGCAGGGTCCGATGGCGGTGACGCCCCAGGGCGGGGCGATTCCGCTCCAGATGTTGACCGGGCGGGGCGCGCAGCCCCAGCCGTCGGTCCAGACCCAGGTGCAGGCCCTGCAGCAGCGGGCGGCCCAGGTGCAGGCCCTGACCGAGATGGCGACCAGGCGTCAAGCCGCGGCACCGCCTCCGGCGCCGTACTCGGGCGTGTCGGCCTTCGTCCCGCCGAAGAAGGCCCCGATGGTGTTCACCGCCCCGGCACCCGCTACGAAGGCTCCGGCGGTGAAGGTGGTGAACCCGGATACCGCGCCGACCACCGCCAAGGCGGACCCGACGCTGGCCCAGGGGTCCGGCATCGGCGTGCGCATCGGCACCACCGGCACCGGCGACGGGAACATCCGCTAGCGCTGGGTTACCGCCGGCGGCATCCGCGGCCTCGCACTACCGACCGGCCCGGTCCAGGACCGTCACGTGAGGCGGTTGCCGGAAGCGGCGTCCTCGGCTGATATGGCGGGCGGATGCCCCGCCTCGCCGCGGCCCTCGCGCTCCTCGCCCTCAACGCCACCGCGGACTCCGCCGACGTGGAGCGCTGGGTCCGCGCGCGCGCCGCCGAGCACCGCGCCTACCTGGACCAGCTCGGCGCCCGGCTCACCGCGGAGGGGACGCCGCTGTGGCGCGAACGCGTGCCCGGCGAGCCCCCGCTCCCGGACTTCACCCCGCCCAACTCGCTGGCGCCGCTGATCCGCGCCGTCCGGGACGGGGTGGTGAACATCCACGCGGAGGAGAGCGCGGACGGCGCGGTACAGCCGCGGCGATCCCTGGGGTCCGGGTTCATCCTCACGCCCGACGGCTACGTGGTGACCAACAACCACGTCGTCGAGCGCGCGCAGATCGTCCACGCCGCCCTGGCCGACGGCCGCGAGCTGCCCGCGGACGTCGTGGGCAAGGACGCGGCGACGGACGTCGCGCTGCTGAAGATCCGCGGGCCGGTGAAGGACCTCCCGTTCACCCGGCTCGGAGACTCCGACCGGCTCCAGGTGGGCGACTGGGTGGTGGCCATCGGCAACCCGTTCGGCCTGGATCACTCGGTGTCCCACGGGATGATCTCCGCCAAGGAGCGCGTCATCGGCGTGGGCGCGTTCGACGACTTCATCCAGACGGACGCGCTGATCAACCCCGGCAACTCGGGCGGGCCGCTGTTCAACATGCGCGGCGAGGTGGTGGGGGTGAACACCGCCATCGTCAGCCAGGGCCAGGGCATCGGCTTCGCGGTGCCCATCAACATGGTGAAGGACCTCTTGCCCAACCTGCTCGAGAACGGGCGGCTGGCGCGCGGGTGGCTGGGGATCGTGGTGCAGGAGGAGGGCGCGGCCGCGGGGGAGAAGGGCGCGGTGGTGCAGACGGTCTTCCGCGCCAGCCCGGCGGCGAAGGCGGGGATGGTCCCGGGGGACCGGGTCACCGCCGTCAACGGCCACGCGGTGGAGGGTTACCTGCGGTTCATGCGGCGGGTGGCGATCCTCGCGCCGGGCACCCAGGTCCGGCTCACCGTCCAGCGCGGGGGAGGGAAGTCGCAGGAGATGTCCGTCACGCTGGAGGAGCGGCCCCCGCCCAGCTCGCTGGAGCCGATGCCGGTGCCGCCCCCGAAGCGCTGAGCGTCAGACGCGGCGAGGCCGCGGCGGGGCGAACCATCCCCACCGCGGCCTCGGTTCTTCAAGAGCTGCTCGCCGGCTAGGCCTTGGCCGCGCCGTCCGGACGGAACCAGCCGTCCACGTAGTCGCGCTGCTGGCCGTTGATGGTGAAGTTGGCCCCCTGCTGGCGCTGGATGACGTTGCCGTTGGCGTCGCGGGCGCCCTGGTCCTTGGACTGGGTCGCGTTGGCCTGGCCGAGGTCGATCCGGCTGATGCCCAGGTCGCCGAGGCCCTTGGACTGCCCGTTGAGCCCGCCCACCTGCATCTTGAGGCCGATCTTGCCCTCGAGCTGCTTCAGGTCGTTGCCGTCCAGGTACTGCTTGTCGGGGCGGATCATCCCGAACTTCTCGCCCGCCGCGCGGAGGGCCGCGAAGCCGTTGCTGAAGGTGCCGTCCGGCCGGTCGCCCTTGATGCCGTAGGCGGTGAGGTCGGTCTTGTTCCCGAAGGTGTGCGTGAGCGAGCCCTTCTTCGCGTCGAACTGGCTGGCCGCACCGTCCTGCGGGGTGGCGTCGAAGGTCAGCAGGCCGGTGCCCGACTTGAGGTCGTTCACCTGCTCGTTGCCCTTGCCGTTGAGGTTCGCGCTGACCTTCTTGTTGGTGTCGAAGCCCGCGCCCTTGCCGTCGAGGTTGAACATCAGCGGGTCATCCCCGCCGCCGAACAGGCCGCCCAGGGGCGAGCCGCCGCCGCCGCCGAAGAGGGAGCCGATGCCGCTGGCGATCGCCTGGCCGATGCCGCCGGCCCCAGCGCCCGCGCTCGACGCCGCACCGGAGGAATCCGCCGCCGGGGCCGCCGCCGCGCCGCCCGCCGAAGCGGTGGCCGAAGCCGTGGCGCCCGCGCCCGCGGTGGCCGTGGCGACCGCGCTCCCGTCCGGAGACACCGCGGTCTGGGTCTGGCCATTGGCCGCGTTGGCCGTCGCCGTGCCCGCGCCCGCACCCGCGGCGCCGGCCGCGTTCGGGTCACCCGCCGCCGCACCCTGGCCCTGCCCGGCCGCCCCGCCCCCCAGCGCCTGCATCAGCTGCTGCAGGAGCTGGACGAGCTGCCCCAGCGCCTGCTGGAGCTGATCACCGCCCGCCGGAGCCGCCGCCCCGTCCGCTGGGGCCGCCCCGCCTGCCGGAGCCGCCGGACCACCCCCCGGAGTGGCCAGGAACTGATCCGCCGTCGGCAGCCCCACCTGCTGCTGAGGCGCCGCCGGAGCCGCCACCGCGGGAGCCGCCGCCGGCGCTGCCGCCGGAGCCGCACCCGCCCCCCCCGTCGCGCCGCCAAGCAGCTCGGTCACGCCCGAGAGGATCGTGGAAAGGCCATGCATCACATTGCTCGAATTTCCGATTCCCATGATTGGGGCTCCAGTCCCTTAAAAAACGAGAACAGCGATGTAGGTTTATCGGCTCCAATGAAGGAAAGTTGCTTCCAATAACCACATGAGACTACCTGCGTGTGGCTGTGTCCCGCCGATAAGCGCCGGAAATTACGGGGCCCGATGGGGCTTGGAGTGCTCCCAGTCCGCGAGCAGCGTCCGCAGGGCCGCGATGAAGGCCAGGGGCTGGTCGAGGATCAGGTGATGGTGCGCTTCAGGGATCTCCGCCACCGGCGCGTTCCGCTGGAGCAGCTCGTACATGTACTGGCTGGTCTCTTCAGGAACGACGGTGCTGAGGGCGCCGCGGAAGAGGGCGACGCGGACGCGCACCGCCGCCAGCGCCTCGGAGAGCTGGGGCACGCGGCGGCGGAAGACCTGCGGGTCGAACTTCCACGTCCACCCGCCGCCGCCGGGCAACTCGCGCACCGAGTGCCGAGCGATGTGATCGACGATGAAGCGGTTCTCGCAGGGCTGGTCCGGCACCAGGCGGAACTTCGCCAGCGCCGCCTCCCGGCTGGGATAGGTCTTCGGGTTCCGGAAGTCGACGGCGTACTGCATCTTCTCGGACTCGGGCGCGGGGCGGCGCACCGGCGCGTCGACGATGACGGCGCCCGCCAGGTGGTCGCCGTGCTCGGCCGCGGTGACGATGGTGACCAGCCCGCCCAGGCTGTGGCCCACCAGCACCGGCGGCGAGGTCATCCCGGCATCCCGCGCGACCGCGAGGATCTCTCGCGACCAGTACTGCGAGGGGTATTCGTCTCGGCGGCCGCTGTCGCCGTGGCCGGAGAGGTCCAGCGCGGCGACGTGGTAGCCGCGGGTCAGCAGCGGCGCGAGGAAGGACCACCACTCGGCGTGGGCGCCGCCGCCGTGCACCAGCACCAGCCCGGGGCGCTGCGGGTCGCCCCAGCGGAGGTAGTGGATGCGGCAGCCTTCGACCTCCACCTCTCGCGACTCGCGCGGCGCGCGCAGCGCGTCCTCGAACCATCTCGGCGCGTCGGCCATTCCGGCGCGGCAGCGTACTCCAGAGGTCGCCCGGACATTTCACACGGCTGGTTGCTGCGGCCGACGATCTGCCGCCTGCCGGGCGCTCCTCCCCGCGCTCCTCGATGGGCCCCCCGGCCCACCTCGGGCGCTCGGTCGTCCTGCGCTCCGGTTCGGCCGGCAGATCGTCGGCCTCCCTCCTAGTGCGTGGCGGGCTGCCCCATGAGCTGGAAGAGCTCCTTCACCCACTCCAGGAAGCGCTTGCGCATGTCCATCAGGATCTGGAGGAGGACGTCCTGGTGGTAGATCTGCTGCTGCGCGATCATGTTCTGGAGGACCGCCTGCTGCCGGTCGATCTGGCGCAGCGCGGATTGCTGCGCCAGCTTGTTGGCGTCGTTCTGCTGCACCTGCGGCTTCTGCGCCTCCTGCGCGGCGCTCTTCGGCGCCTGCGGCTGTTGCCCTTGCTGCTTCTGGAGGACGGCCTGCTCCGGCTTCGCGCCGCCGGCGGAGTGGGTCTGGTGCGCGGCGGCGGCTTGCTGCGGCTTGGCGCCGGCGGAGTGGGTCTGGTGCGCGGCGGCGGCTTGCTGCGGCTTCTGCGCCTGCTTCGCAGGGCTGAAGGCGTCGCGCTGGGAGAAGCCCTGGCCGCGGGTGAGCGCGCCGTCGCGCCCGAAGTCGCCCCCGTGCGGCTGCGGCTTCTGGCCCGGCTCGTGCCCGCCGCCGCCAGACACCGCCTGACCCTTCGCGCCGGTCCCGATCCCATGAGAAGACAAACCCCGGGCGGACAGGCCGCCGCCTGCAGCAATTCCGGTCATCGCGGTACTCCTCGGATCGGGGGAGGCTGGAAGATGGCCTCCGAGTGTTGTGCCCGCTAGACAGACCTTCGCGCCGGAGCGTGCACAGCCACCTATTTGCTCGTCCAGACCGCCACGGTGTCGCCAGTCCTGGCCATGGAGATGCGCAGGGCGATGAGCCTGGCCTTCACGCCCTGGATGTTGTCGCCGCCCTTCTTGGCCAGGGTCCAGGTGCTCTCCGGCGAGAAGACCACCTCGATCCGGACCTGGTGCGCGGACAGCATCCGCCCCAGCCGGTCCACGTCACCGTCCGGAGCCGTCCCCTTCACGCGGATGAGCGGCATCACCGGGTTGCCCGAGGCGTCCGTGCGGCTGGGCGCGCCGGAGGTGAGCGCGTACTCGCCGCCGGCGAAGAACGGGGTGACGTTGAGCACCACCTCGCCGCCGTCGCCCTTGCCGCCGATGGCCACCACCGGCGTGGCGTCGTCGATGGACAGGTAGAGCTTCTTGCCCTTCGTCCCGCGGCGGTACTCCTCGGCCGCCTTGGCGCAGCCAGGGCCCGACTCCTTGGTGCAGCTCCCCACGAACTTGCTCAGGAACGTGGAGAGGCCGTCGGTGGGACTGGCCCCGCTCTTCGCCTTCTCGAATACCGGGTCGTCCTCGGCGGCGGCGGTGGCGGCGGCGATGGCGAGCGCGACGGCAGCGAGGCGGTGCACGGGAGAAACCTCCTGGGTTTGAGGGGAAGGCGGCGAATGCTGGCAGAACGGCTGGGTGGGGTGGGGTAGATTTTTGGACTACATCAACTCACCATGTAGGCTTCGCGCTCTCCCCCACCCGGCACTCCCCCGGAGGCGTTGCGTGAGCGATCGGCGCCATCACCTGCGGTTCGACAAGGTCTTCACGGTCTTCCTCACGACCCCGGACGGGGTGATGCGCGGGGTGGGGCGGAACATCTCCGCCCGCGGCCTCTTCGTGGAGGTGAGGGAGCCGGTGCCGCTGGGCGGGCGGATCAAGGTGACCTTCGCGGGCCAGGACGGCACGGAGATGACCTGCCTGTGCGAGGTCCGGTACCAGGTGGCGTTGAGCTTCGGGAAGAAGGGCGGGGAGGGGACGGGCCACTCGCGCGGCGTGGGCCTGCGGATCGTGGCCTACGAGACGAAGGACGACGCCCCCGCGCTGCTGGTGGCGCGGGAGCGCGTGCTGCACTGAAGCTGGGCCGCTGCTACTGCGAGAAGCCCTCGAGGAGGTAGTGCGCCTCGATGCGCTTGAGGGCGAGGACCATGGCGGCCTCGCGGCTGCCGACCTCCTTGCCCACGGTGAAGCGCCGCGAGTCGTGCAGGTCCGTGCGCCGGCCCGCGTTCTTCGAGATGTCGCGGATGATGCGGTAGTTCCGCTTCATCGCCAGCTCGAGCTTCTGGTTCACGTCCGCCTCGCTCCAGGCCTCCATGCGCTTGTTCTGGATCCACTCGTAGTAGGAGACGGTGACGCCGCCGGCGTTGGCGATGATGTCCGGGATCATGTCGATCCCGCGGCGCTGGAGGACGCGGTCGGCCTCGGGGCTGGTGGGGCCGTTGGCGCCCTCGGCGATCAGCTTGACCTTGAGCTTCTCGGCGATCTCGCCGGTGATCTCGCCTCCCAGCGCGGCGGGGACCAGCATGTCCGCCTGCACCTCCCAGAGGTCCTTCTTCTCGATCTTCTGGGCGCCCTGGAACCCGAGCACGCTCTTCTTGAGGTTGGCGGGGTTCTCGTAGACGTACTTGAGCAGGGCCGGCACGTCGATCCCGTCGCCGTTGTAGATGGTGCCGTCGGCGTCGTTGACGGCGAGCAGCCGCGCGCCCATGGAGGTGAGGATCTCCGCGGCGTTGGAGCCCACGTCGCCGAAGCCCTGGAGGATGAACGACTTGCCGCGGAGGGATTCGCCCTTCTCGGCGAAGTAGTCCTCCACGCAGTAGACCAGGCCCTGGCCGGTGGCCTTCACGCGGCCCTCGGAGCCGCCGATGCGGGTGTCCTTGCCGGTGACGATGCCGCGCATGTTGTGGCGCTCGCGTTCGCCGTCGGAGTACTGGCGGTACATCAGCGCCATGATCTCCCCGTTGGTCCCGACGTCCGGGGCGGGGATGTCGATGTTGGTGCCGATCAGCGCCTTGAGCCGGTACATGAAGCGCAGGGTGATGGCCTGCATCTCCTCCCGGCCGTACTGGCGCGGGTCGATCTGGATCCCGCCCTTGCCGCCGCCGAACGGCACCTCGGCGATGGCGGTCTTCCAGGTCATCTCCGCGGCGAGCGCCTTGAACAGGTCCAGCGACACCTCGCGGTGGTAGCGGATGCCGCCCTTGTACGGGCCGCGGGCCTGGTTGTGCTGCACGCGGTACGCCTTGAAGCGCGCCGATTCACCGGGGACGAGCTGGTAGACGTTGCCGTTGGGGAGCCGGAGGTGGCCGCGGCGGATGGCGACGTCGGAGCCGAGCAGCGCGCGCCCGTTGAGGATGATCTTCCCGTCCGCGAGCATCTCCAGGCCCGCCGCGTCCCGGACCTGCGTCACCGGGAGGTCGGAGAACTTGGCGGCCTCCTCGGCCGGGATGGGCACGAGGCGGTCCTTGAGCTTGGTGCTGACGTAGAAGATGTGCTCGTAGTCCGGCTCCTCCAGCTCCAGGCGAACGCGCTTGTCGAGCCCGATCAGGTCGGCCGCGCGGTGGAAGATCTCCATCGCCTCCGTGAAGACCGTCTTCTTCGGCTGCGGCGGCGGGACCCGCATGTGGACGATTTCGGACTCTGACATGGCTGCGAAGGACTCCCCTGAAGGACGAGTTGGGAAAACGGCGGTGCCCCTATACGCCCTGGGCATTTCACTCGCAAATACGCCCAGTTGCGCGACGCGATGAGTCAAGCGAGAGGGTTGCGGGGGCGGGGAGGTTGAGGTAGGACCGCGGCCCGCTGAAAACGGTAGGCAGTTCGCCCCTGTAGCTCAGTCGGTAGAGCAACAGTTTCGTAAACTGTGGGTCGCCGGTTCAAATCCGGCCGGGGGCTCTTACTTCCTCTGCTTCTTCCTCGGGTTAGCCGCCCATGAGCGTTCGCTGGCGTTCATGGGCGTTCGCCGGATTGACGGTACCATGCCGGTACATAGTCAAGGTGCCCTCCCCGCCAAGCCCGAGCAGCGCAACGAGCGTCTAACGTCTTCGGGCCCGGGCGGCGGGCCAACCCGCAGGTGGCTTGCAGGGCCAGGCTGCCACGCTCTCAAAGGCACCAGGCGATCCGCATGCTGATGCTGCAGAGTTGCTGCCCCCGGAGCGCGTGGAACGTACTCGAGGGGCCTCCGAAATCCGTATAGACCTCGGCGCCGACATCCGTTGCTGAGGCGCTGATCCAGCCGAAGCAGTCGAAGCCGGTGTTGCCCTGGTACACGTCGTAGCTGGCGGCGGCGATCCAGTACTGTGCCGTGGTCTGGGGCAAGGCACCGAGCTGGGCGCTGCGGATGATCTCCTCGGTCGCGCACATATGGGCGAGCGCGGAGCTGCAAGCGGATTCGCACTGCACCTTCGCGGAGCGGTAACCGCTCACATTGCCGAATCCGGCCACGAACGTCGTGGGGAAGAGGCCGTTGGTGGGGGATGTCAGCCCGCAGAAGATCGCGTTGGTGCTGATGCGCGCTACGCCCGCATCCGTCGTGAATGTAACTACGCTCGGTCCAGGAGGGCCCTGATCACCCGTCGGCCCCGTAGCCCCAGTGGCGCCAATGGGTCCTTGCGCTCCGACGTCGCCCTTTGGTCCGGGCACGCCTGGGTCGCCCTTGTCCCCTTTGCACTGGGAGCCGAGCAGCACAACGAGCAATACCGCGTAGAGCACCTTGTTCATTGGTTCGCCCTTCGAGCACGTTGCAGACTGGCGACCGACGGGCGGCAGCCGCGAGGTCGAAGCTATCGGGCCACAATCGCCCAGTCACCTCCAACGAGGCCCCGGCCCGAACGAGGTCGCCGAAAGTTCGGGAGGGCGTACTCCATCCCGTGGGCTGTGCGCCAACCATCCGGAATCTCAGCAAAATGCCATCGTCGCGAAAGAGCTGCACCCGAACTAGACTGAGTGTCCGCGGCACGGCACGCGCAAGCGCACGGCGACAAAGCAGAGGTGACTAAACATGGGTAAACCACGGGGACCGAATCAGCTATTGTTTGTGATTCTATTTCTTGGCATTCTTGTCGTTCTCGGCTGCGGAGGCGTAAGCACTTGCCCCAAACCCGACCCCGGAGGGGGCTGCGGCGGCAGCGCAGACTGCACCGGAGCTACGACTTGCCTCTTCTGCGACTCAAACCAGACGCGTGGGGTATGCCGGAAAACCTGTGACTCTGATACCCAGTGTAGCCCTCCGGACGGGACTAAGTGTTATCGGGTTACTAAAGGTGACGGTACAACCGTGGGGATTTGCGGTTACTAAAGGTGACGGTACAACCATAGGGATTTGCCAATAGCAGCGCGCTTTTCTGACGAAGCCCGGGGTAGAGGACTTCCTCAAAGGCGGCAGTAGGTCAACCGCAAGCTCCTCGAGCTGGAGCGCGGTTGGGCACAACTGCGCGCTCAGCCAGGACGCCCTGGACCGGCTCCAGAAGCCCACCGTCGAGGGTTTGCCAACGCGCGGCCGGCCTGCGCTTCGGACACGCACGCGTGCAGGCCCTGCCCCAATCCCTCTGCCTCTTCGGCAACCTTCCGGAACGCCGACCTGCGCGAGCACGTCGCCGCTCTCCTCGGCCCTCCCTGGAGCAGTACACGACGAGGCGCAGATCCGCCCCGCCGCCTAAACTTGAATCAAATGTGACGATCTCACCTTTTGCAGAGATTTAGGGTAGCCTCGTCCGTGATCATGAGGCGGGGCGCAGGGGCACCGGCCTACCTCTCGATTCGAAAATAGGGAGGGCCATGATGCGCCACTTGCGAATCGGCATTACAGCGCTGGCCGCGGTTCTATACCTCAGTGGCGGTTGTGGCGGATCCGACCAAAGCTGTGGCGGCTGTGGGCCCGACCAACCAGATGCTGGCGACTCTTGTTCAAGCAGTTGGGTGGACAGTGGGTTCGATCAGGACGCTGGACTCAATGGCGATGGTGGGCGCATTTCAGCAATGCTCAACGCTAGAGCCGCGCTATCCATGGTAGCGAACATGAGTGTGGATCTCGATGGAGACGGACGAAAGGAGCTCACGCGCGCGGTAAGGGCATGCGACAACTTTACAGACGCGATCGATTTTGACGGCGATGGCCAAGTGGACGCCACCTGGGACTACTCGCCAGGGGGACAGATCTATCGGCAGTTCAACGATGCCGGCACGGTCATTTTCTCTCGAACTATGCAGGCAGGGGATGGCGGCACATTCACAGTCGCACAGGAAGCCGACACAAACGACGACGGCCGACTTGATCAGCGAGAAACATACCTGCTTGATCCGGGCAATACACAAGTCGCCGTGAAAATAGAAAGAGATACCAAGTACTCTGGAGTATTCGATCTGACGGCCAACACAACAGTGCCGCGAGCGCAAGAGCAACTGGCGACCGCCACTCAGGTTGGCGGGGCCTGTAGCGCCGCCCAGTTACAAACGCTACAAAGCGCCTTTGATGACGCCTTCTTGCTTGGCTACGATTGCCTTAGAAGCATGTCTCCCTTTCTGGCTGCCTCTTTTGAATACGAGGTTGGTCGTTATGAATGGAATATCGAGTGCACACAGCAACTCCCGTCAAACGTGTGCGCCCGCTATGATCTTCTGAATTACGTAGCCCGTGCGGTTTGGGGCTCGCTCGGAGGCACTGTTAGGCCGACAATTGAGGTATCCCCTCTGGCGTTCACCAGTTCATGTACCAGTGGTCTTCAACAGCCCTATCAGGCAGCCATTTTGTTCCATGAAGCACTCCATGGCGTGTTTGGTATTCATCATAGTCTCAACCCAGGCTCGGATGCGTCTGATAGGGTGTATGGTTGCGAGCGCGCTTGTTTTGGGTCGGCGCCGACCTCGCAAGACTGTGCGCAATGTCTCGCGGCGAAGAATTCGGATAATCGGTGCTCGCAATACCCCTTCAAGGCGTGCTCAGCCGACCCGCCCGCTTATTGCGGCTGTATCACTAACCCAACGGCCTATCAGACGTTGTCTGCTTGCGCAGTCGATTGTCCTAGCGGCCTGGCGTGCTTTGCCTCGAAGTGTTACCCCAATGGTCCTTGTGCGCCCTGATGCTACTGCGTTAGGCCGAGGGGCGCTTGGGTGAAGCACGGTAAGGCTGAGATGTCTCCGAGGTTCGGGTTCGGAGGCAGAGAGGACACCGGGGGAGGCAGGTGCTCAGGATGCGCGCGATCGCCAGGCGGAACGTGATGAAGGAGTCCGCGAAGTGGCGTTTCGGCCTCTGGTTGGAGCGGACTGGCTTCACCCTTCCATCCTTCCGAGGGGGAAAGCGCGGCACTTCTCCGCGACGACGAAGGCGTAGCAGACTGAGGGCCACGGACACATGGTGATGCCAGCCCGAGAAGTGCCGGCCCTCGAAGTGGTCGAGCCCCAGCTCGTTCTTGAGGTCTTCGTAGTCGCGCTCGGTGCGGTAGCGCTCCTTCACCAGTCGCACCATCAGCTTGCGGCTGGTCTCCTTCGCCAGCGTGAGCAGGTAGAAGTGCGCCGGCTCGTCTTCGCCATCGCGCCACTCCATCGGCAGCCACTGCTCCCGGCGCGCTCGTAGGGCTGTTCGGGCCGACAGCACTGCCGAGCCTCCACCGGGCAGAGCGTTACCGCTGGCCTCGCGGGCATCTTGCGCACGAAACCCCACCGGAACGGTTCGACGCCAGTCGCGTCTACGATCCCGCGATCACTCCATGGCCCATGGCCTGCCACCGGCATGGTATAGAGCGGACCCATGTCTGGGAATGACAGGCGTTTCTCTCGCCCGACCTTATTGAACGCATGCCTCATTCAACAATCGCTAAGCCATGCAGGGATGGATCGGCTTCTTCTCGAGCTGGGGCTCAACGACCGTATTCCCAAGGGTACGAGCGGCATGATGGCGCGCGCGAATGCTCTCGCCCAGTATGTGCTCGCGAATCAGGATCAACTGATCGATGGTAAACAGCGTTTGGCGTTGGCCGTAGTAGAGCGGGCGATTCGGGTAGATCCACGACCAGATGTGAAACCGGAGTCCGTCTCCGAGGAGGTACATAATGCCTTCTGGACGAGTCTGATCCAAGACGGCTATCTCGTAGACGGAGGCAGACTTGCTCAAGTCGAGCAGCCCCCGCCTCCGATTTTTCTCGCTGACATGAAGACGTTGCCGATGCCGCCCCAAGAGGCGACGGCCGAGCAGGCGGTTGTGAGAAGTGCTGCGCCGAGCCTGCATCTACAGGCGTTGCCACAGACGATCGGAGTGCCTCCAGCAATGGCGCCCAAACTCGCTTCGGGCCCTACAAAGGTTTTTCTCGTGCACGGCCATGATAGCGGACTAAAGCATGAAGTTGCCCGATTTCTTGAGAAGCTCGGTCTTACACCCATCATACTTCACGAACGACCCAACGGAGGCCGCGCGCTAATCAGCAAGTTCCAGGACGAGGCCGCGGATGTGCGATTCGCAATCGTTCTGATGACTCCCGACGACACCGGGGGTCTTTCCGGAGAGGCGCCAAAGCCGCGCGCGCGTCAAAATGTTGTCTTTGAGCTCGGCTTTTTCATCGGCAGGCTGGGTCCGAGCAATGTGTGTGCGCTGCTTTCCGGTCACGTTGAAAGGCCTTCGGATTTCGAGTCCGTTGTGTACGTGGATTATGATCCGAAAGGCGCATGGAAGAACGAAATTGCGCGAGAACTGAGGCAGGCGAACATCATGTTCGATTCGAACGCCTTGATTGGTTGAGGGTTCGTCGGCGGGCGGTGGCGGGCGGCGCGGCCGAACAGCACCATCTGGCTTCGATGCTGCTGCGTCATTGTTGAAACCACTCGGGCGGGATGCCCAACGCTGCGAGGATCCGCTCGGGCGAACGTTCGCCATTGATCTCGCTGAGCGTCGGTGGTTCGAACATCGCATCGGGCGGAGGCGCGAACTCCCCCATCCCTTCTCCGTGATACATCCTGACGAAAAATGGGTCCAGCTCTGGCGTGATCGTTACCTCATGCACGGTTGCCCGAGGCAACTGTTCCGCCAAACCAAGATGAGCGCCAGCCAGTTGAAGTCCTCCAGAAGCCAGGAGGAGGCCACGAGGTGTGTCCGCTGGTTGACCCTGCGCTGGCCCAGCGCACACGGTGGGGCGGGCTGGCGGTGGCGGTCTCCGGGCTTCTGGCGCGGACGCGCCGTGGCGGAAGGCGCTCGGGGGCGCCCGCCGCTTTCACGGCCGGTAGCAGCTACTCCAGCGCGCGGTTACTTCGCGGAGTGAGATCGCGCCCGCGCGTCCGCCAACACCGACAGCGCGTCGCTCCCGCGCACCGTATCAACGCACGCCGCCTCCCGGCGGGGCCGAGGAACGCGCCCGGCCGACCGAGAGGAGTCGTGGCGGGCACCTCTTTCCGGACGTTCCTGCTGGAAGAGGCACCTTCCGCTGCCGGACCAGCGATGGCGCGGTGCAGCGCGCCCACTTGCACTCGACGGAAACGACGGCCCGGCGGGCGCGCGCGAGTGGTCGCGCTCGGAGCTGGAGCGGTCCGCGTGGCGCTGGACTCGGCCTGGGACGGGGCTGAACCGGCTGCGGGGTGGGACTGAACCGGCTGCGGGACGGGACTGAACCGGCTGCGGGGCGGGGGTGAACTGGCTGCGGGACGGGGCTGAACTGGCTGCGGGACGGGGCTGAACTGGCTGCGGGACGGGACGGCGCGCAGGTTGCAATACGAGTCGGACGGGGCGGGTCTGTTTAGGCCAGCGGGCCTACGGCACCATCGGGCTTTCACTCACACGGGCGGCGCCGCCGAAGGGAGCGCCCGCGGCGGTGCGGGGAGGCTTACACTGGGTCCGCGGGTGCGTGGACGGAGATCGGCGACGAGAAGCCCCACCTGGTGGGCGGCGGGCTCGCCAGTGACGCGGCCGGCAAGGTGGCACCGGAGGGGGTTGGTGACCTCCGTCGCGGAGGTTCCGGCGCCCAGAGGACGGGAGGATCGTGGCGCATTGGAGATCAACCGCCGATGGTGAAGCTGGCGCTCGGTGCGGGCGCCGTCGCACAGCAAACCAGACGTGCCAACGGTCCGGGCCGCGCCTCCAGCGTGTCGCCACCGACCAAGGAGGGATCCACGAAGGTGGCGACCTACCGGATCGTCGCCAAGAGATCACTGCCATTGGGCTCTTGGGGGAACGCCCTTGCCGCGGGTGCTGCGTCGCGCGGCCCGGGGCCCGGTGGAGCGGGTGACGCCCGCAGCGCCGGGGCCGACAAGACGTGTAAGGACCGAGAAGCACCCTTGCCAGGGGGCGTGCTCGCCTTTTAGATGGCGCGCCCTGGACTTGGAGGTGAGCCCCGATGACGCCCAAGGACTTCAAGCCGGACTACCTCGTCCCGGGCACGCGCATCGGCGCGTACGTCGTACGTGGCCTGCTGGGGCAGGGCGGCAGCTCTTCCGTCTACGAGGCAGAGAGCGCGGAGGGACACCGCTTTGCCCTGAAGCTGTGTCGCTACCACGGCGGCCCGCACGGCACCTCTGAATGGCGGGTGGATCAGCGGTACTCCCGGAGCATCGCTTGCCTGCAACTGCTGAAGGGCCGGCGCAACGTGGCCGAGCTGTACGCGCACGATAGGTACCCGGACCCACTCCACGGCCACCAGTACCTCGTTCAAGAGCTGGTGCCTGGAAGCCTTCTCATCACCGAGTGGGTGAAACGAGAGTCACCCACGCTCCGGAAACTGGTGGGCGCCTTCGTGGAACTGGCCGAGCTGTGCGGCGTCATGGCGAGCAAGGGCATCTGCCATCGGGACTTGAAGCCCCCCAACATTCTGGTCACCCCGGATGGGACGCCCAAAGTCATCGACTTCGAGAGCGCCACCTGCCCCCACGTAACACCCGTGACACGCGGGGCGGCCAGCGAAGTGCCCGGCACCGGTGGGTGGCAGTCCCCGGAGTTGTGCCAGGCCATCCTGGAGGAGTCGATGAAGAAGAGAAAGAAGAGCAAACAGGCGTTCGACTTCCTCCCATGGGGTGACTTGTTCAGCTTGGGTGTCGTCTTCTACGAGTGCCTGACGGGTGAACACCCGTTCGACACCAGCTTGCCGGAGGACATGCTGCTTGAAGAGGTCGCCTTCGAAACGCCGATTCACCCGGTGCGGCTCAGCACCGCCGTGCCGCTTGGGCTGAACAAGGTGGTGATGAAGCTGCTGAAGAAGCAGCCGAAGGCGCGCTACCGCGAGGGAGCCGAGGTGGCGAAGGACTTGCGGAGGCTCCTGGAGAAGGTGAAGGACAAGCGCTGGGACAAGCCCTTCAAACAGCCTGTCCCTGACGAGGAGGAGGCGCCAGTCCTCTCAATCGTCCCCGCGCTCGTGCCTCCGGAGACGCCCACGCCGGAGCCTGGTTCAGTCCATGAGAAGGAAAACGAGGGGCCTATGCCTGACACGCCGCATTCGCAGCCGCACTCCGTGGACAGCGGGGCGCTTGCGGACACCGAGACATCCCGCAAGGCCCCTGCGTCTTCGCCCGGAGCAGACACGGACGTCCTGCTCTCCGACGAGATGGACACGGCCGACCCGCGAGGGCTACCAGAGAGCGAGCCTGCCGTGGGCACCGTGTTGGACCTCGGCAAGGCGGGGGCCTACACGCTGGAGCAGCGCCTTGGGCGCGGAGGCATGGGCGAGGTCTACAAGGCGCGCCAAGTGGGGGCGAAGGGCTTCTCTCAGCTCGTCGCCATCAAACGGGTGCGCCCCGGGCAGAAGGAGTGGGAAGAGCGCTCGTTCGCCGACGAGGCGCGCGTCCTCTCGCTGCTGCACCACCAGAACATCGCTCGTGTCTACGGCTTCTACGAGTCCGAGGGCCATCCGTACCTGGTGATGGAGTACGTCGAGGGCCACTCGCTGCATGCGCTGCTGGAGTTGGCCCAGAAGAAAGGGCACCGCTTCTCCGCGTCGGTGGCCTGCGCCGTCATGGCCGAGGTGGCGGAGGCGCTGGACTACGCGCACCACGTCGAAGACGAGAAAGGCCGACCCCTCCAAATTGTCCACCGGGACGTCTCGCCCACCAACATCCTCATTGCCAAGACTGGGCGGGTGGTGCTGGTGGACTTCGGGGTAGCTCACTTCAAGGACGAGCAGCGCGTCGCCACTCCCATCGGCTTCACGACCATCAAGGGCAAGGCGCCCTACGTCTCCCCGGAGCAGGTGAAGCAACTGCCTCTAGACGCCCGCTCGGACTTGTTCTCGGTGGGCACCATCCTGGTGGAGCTGCTCACCGGCAAGGCCCCCTTCGGGTGGACCGCTGACTGGACAACCTTGAAGCGCATCCAGACGGTGACGCCCGAGTACGTCGCCTCCCTCCTGCCCGGCGTCTCCAAGCCCCTGCGCGCCCTCTGTCAGAAGTTGCTGGCCTTCCACCCTGACCAGCGCTTCGCCACCGGGCACGAGTTGGCCACGGAACTGCGCCGCCACGCCGACCTCGTTGAAGGCTCGCAGGGGATCCAGGCTGCGGTGGAGCAGCTTCTGGCCCGCCCTGACGCCAAGGCGCCGCCGCCCCCAGCGGCAGAGGCCGTCGCGCGTGCCCTCTCCGGGGTGCAGCGCGCCCGGCGCGTCGTGACGCTCGCGGGCGCGCTCATGCTCGCCGCCATGCTCGCCATGGTCTTCTGGTCCGTCCCGCAACCCGCCGTCCCCGCCCCCTCATCGCCGCCGCTGGAAGGGCCTGCCGTGTCCTTGCCGTTTCCGCCGGAGAAGACCACGCCAGTCCCCCCGCCCAATGGCCCTCTCGCGGGTACGTCGAAGCAGGATGACGGGGGCGCGGCGGTGGCTGCCGGATCCGATCATCGCCGCAACATCGTTGCCACGCCGCCCACCGGCAGAAAGCGAACAGACGGAACGCTTGCCGTCTCTCTCAACTCCGATGAGTGCAAGGCCCTTGCGGCCCGCGACGAACTCGTGGCAGCCAAGGGCCAGCTCGCGGCCATGCGTTCGACCCTATTTGACGCGCTCAAGCGTGAGCGAGCACTGAGCGAAGAGAACGCGCGCATCAAGCGTGACGACCGGTCGGTCGATCACGCACTGGCCATCCTCCTGGCGAACGGCGAAGCCAAGAAGGCTGGCTTCTGGCCGGCCGAGACCAAGGTCCTGAAGGACGGCGACATGAACATCCAGGTGGATGTCTTCAAGGGGCCGGGCAAGGCTGCGACGTTGGTCACCATGACCAAAGGGCGTGGCGGTACACCCTGGAGGTTGGGAGAGACCCGAGTCAGCGTTGATCTGACTTCAATGACTGCTCGCCCCTTCTCGATGAGCTCGGACAGGGATGAGATTGGAGCAGGCGAGACAGGCCGGATTGCCGTCGTGGCTGATGGGAAGTCATTCGAATCGGCCAAGGACCTTGTTGACCTGACAGTTCAGATCTTCAGCGACGATGGGGACCAGAAGTTGATGGTGACCCTGGATCGAGCCTTGGTTCGAAAGTAACGCTTACTCATTCAGATGCGCACGATTCCGGCCATCGGTCTGTTTGCTCTAGCCATCGTCTTCTCTGGCTGTCCCACCGGCGTATGGCTCCGGCCCGATGGAACACCTGGACCCGAGCGTTGCTCGGAGGAAGCCAAGCGCGCAATGGAACTATTGCGACTGCACGTCGGAGACGCTGCGCATGTCGAACTCGACGCAAACCAGTCCAGATCCAGTCCCATCACCCTCTACGACGGTCCAATCGAGAGCGTGCTCTGGGAGGATTTCGGCACGCTGGAGGCCCCAAGCCGCTTATACGGCCGCGTCTGGACCGCTGGGCCACAGGTCGTCATCCGGTACTACGAAGCCCAGCGCCCAGACGGTCAGCCTGTACCAATCTGTGCCGTTGCTCGGCTCAGCGAGAACCAACTTCGGAAGCTACCGGGGTCGAAGCCCGGGATGGCGATTCTGGAGTTCTCAGGTGCCTCCGCCTTCGTCGTTTCTGAATTCCGGTAGCTGAGTATCAGCTCGCAACTCCGGTCGGGACGTGCCTCGGCGCCCCTCTCCAGGTGCAGGAGGTCCGCGACGGTGAAGATGATCACTGGGATACGCGAGAGCGCCCGGCTCTCCTTCTGGACTCGCGCGAGGTGCAGAACCCGATTCGCCTGCTCCACGGCGGGCGCGTTCGTGGCGTCCGCGATGCTCCACGCGCCCGTCAGGTGGGCAAGCGCCGAGAAGACGCGATGATTGCTGCGCCGCTCTGAAACTGACCCACCCGCCGGCCTGAAACTGCCCCCCCTTAACACGGAACCCTTGCCCGCAGGAGCGGGCCGGGGGACCGGGAGGGATGCTGCGGATGGACGAAGGTCACGGTGGTCAGGCATCTAGCGCTGGTGGAGGGCGTCGGTGCGCGAGCTTCGTGCCCTTCGAATCGCACCGGGGGCGAGCTGCTCCGCCAGCTCCACCGCCGCCAGCTCCACCGCCGCCAGCTCCACCGCCGCCAGCTCCACCGCCGCCAGCTCCACCGCCGCCAGCTCCACCGCCGCC
>Ga0134122_10000661_pt1 | contig 23728 bp, 18 predicted proteins | sample KB302_FD_96461 | JGI IMG/M metagenome (GOLD analysis project Ga0134122, IMG submission 96461) | Terrestrial soil microbial communities without Nitrogen fertilizer from Kellogg Biological Station, Michigan, USA - KB3-0-2 | ecosystem: Environmental > Terrestrial > Soil > Unclassified ...
GTGCAGGGGCGGCTCATCGATGATGAAGAAGTGAAGGCCGAGATTGTCAGCCGCAAGCCCTATCGGTCCTGGGTCACTCAATATCGGATGTCGCTCGACGAGTTGCCCGATCCAAGCAACGTGCCGCAGCCGGACCATCCGACGTTACGCCAGCGCCAGCTGGCATTCAGCTATACAGTGGAAGAGTTAAAGATGGTCGTCACCCCGATGGTGGTGGAGGGGCAAGAGGCGACCTCTTCAATGGGTACGGACACCCCGTTGGCCGTGCTCTCGGATCGGCCGCAACTGCTCTTCAAATACTTCAAGCAGCTGTTTGCCCAGGTGACCAATCCGCCGATCGATCCGATCCGCGAAGAACTGGTGATGTCGCTCACGACCAGCATCGGGCCGAAGCCGAATCTGATGGATGAGAATCCGGAGTCCTGCCGGCGGATCCGTGTCAAACAGCCGATCCTCACGAATGCCGAACTCCAGAAACTCCGAGAGATTGCCGATCCGCACTTTAAGAGCAAGACGCTCAAGATGCTGTTCAGGGTGGCAGAGGGGCCGGAGGGGCTCGGGGCGGCGGTCGACGATCTCTGTCGACAGGCGTCGCAGGCGATCAAGGAGGGCTACAAGTTTCTCATCCTGAGCGATCGTGGCATCAACGAGGAATGGGCGCCGATTCCGAGTCTTCTCGGCATCGCGTCGGTTCACCATCATCTTGTGCGCGAATGCACGAGGACGGAAGCCGGTCTCATCGTCGAAACCGGCGAACCGCGGGATGTGCATCATTTCGCCTGTTTGATCGGCTATGGAGCCGGAACGGTGAATCCGTATCTGGTCTTCGAGTCGATCGTGGACCTGGAGCGGGAGGGGTACTTTCCTGAAGGCTTGGACGCACAGACCGCGGAAGGCAAGTACATTAAAGCGATCAATAAGGGGCTGCTCAAGATTTTTTCGAAGATGGGCATCTCGACCGTGCAATCCTACTGCGGCGCGCAGATCTTCGAAGCCATCGGATTGAATCACGAACTCATCGATCACTATTTTACCGGCACGCCGTCACGAGTGGAGGGGATTGGCATTCGCGAGGTCGGCGAGGAGACGCTTCGGCGCCACCGTCTGGCCTATGAGCCCGTGCCGATACGGCAACTTGATTTCGGTGGGGAAATCCACTACCGCATCCAAGGCGAGCGCCACAACTGGAATCCGGACACGATATCCAAGCTGCAGCATGCAACCAAAGCGAACGATCCGAAGACCTTTGCCGAATTTTCCCAGCTCGTGGACGACGAAAGTAAGAAGCGCTCGAATATCCGTGGGTTGCTCGAATTCAAATTTCTCCCGGAGGCCATTCCCGTCGAAGAGGTGGAGTCAGCGAAGGAGATCGTCAAGCGGTTTACGACGGGTGCGATGTCTTTCGGTTCGATCAGCAAGGAAGCGCATGAAACGCTTGCCATCGCAATGAACCGCCTGGGCGCAAAGAGCAACACCGGCGAGGGCGGGGAAGACTCCGAACGGTTCAAACCGTTGCCCAATGGCGATTCGAAGAACAGTTATATCAAGCAGGTCGCGTCGGCGCGGTTCGGCGTCACGAGCCACTACTTGGTCAATGCGAGAGAACTACAAATCAAGATGGCGCAGGGGGCCAAGCCGGGTGAAGGCGGGCAACTGCCGGGGCACAAGGTCGATGAGAATATCGCGAGGCTGCGCTACTCGACGCCGGGCGTACAGCTCATTTCCCCGCCGCCGCACCACGATATCTATTCGATTGAGGATCTGGCGCAGCTCATATTCGATTTGAAAAATTCCAATCCCGACGCGGCTGTATCGGTGAAGCTGGTATCGGAAGTGGGTGTCGGCACGGTTGCGGCAGGAGTAGCCAAAGCGCATGCGGACAAGGTGCTTATCAGCGGAGACTCAGGCGGTACCGGCGCCTCTCCACTGTCGTCCATCAAATATGCGGGGGTGCCGTGGGAACTGGGCTTGGCCGAAACGCATCAGACTCTCGTACTCAATGATTTGCGGGGGCGTATCCGGGTGGAGACCGACGGGCAGATGAAAACCGGACGGGATGTGGCGATCGCTACTCTATTGGGCGCCGAGGAGTTTGGGTTTGCAACCGCGCCTCTGATCGTCGAAGGCTGCATCATGATGCGGAAATGCCATCTCAATACCTGCCCCGTCGGCATCGCGACCCAGGACCCTGCCTTGCGGAAGAAATTTGCCGGGCAGCCGGAACATATCGTGAATTTCTTTTTCTTTGTCGCGGAAGAATTGCGCCAGATTATGGCCAAACTGGGCTTTCGGACTATCAATGAGATGGTTGGACGGGTGGATAAATTGAAAGCACAGAAGGCCATCGACCACTGGAAGGGCAAGGGGTTGGATCTGACCCCACTCTTGCAAGTGCCGGATGTCGGGCCTGAGATAGCCCGCTTCTGTGTGCAGAAGCAGGACCATGGTCTCGCAGGTGTACTCGATAACCAGCTGATCGAATTGTGCAAACCGGCACTGGAGAAGAAAGAGAAAGTGACTCTTGACCTGCCGATCAGAAATGTGAATCGCACGGTCGGGACAATGCTTTCCAGCCGAGTGGCAAAAACGTATGGGCTTGAGGGGTTACCGGAGGACACGATCACCATCAAGTTTTCCGGTTCCGCCGGGCAATCCTTCGGCGCATTTTTGTCCCGCGGTATTACGCTTATTCTCGAAGGGGAATCGAACGATTATCTGGGCAAGGGGCTGTCCGGTGGGAAGATCATTGTCTTCCCTCCGAAACAAGCAATCTATGTGCCGGAAGAGACGATTCTCATCGGTAACACCTCATTGTATGGCGCAACGCAGGGTGAAGCCTATTGCTATGGCATGGCCGGTGAGCGGTTTGCAGTGAGGAACAGCGGCGTCAGGGCGGTGGTCGAAGGGATCGGCGATCACGGCTGCGAGTACATGACCGGGGGGGTGGTCGTCGTCTTGGGTCAGACGGGGCGAAACTTTGCGGCAGGCATGTCGGGCGGGGTGGCATTTGTGCTGAACGAACTCGACCAGTTCCAATCCCGCTGCAACATGGGCATGGTGGAATTGGAGAAGGTAAAAACGGCGGACGATAAGAAGACGTTGCACCAGATGATTACATCGCACTTTATGCAGACAGGCAGCCGAAACGCAAAACGCATCCTCGATAGCTGGGAGTCAATGCTGCCGAAGTTTGAAAAGGTCATGCCGGTGGACTACAAGCGAGTGCTGGAAGAACGGAAGAAGAAAGCAGTAAAACAAGGTCAAGGTTAGGGACAAAGGTGTATTCCTCGACCTTAACCTCAGCCCGAGTTGGATGAAGAAATGGGTGATCCCAAAGGTTTCATGAAATATGCCCGCGAGGGCCCTAAGCGGAAACCGGTCGAGCTTCGTGTGCTCGATTGGAAGGAGATGTATGAGCCGATCTCGGAAGAGAAGCTCAAGACCCAGGGGGCTCGCTGCATGGACTGTGGTGTGCCTTTTTGCCAGGGTAATACCGGCTGTCCGGTCGTGAACTTGATTCCGGACTGGAACGATCTAGCCTCTCGTGGCCGTTGGAAAGATGCGCTCAAGGCCCTCCATACGACAAACAATTTCCCTGAGTTTACAGGACGGCTCTGCCCAGCGCCCTGTGAAGGGGCTTGTGTCCTCGGCATAAACGAAGATCCTGTCTCTATTCGCATCATCGAGTGGAACATTATCGATCGTGGGTTCAATGAGGGTTATGTTGAACCGGTCCTGCCCGTTATCAATACGGGGAAGACGGTCGCCATTGTCGGGTCTGGGCCGGCGGGTTTGGCGGCAGCGCAACAGCTCGCTCGCGCCGGCCATACGGTCACCCTCTTTGAGAAGTCCGATCGCATCGGCGGCTTACTGCGGTATGGCATTCCCGACTTCAAGATGGAGAAATGGGTCATCGATCGCCGCCTGGAACAGATGAAAGCAGAGGGGGTCGAGTTCAAGACCGGCGTGACGATTGGAAAAAACATCTCAGGCGAACAGTTGCGGAAGCAGTTCGATGCCGTCGGGCTCGCCATGGGTGCGGAGCAGGCCCGTGAACTTCCGATTCCCGGACGTGAACTCAAGGGCGTGCATCTCGCAATGGACTATCTGACACAACAAAATAAACGCATTGCTGGGATTCCGGTCACGGACGAGCCGATCATGGCGAAGGGGAAGCGCGTCGTCATTATCGGCGGCGGCGATACAGGGTCGGACTGTCTCGGCACCGCCCACCGCCAGGGCTGCACCGAGGCGCACCAGTTCGAGTTATTACCGGAGCCACCACCGCAACGTGCAGACTCGACACCCTGGCCTCTCTGGCCCATGCAGCTCCGCACGTCGCACGCGCATGAAGAAGGCTGCGACCGTCAGTGGAGTGTCTCGACCACGAAGTTCACCGGCCACAATGGCCAGGTGACGAAGCTTCATGCCAGTCGTGTCAAATTCGAGAACGGCAAGTTCACGCCAATGCCGAACAGCGACTTCGACATGGATGTGGATCTGGTGCTGCTGGCGATGGGCTTCACCGGGCCGGTAAAGAATGGCCTGCTCGACAGCCTCGGCGTGAAGTACGACCAGCGCGGCGCAGTGGCTACCGACAACAACTTCATGACCAACCTCGATGGTGTCTTTTGCGGCGGCGACACCAAACGCGGCGCCTCTCTCATTGTCTGGGCCATCGCCGAGGGCCGCAAAATGGCGACGGGCATCGACAAGTACCTGCAAGCCGGACAATCCGCAAAGCAATCAGCGAAGTAAGGGCACGGGTCCTGTCACGGCGAACAGCCCCACCGTGCTCGCACCCCGCCCGGTGTAGGGACCCCGCTCCGCGCGGTGGGGCGCCCAGTTCGCCGCGCCACCCGCATATGACCGCAGCGCCTTAGTCAATTCTAGCTTTCCTTCTCTGGCCCAGTCTCGGTTTATACCATCATCGGCTCTCAGGGAGATAGGCCGCGCGAATGGCAGTGTGTTCTTGTGGGCGTGATTGACACAGATCATTGAAATGCGGATGATCTCTCAGATTTTCAGTCACTAGAGTTCTAGCACGGGGAGGGACAGGCTGCCTGTATCCATGCCCCTTGCCGCAGCTCAGTTGATAGTTAGCCGTCTTAGGATCACGCGTGCAGATCATCTCCCATCCGAGCGACAACTTCCCTACACAAGTCAGCATCGTCTCGCGAGTAGTCGATTACTTGGGCGATGACTATCGGCCGAGCCACGTGATCCTTGACGGGGCCGACTATTCAGATGAATCGACACTTCTTGATGAGTTCAGAGACGTTGCGTTCTCGTGGACACGCGACCGCCCTACTGATCATGCCCCCTCGCGTGTTCGGCAGGTGATGCAGCGCGAAGAGTGCACTAATTTGATCTGGTTCTCGCGTAAGGCAATAGGCTATGACAATGTCCTGTTCACATGGGTGGTTGCCCACGAACTGAGGCACGTTTACCAGTCGAGGCACGAATTTCCTCGCGATGAAATTCGTTCCTTGGTGCGCGATCTCCGAAGAAGGCAAGAATTCATGTGCCTTCTTCCGTCCCTTTTCTCTCCGGAGGAGATAGATAGCGATGCCTGTGCGTTGCGGACTGCAAAGGAAATCTGTGGCGCAGAATACGTCTCGCAGTTTTTATCCAAACACCCTTTGCCCCGCTGTCCGTATCCAGCCTATCTCAAGTTGCTGGAGTGTGTGCAACTCAAATGCCTAAACGAACTCGGCGTACGCAATGAAGCCGGCTAACCGGCCCATTGAGACGGACCTTCGCAAGCGGGCTTTGCCCGCCCGCTCGTGGGCGAAGAAATAGGGACATTCTGATTTTCTTGACGCGTAATTCAATTACCTACCCGCAACAATTCAGGCTTGAAGAAAAGGGTCGGGAGTCATTGTTTGACGCGAGAGCTTCCCATCACGGTGAGAAGTGACTCCCGACCCCTTTAGTTCCCCGTTTAGCTTGCGCGTGTGACATAAAGGAGTGCGAAACAAGAGATATGAAATGGAACTCATCGCTGTATGACCAAAAGCACTCTTTCGTATTCAAGTATGGAGAGGAGGTGCTTGCGCTACTCAACCCTCAGTGCGGGGAGCGCATCTTGGATATTGGGTGTGGCACGGGGCACCTCACAAAGCTCATTGCCGAAGCGGGAGCCGAGGTTGTGGGCATTGACAGCGCGCCGGCAATGATTGAGGCCGCTCGTGCGGCCTATCCAGATATTAACTTTGTTGTAGCCGACGCAGCTCATTTCTCATTTAAAGAGCCTTTCGATGCTGTGTTCTCAAATGCCGCGCTTCACTGGGTAACGAAAGCCGAACTAGCCGTGGTTTGTATGGCGCAATCGCTCAAGCAAGGTGGTCGGTTTGTCGTTGAGTTGGGAGGTAAAGGCAACATTGCTGCAATCACAAGGGCCGTTCAGGACGCCATCTGGGAGGTGTTACAAATCAAGGTAGCGCACGATCGCTATTACCCTAGCGTCTCGGAGTATTCGGGCTTGCTTGAACGGCATGGCCTCCTGGTAAGAAGTGCGGAGCTCTTTGACAGGCCAACGAAGCTCGAAGCTGGGGAACAGGGCTTGCGGAACTGGATAGCGATGTTTGATCAGGCGGTGATGAGCAATGTCCCGGACGAGAAAAAGGAGCAGGTCATACGAAAGGTGGAAGATAAGACGAGACGCACACTATTTGTAGACGGGTATTGGTTTGCCGACTACAGGCGATTACGAATGGTGGCGTATAAGGAGTAGTCCCACGCTCTCTGCCCATCTGCATTCACTCCGAGCGCTGGCATGCTGCTACGCGTGACTATAGTCAACATACTTTAGACAAAAAATGGAGGATCGAGTTCAATGAGTGGTCAAACCTACCCCCGCAGCCCTAAAGCCTTCCTCGGTGGTATTGCACACTTCGGACGGTTTATTGACAAGATTCGCTTGCGGAATGCAGGCAAGATTCAGGATTACAACTACATCACGGTCGGGTTCGATAAGTATCTGATCGACTTTCTGCAGATTGACCCAAAGGAATTTGAACAGCGAGTGTTGGCCGGGGAAACAGACGAGGAATTGCTTGCCTGGGTGAAGACCAATAGTCGAAAACCATCCGACCAAGAGATTGCACAATGGAGCCAGGGGCTCCTGTCATCCGGTCCAAAGGACGATGCTGCTCGCCAACGGTTTCAGGGACGTCTTCAGGAGGTCGCTGCAAAGCGTGGCGTCCCATTCAGTGCTCTCCCTCCTGTCTCCACCTGGGTCGACGTGATCGAACTCGATGAAGGGCGCTTATAGCTTGATAGGCTCTTTAGCTCCGAAGCAGTTTGGCGGGTTTGGTTTCCACTTCGGCCTGTCCCGCATTTTGCGCAAGTCTCGCGCGTCCCGCAGGAATTAAGAACTGGCTATGCTCAGCGTCGATGTGGCGTGGTGAGGAGGGGTAGGTGTCGCCGTTGGTGGCAGGACTCCGACAAGCTCTGTGACTCGCTCACGGTCGCCCTTGCTATATCGAAGAAACTCTATTCCGATGTGGCCATCTTTACACCAGCGAACCACCGATACCTCAACTGCAAGGGGAATTGGCTCATGCGCTACGGCTATCTGCAATGCCAGATAACTTCCTGTATTCAGCGTGATGTTGCTACGTATCTTGCAACCGGTGGGCGAGAGGTCGAGTAAGACCCCCTCTCCTGCACCGGTATCGCTTTGGATACTGGCAGGGTAGCCGACTGGAACTCGCGGACGACATCGTGGCTGCACGGCTACAATCTCCGTGATGACATGGTACTCAATGTATCGGTAGAGCAAAAGAAAACTTTATGAGCGGATGACAGACCGAGGAGCGTTGGCAGTGGCCGTAACCTAATCAACCCACCCATCACCGACTTTTGGAAATCCCGTCTGGTGCACTGCCAGGCTCGCAACATTCTCGGCCGAAGGCGGAGGCATCTGAAGAGTCTGTCGTATAAGTGTCACCAGAGCTTGCTGCTCGAACGGTTTGGGAAGAAATGGGAGGTCTCCACGGCGTATTCCATATCCTGCCAAATCGTGGTCGATATTGCCGGACATGAGGACCACGCGCAGGTCTTTTCGTATGTGGAGAGCTCGAACCGCCAGCTCATGGCCATGCACATGGGGAAATTGATTGGAACTTGAGGCCAATTGAAAACCCTGCGGAGGCAGAACTAGGTCTGTGAGCAACAGATCTATAGGCCCCTCGTACTGGGTGCACAGTTTGAGAGCCTCTGAACTGTCGTCGGTCACGAGGACTGTAAAACCGGCCTGCTGAAGCATTGCCTTGCATAGCATCGTGATGGACGGCTCATCATCGACCACCAGGATGGTGGGGGATGCCGATCGAGGGGCTATGTCCTGCGGTCCTGGCATGGTGAAATTCCTTCACTGCAGCATAGTACTAGAGAGAATCTCTTGCGAGAGAATAGACGATTTTGACAGCATGGATCGGGGTGGGTGGAGAGGCGTCTGTTGGGCTGACAGCTTGCTCGAGGCGGAATCGAGTGATTACTCCTGAGTCGATCTGGTTTTGAGAGCATCCAGCCGTTTCTTTTCAAGATTCACGTGCAATGATTTTTCCTGGGTCACGGTGACGGCTCCTGGCGCTTGGCTTTTCGCCTTTTTGACCCACTTGCGTCTCGTATAGATGATCTCGCCTTTGCCGCTTTTCTTCAAATCGCTATAGAGCAGCGCCAGTGTAGCGGCATCTCGTATCGTTTCGGGCGGAGGATCGCTTCCTTTTTCCAGACGCACCACGACGTGAGAGCCGGGTGTGCCTCGGGCATGCAACCAGAGATCGTCGCTCTTGGCAAGGCCGAACGTCAGCGCATCATTCTCCCGCGCGTTTCTTCCGACATAGATCGCCAGACCGTCTGATGATGTGAAACGTCGGAACGGGCCTTGGCGTTGTTCCCGGGGTCCTTTCTCTCTGCGGGACCGCGTGAGGTTTTGTCCGCGCATGATCGGAGGGGGCTTCTCAGGCGCCTGCCAGGTTTCCTGTTCAATTGCAGTCAATTCTGCCTGCAATAGCTCCAGTTCTTTCTGCCCTGTTTCTATCCGTGGAAGCAGTTCACGCTCTGCCGCCAGATGCTTCCGATGCTTTCGAAAATAATCATCCATATTGCCCTGAGGAGTCTTGGCTTGATCGAGCGGAATCGTCAGGTTGGGAAGTTCTTCATCGAAATAATCAACCAGCGTCACATTAGTCTGGCCTTTGCAAATGGTTCCGAGGTTTGCCTTGAGGAGTTCGCCATAGCGTGCGTAGGGTTTGTATTGCTCTGCGTTTGCGAGGTCTTCGTGCCATGCCTCAAGGCGGCGACGGAGCTTCTTGATGGATTTTCTCAGTACCCCGACCCGTGTATTCCGCACTGTTTCGGCCACAGAGGCTGCCTCAACCTTGTGGTAATGGGCGTCGATGGCAGCCGATAGAGGAAATGGCGACTCCGGGATCTGCGTGAATCGGACGCAGGTAATGTGGCTTGCGTCTCGTTGCTGAGGAGTAGGAGGAACGTAGAGCTGTCCCGCAGAACCTTTCACTCCGTTCAGGTCTCGCCAGATATGTCCTGCCTCATCGAGTACCAGGAGATTCGTTGTTTTCCCTGTCAGCTCCACAAGCAATCTGTAGGGGCCTTCATTCGTCGTCAGTATCAGTTGAACGATCCGGTCCTCGTGAATTTGTTCAATCTGGTCGATGTGCGCTCCATGCAGGTGAGCGCGGAGAAACTGACAGAAGGGAGGGGGTGTCGGCGGATTCTGAAATGTTGAGGTGGTGAAGTGCAGGCGGGCCGATTTGGAGTGGCACGAGATGAGCAATCGAAGCGTCCGTCCTGGCGCTCGAACCTCCAGGATCAACGTCCGTTCGGTTGGTTGGTATATCTTTTGTATCCAGCTTTTGACCAACAGAGGAGCGATTTCACCGAGCACCTTCGAAATTTCTGTCGCGGTGAGGGCCATAAGTTGTCCACGACCTGCCGTTGTATTGTCTGTGAAGAGCTCCACTCTACGATTCACGGCCAAAACACGCAAGCAGTGGCAGTAATCACCCTGGCATCGCGATTGCTACATGATGCGGGTGATCCGTCCGGGGTACACGTCTGCTACGCTTAGATGGGAAGTGGGCAAGGGTTTCACCGTGAACAGAAGGAGGGTTCCATGCACTGTGCTAAATGTGACGGCCTCATGGTCGCCGATAACTTGATCGACATCCAGGAGAGCAGCATTCCAATGTGGATGAAAGGTTGGCGATGTGTATCCTGTGGCAATATTGTAGACCCCCTCATCCAAAAACATCGGATGAACCAACAGGCGGAGGCTTCGCAAGTATTGGAGAAAGAAGTGGCGGCGCCGAGGCTCCGTCGCGTCGCTTAACGACATTCGTTGAGGGCCCACCACGCGATGTGACCAGTCAAAGAGCTGCATCTTAGGAGCCTGTCCGACGTTGCCCCTTCTGCTGCGGCAAACGATCCGCAACCATCTGCAGCGTTCTCGGCCCGAAAAAATCCTCAACGTATTCCAGCGAATACGCCTCCGGTTTTTCCGGGCCTGCGGCCTCGCATCTGGCCGCGCCTCCTTCGCCTCGTCACGAAGACAACGTCGGGCAGGCTCCTAGCCTTCTTGCGCTGCTCCCTCCCCTCCGGTACAGTCTGACTTCTTTAATTTGGAGTGTGCATATCCATGCCATTGCTCGATGCGCCGTTGCTGGCTCGGCTTCAGGAAGAGTTCCGCCTGTCCATGAGGCGGCTTCTTGACGACCTCTGCCTGGATTTGGAAACCCAATATGCGGACGTCGCCAAATCGCTAGCCTTGCCTGTGGCGTACTTCCGGTTTCTTCGCCAATTCCTCGAACGGGATTCCTATGCCCACTGGAAAGTGGTTGGCTGGATCGAAGCCCTGAATGACTTAGTTTACTTCATCGATCTGCTGCAACAGATTCGCGAGGAGCAGAGTCCTCGTGAGTTTTCGGCACAGTTGTTTGCCGAGTGCCAGGAGAAGTTTTTCGAAAACAGTTATCTAGACGATCTGTTCCCGCGTGGAATGTCACAGGCTTCGGGACTCGAGCGTCGATTACATGCACTCTGCACACGTCTCTCTCAGGAGCTGACACAGGAATCTCTCTCTCTCGTGCCAGGCCTTCCAATGCTGTGGTGCGCTTCTCACAACATTCTGTCCTGGGCTGTAGATGTCCATCTTGGTCACCAATTCGAGCGGGCAGATATGTCGGGAACGATCGCCCTGGGGATAGAGGGCGACGCCTATGAGGCTCCTCCATCGGTGAAGAGGGCTCTCAAGCAATCATCCGGTCAGGCCACTATGCTCGTCCAACCCCGAGCGCTCTTTCTAAAGGTCGGACTGCTGGTGGCTCCTCTATGCAGGATGAGTCATGATGGATTGAGATGGAACTGGGCGCATCTGCCGCCGGCTGTAGCAGTGGACGCTTCATCTGGATCTGTCACCGTCGGGCCCTCACTTATTTATGGGAAAGACCGCCAGCCTCGTACAGTCGCCATTACCTCAACTGATCAGGTCGCGCGAATCAGGAGGGCCTGGACGATCATACAAGAGGCCTGGCCTGAAGGGCAGCAGGTGCTTGCACGCTTGACCGCACGGATTATTCCACTCAAGGCCAAGGGCGTCGTCAGTTTCAGCTACCGTCACAGGCCAGGACTATCCTTTATCAACTGCTTTGAACGGGACAATCTCGATTTGATCGACGATTTGGTCCACGAGAATAGCCATCATTATCTCAATCTCTTGCTGCGGAAACAGATTCTCTTTCATGGAGATCGCAACCAGGAGATCTTCTATTCCCCCTGGCGTCGTAGCTTGCGTCCACTCAGAGGTATTCTCCATGCGGCCTTTACGTTTGTGATGGGAGCCATGCTCTTCGAACGGCTATCGACATGGGCGTCCGGGCCCGGAGGTCTAACTCGGTGGAGGAGAGCAGGTCTAACCTTGCGCGATTTGCAGCGAGCCCGTTTTCGATGCCTCGAGGAGGTGGAATCCGTCCGCTATTCAATCCGCGATTTGGAACACGCCGGTTGGCATCTCAAGTGGCTCACCGGGTCAGGCCGACGATTGGTCAAGCAGTTGGCGGAATCAATCGAGCAAGTCGAGTGCAACATCACTCCTCACAAAAAGAGAATCCTCGCCTCCACATTCGGCCCGGCCCTTCGCCGTCATGTGGAAGAACTGCAGAAAGCCCGCCGGACATACGGACCGGTGCATCTCGGGAAAGTGTGAGTATGGTGCTAGGCCGGGCGGTGCTCGAGGGCTATGGGCTCCCGATTTACTTGTGTGGCACCTTTGCTCCTTTGCGTCTGGCTTCTGAAAGACCGATGGCAATCGCTTGTTTTTTGCTGGCGGCGCGTTTCCCGCTGCCTCCGTTTTTTAAACTTCCTTTTTTGAATTTGTGCATTGCTCGCCCAACCGACTTCTGTGCGGCTTTTCCATAGCGTGGCATTCGGTTCATCCTTTCTCAAAGAGAAAATGGTGAATTGCTCTACATGCGAGTGCATCCGAGTACCTTGGCGAAGCATTGGAAGCATGCGTGTTATACTTTTCCCCGCCAAGCACCGGTCTCCTGTCTGCGCTCCTCGATAAATGTCTTGAACCGTTCCAGATCTTCCTTGACACGGAGCTCCACGGTCCCCAACTCGTCCCCTACATTGTCCAATACACCCTCAGGCTCATAGGCGATGTGTAGATTGATCTTCGACTTCTTGTCAGAAAGCGGTTCGAAGGTCACGGTTCCTTGATTCGTCGCACCGCCTATCGTTTTCCAAGCGATCTGTTGATCCGGCGTCTGGGAGGTGATTTCTGCATCCCATTCCTTCTCTCGTCCCCCAATGTCGGCTTTCCAGTGAAGATGCTTGGCATCCAATTGACGTACTTCTTTGACTCCTTTCATGAATCGAGGAAATTCTTCAAACTGCGTCCACTGGTTATAGGCGGTTTTTACCGGCACGTTAACTTCGATCGACGTGGCAATGTTTGACATATATGCTCCTACTTTCAACGTTAGAATTGATTGTGTAATCCTCCAGATTTCACAGGTCTGTAAGGATAGTGCTGCTGATGTTTATGTATCGGGAAAACAGAAGAGCCAACACGCGGAAAGCCCCTAGCGAGCCGCCAGGGGAGTAAACCTAGGGTGAACCCGAGTACATCGTAATGCGTTACCCTGATAGCAAGAGGAAATCCATTTCGAGATTGAGGCACCTTATGTCATGGAACCGTTCCACTGCACTACAGAAGGAACCCATTCATGGTTACGCACCATCCGGATATCATTTGGATATGGGGGCGAAAGTGGTTACAGGGGGAGTGCTGTTCCGCCTGTGGGCACCGAAAGCGGCGCGTGTGGACGTAGTGCTGAACGAAGGGGAAATAATTCAACGCCTCGAACCTGAAGCGGATGGTTGGTGGTCCGGGATGGTGACCACGGCATCGGATGGTATGACCTACCAGTATCAACTCGATGGCAACCAGCTCTGTCCAGATCCTTGCTCCCGTTTTCAACCGAACGGTCCTCATGGACCTTCACAGATCGTCGACCCCACCACGTATCAATGGCAGGATGAGGGCTGGCAGGGCATTCACATGCATGGCCAAGTGATCTATGAACTCCATATTGGGACATTTACACGTGAGGGAACTTTCGAAGCCGCCATGACCCAGTTGGACGAACTGAAAGCTCTTGGCATCACCGTGATTGAGGTGATGCCGGTCGCAGAATTTCCCGGGCGGTGGAACTGGGGCTACGATGGAGTGGATCTTTATGCCCCTGCTCATGTTTATGGGGATCCCCATGCGCTCAAGCGTTTCGTTGATGCAGCCCATCACCGGGGACTCGCAGTGATTCTCGACGTGGTATACAACCACTTGGGCCCCGACGGCAATTATCTTCAGTGCTTTAGCGATGATTATTTCACGGATCGATATGACAATGAATGGGGGAAGGCGCTCAATTTCGACGGGCCCGCAGCTCCCTCTGTCCGGCAGTTTTTCATTGAGAACGCATGTTATTGGATTTCCGAATTCCATCTAGATGGACTTCGATTGGATGCGGTTCATGCAATTCACGATTCCAGTCCTGTGCATGTCATCGCCGCACTGTCCCAAGCGGCTCGACGCGCCGCAGGTGAACGATCGATCATTTTGGTTGCCGAATGTGAACCGCAGTGGATCCATTGCATTCAACCGATCGAGGAGGGGGGGTGGGGTTTGGATGGAATCTGGAGCGAAGATTTCCATCATGCCATGCGCGTGGCAGCAACGGGTCGGAGTGAAGGCTACTATACTGACTATCGTGGAACACCCCAGGAGCTTATCTCCTGTGTGAAAAGAGCGTTTCTTTATCAAGGCCAACGATACCAGTGGCAGCAGAAGCCGCGAGGGACGGTCGTCGCGAATGAGCCGGCGGAGGGTTTCGTCTTCTTTATTCAGAATCATGATCAAGTGGCCAACCAGTTATGTGGAGACCGTCTTCACAGCAAGACCAGTCCAGGACTCTATCGCGCCTTGACCTCCTTATTGCTACTGTCTCCACAAACACCCATGTTGTTTATGGGACAAGAGTTCTGTGCCTCCGCCCCATTTTCATTCTTTGCCGATTTTCCTCCAGGTGATTTGGCCGAGATGGTGCACAAGGGTCGAAAGGAATTTCTTGCTCAATTTCCGAGCTACGCATCAAGCACGGCTCAGGCATCAATGCCACATCCCTGTGATCCGGGGGTCTTTGAACGCTCGAAGCTCGATGTGTCGGAGCGACGCATGCATGCTGAATGCTATGCGCTCCATCGGGATTTGCTCCGTCTGAGACACGAGGATCCCGTCATTGCCAAACAGGCTCGCGAAGCGATCGATGGCGCCGTAATCGGACAGACAGCATTTGTTCTACGTTATGCAGGGGGAATGGGTGACGACCGCCTGCTCCTAATCAACCTAGGACCAGATCTTCTGTATCAGCCGGCTCCGGAGCCATTACTCGCTCCGAGTCCCGGAAGGGTATGGTCGTTGGTATGGTCCAGCGATGCGCCCGGTTATGGCGGTCCCGGAATCATTGAACCTCTGACCGAACAAGGCTGGAGCCTGCCAGGAGAATCAGCGGTCTTGTATACCACGACAGCGAAAGAGAGCTGAGCCGGCGTGGATTCAACGAACATATGACCATCACGATCCCGCGCGATGTCCTCCCCGACCAGAACGCATGGCTTTCCAGAGAATGGTTAGTCACGAACGGCCTTGGCGGATACGCCTCAGGGACCTTATTGGGTGCGCCGACACGCCGATACCACGGAATATTTGTGCCAGATTTACCTTCTCCATGGGGACGAACCGTCATGATTCCCCGGCTCGATGAAGAAGCCGTGATAGAGGGAACATCATTTTTCTTAAGCGGCGTAGAATTTGAGGATCGGGTACAGAGCGATCTTCCTCAACTCCTGATTGAATTCGTCCGAAACTGGCAAACGCCTGTCTGGCGTCTGGCCCTGATGGGACGTCGCATAGAAAAACGTATTCTGATGCCGTATGGTCAAAATTCAGTCTATGTCGAGTACCGTTTGTTGGAGGGAGAATCGCTCCAACTCAAACTCCGTCCTTTTGTCACTTTTCGCATGCTCGGTGCGCGTCTCAGTGAGGCACAATCCCCACCCCTCTTGTTCTCCTTCTCCATCCTCGACGGTGGATGCGAAATGCAGCTGTGTGACAATGCCCCTCCGCTCAAGATGTGTCTCAGGCCACAAGCGGGCGAGTTCATCGCGGAACATTGTGCGAGTCTGGGTGTGTGCTATCGAGTAGATCGGGAGCGGGGGTCCGAATATCGCGAAGACCTTGCAAGCCCAGGCTATTTCACTGCGGAACTGACTTGTGATCGTCCCATTGCATTTGTCGCGAGCACGCAATCCTGGGACCTGCTGGCTCGTGACACACAAGACATTGTTGAGGCGGAAGCACGGCGTGTGAAAGGATTGTTGGCGCACCTGGACACGGAAGGACCGGACGATCTGGAACGTTGGCTGACATTGGCAGCAGACCAATTCATCGTCCTCCCTGGGTCGAGAGTAGAAGAACACACGGTCGTGGATGAAACGGCCGATCAAGCACGCACCGTCATTGCCGGGTACCATTGGTTTACCGACTGGGGCCGGGACACGATGATCAGTCTCGAAGGCCTCACGCTGTGCACGGGGCGGTACCATGAAGCACGATCGATATTACGGACATTTGCTCGTTATGTAGAAGGTGGACTGCTCCCCAATCTTTTTCCAGAAGGACAGCGGAAAGCGCTCTATCACACCGCTGATGCAACACTGTGGTATTTTCATGCGTTGAATCGCTACTACAAGGTCACAAACGATCTCGAGACCTTGTGCGATCTGTACCCGGTCGTTCGGTCTATCCTGGAGCACCACGTTAAAGGGACACATTTTGGCATTGGAGTCGATGAGGAGGACGGGCTTTTGCGTGCCGGCGCAGAGGGATATCAATTAACCTGGATGGATGCAAAGGTGGACGACTGGGTGGTGACACCCCGGCGAGGCAAACCGGTTGAAATTCAAGCACTTTGGTATAACGCTCTGTGCTGTATGACCCACTGGGCAGCTCTTGTCGGAGATTCACCGGACCAGTGGGCAGCCCTCTCCTCTCAAGCGGCGCAGTCCTTTAATCGACGCTTTTGGTATCACGAGGGGAACTATCTTCTGGATGTCATCGACGGTGAGAAGGGCAACGATTCAAGCCTCAGACCTAACCAACTCCTGGCAGTCTCCTTGGAGAATCCGATCCTCAATCGAAACAGGTGGCAAGCCGTGGTTGATGTCGTGGCGAAGAAACTTTTAACACCTGTCGGATTACGGAGCCTCGACCGGGATCATCCAGACTACAAACCAAGATATTTTGGGGACCTTCGTGCGAGGGATGCGGCATATCATCAAGGAACGGTGTGGGTCTGGGTAATCGGGCCCTTTATTGATGCATGGCTGAAGGTCTATCCCGATATCAAAGTAGCCCGAACCATGCTTGATGGATTTCACGCACATTTGCTTGAAGAAGGGATCGGCACTCTCAGCGAAGTGTTTGACGGTGATCCGCCGTATCTTCCGAGAGGATGCATCGCCCAAGCCTGGAGCGTCGCAGAAGTCCTCCGAGTTTGTCGGGCCACGAGCGCTCTACCCTCTGCACCGTCTCACTTCTGACCCGATAACTCCAGGGAGCTTACCTGCCTTTGAGGGTCTCGACCATTCGCCTTTTCTTCGAGGGCCTGTCGTATCAGGATCTCACGGAGCAGCATTTCCAGCTCCTGATGCATCAACTGGATGCTGGATTCAAGCTGTTGGAGCATGGCTTCGCGGACATGTAATTCTTCGCTGTCATAGAGGCCCCCGGACCCGAACAGTAAGGCGATCCGTTTTTTTTCGCGAAATGATCCCACCTCTCCCAGCTTCCCCTCTTCCTGCCAAGTCTGCAACATGACATCTCGGAGACTGTGCCTTTCGAGACCCCGGATACCTGGCTCCGTCAGAAACCGCCAGGCTCGGGGAGAAAAGAACTCTGACTGAGGTGAGCCGTTCCAGACGGCCGCCAGGTGATTGCGGGGATGACTGAACTCCTGCCGTACCTTCGTGAAGTTGGCAGAGGTGCCGAACAGAACTTCCAATGCGCCGCCAGCCACGGAGGCGATATTGCCTGTATCGCCAGCTCCCGTGGCCATGCTGATTCCGCCTGACAGAATGTTCGCGAGTCCACCGAAAATCACGCCTAAGATCGTTTGTGAGGTTGTGCGTGTCGTTTGAATATCTGAGAGGCGATCGTGGACCTGATCGGCTCGCTGAACTTCGCATTCAATTTCAGCGACGAGGCCGGACACTTCGAGGGTGGCCAAAACCAATCGCATCAACACCTTCTGTCGGACAGGGTCGATCACGGCGACGGGGGCTTGCTCAACCTCCAATCGCGCCATTCGGTTGAGTAGGGGCAAGAGATCCATAACTTCGGCGATGTGGACTGCGATCGGAGAATAGAGTTTGACTGCCGCATCTTTCTCGAACGCTTCGTTGGATGCCTGCGGCTGTTCGCCCAAGTCTATAGGCGGATTGCGAACTTCTGGAGAAACCGATACGCATCGGCGGTCGAATGTATAGGTGCTGGCAGGAGGAGGCAAAGTAGAGGCACAACCAACGGTCATAAGGACCAGCAGAAGCATGGGCCACCATATGTATCGTCGCATATCTTATTCTCCTTGTTAAAAGGCAGAGCGGTCACGCTACTAGGGCTTTCCCCAGGAGGACCCTATCGAGAGCTTCAATAGACTAGAGGAAACCCTAAGAAACATTGGCATGCAGCAGCCTAGGCGTCGTCTACTGTTTTTTCCGGAAGCCATTAGTCTGGCGCATATTGCGCGATGCGTCACATTGGCTCAATCGCTCGATTCCGCACGGTATGAGGTACAGCTCGCCTGCGATCCGAGATACCTAGCCTTATTCGGCGAACTAGGATTTCCTATTCACCCGACCCGCTCGATCAGTAGTGAGGTCCTGTATCGTCGCCTTGCTCAGGGCAGTCCCCTCTATACTGCCAGAGAGCTTCACGGGTATGTACGAGACGATCTCCAAATAATGGCGAAGTCGCAGCCCGATCTAGTCATCGGAGATTTCCGTCTTTCACTTTCTGTGAGCGCACGGGTATCCAAGATCCCTTATGCGTCGATTACCAACGCTTATTGGAGCCCCTATGCCAGGCCGAAATATGTTGTTCCTGAATTGGCCATTGCCAGGCGATGTGGCCTTCGATTGGCCCAAAGCATATTCAGTCTTCTCCGCCCGTGGGTGTTCGCACAGCATGCCTATGCACTGAATAAAGTGCGACAGGATTATGGCATGCCTGCCATAGGCTATAACCTCAATCGAATATTTTCAGAGGCAGATTTTACTTTATACCCAGACTTGCCTCATGTGGTTCCGACAATCAACCCGCCTCTTCACCATTGGTATATCGGGCCGGTGATCTGGTCTTTCAATAAATTGCCATGTTGGTGGACCTCTTTACGGCACAGCATTCCTACCGCCTACGTCACCATGGGAACATCTGGGAGCGTAGAGATCGCGCGGATGGTTGCGCACTCACTTGCGCGCGATGGTTGGCAAGTCTTGGTGGCGACGGCCGACGGGGGCAGCATAACCGGTTGGATGGACGGTATATGGGTGGACAATTACCTTCCCGGCCTGATGGTAGCAGAGAGGGCTGATCTCGTGGTTTGCAATGGGGGAAGCGGAGCCGTATATCAAGCCTTGGCGGCAGGGACACCTATATTAGGAATTCCGATGAATCTCGACCAGTATCTCATGATGGGTTACCTTCGGCGCTCTGCTGCGGGAGACTATCTCCGAGCTGGCCTAGCCACCTCTGAATCAGTCATGCACATGGCTCGTCGCATGATCGAATCTGGGAGCTATAAGAGTAAAGCCGTTCAACTGAAAGACCAAATGCTTCGTTATCGGACGGGCGATCATTTCCAAGCATGCCTTGATCATATACTACATCTCGACCGGGTGATCCCATTCAATCCTCAGCCCGCCACTTCAGCTCAAGGTGGTTCTGCGGCGGGCTTGCTCCCTACATTGGCACCGGACCGCTGCTCGGGTCCCTCCATGTCAACTTGAGAGGTGTCTCGTCGCTGTAGGGGGAACTAGGGTCTTTCCCCGTTGGTACGAATTTACGACTTCGATAGATTGAATATGCTCCCTCCTAAATCGGGATAAAACCAAGGAGAAATCATGCCATTTGAAGCGCAACGACCCTGTCAGACCTTCATGATCGCCACTGCGGCTGTGAGCATCTTAACCATTGGAGGGTGTTTCAGTGATGAGGCCATGTCACAGCAGCGGGAGCCTGCTCCGTCCAAGGCAGAGAAGCGTTCGTCGAAGGTCGATCATCGTGAGTCAATGGCCGACACGAAGAAAAAAGGCTTCGATGGCGTGGATTTTTCATATGATTTGTTCGGCGCCCCATCGGGACAGGACACGGCGAAAATCGCGGAACAGGCCAAAGCGAAGGATATGGCGGAGAAACCTGGAGTGATGGCCAAGCAGAAGCAATTGCTGGCTGAACGGTATAAGCTTCAATGCCGCGCCCTGCCGGCCGTGACCATGACGAACGGAAAATCGCAGCCCATCGGCCCCGTGACCCAATTGAAAAACGGGCTCACCTGGGACAAGCTTGGCGGTCTTGACGCAGAGGAGATTAAAAGTAAGAATCTGTTCCCCGCAGGCTTTCAGCGCTTGCCGCATGTGAAACACGAAGTCGGCGGCATGGTGTTCCCCTCCATGCAAATTAAACAGTTTCCGCGGCTCGAGCGATTTGATGTGGAATTCGATCTGCCGGAGTGTTTTCTCCCCGAATTTCCCCCGCCCATCTTTCTGACAACGCACCCCGAATTGGGCGATGTCTCTCAAGGAGAAGTGTTGGATGCAGAGAACTTCGATCGACTATTTCGGGGGCTCGTCACGCCCGTCCAACTCGACGGACTCCGGCTCCTGGTGACCCAATTTCCCCAAGAAGAGTTCAATGCCACGCTTGATCGAAAATCGGCGAAACCCAGCTTGGGCGTCTCCTGCCTTGACTGTCATGTGAATTTTCATTCAACGGGGCAGATTCACTTGAACCCTGATACGAGGCCCCAGTCGGACCGATTCCGTCTCGACACGACCAGCCTCCGGGGTTTGTTCAATCAGCAAATCCATGGATCCAAGCGCAGTCTCCGCTCCGTCGAAGATTTCTCCGAGTTTGAGCAACGGACGGCGTATTTCAATGGCGACCCGATCCGCGCCATGAAAAAAGGCATCAACATGATTGATCGTCTTCAGGTCGCTCATATGGCACAAATGCAGAATATGATCGATTTTCCTCCTGCCCCCAAGCTCGACCCCATGACCGGCAGACTGAATCGCAAACAGGCAAGCGAGCAAGAAATGCAAGGTGAAGATTTATTTTTTGGCAAGGCTGGCTGCGGGAGGTGTCACCAGCCGCCCGCCTATACAGACCAGATGATGCATGATTTGAAGCTGGAACGTTTTGGAGCGGAAGCGGACGGGCCGATCAAGACCTTTGTGCTGAGAGGCATCAAAGATTCTCCTCCATACTTACATGATGGGCGATTGCTCACCCTGGAAGATACCGTGGAATTTTTCAATCTCATAGGGGGAACCCAGTTAACCGAAGCCGAGAAACATTCTCTCACGGCCTTCTTACGGGCGTTATAGCAACGTATTTCCCGCCGGTTAGCGAGCGGGCCCGTGCTGCCCCTCCATGTTACCTCTACCTTGACCAAGCAGTGCGGCGGGAATAGAGTCTTTGCATGCGACGCACAGTGATAGCGACCTCCCGGCAGTTGGGCAGCATCCCCACTTTGCTCCTTGCCTGTGTCTGCCTTATGCTTCCGGTTCCCCTGTCATTGGCGCAGTCTCCGACGGATCAAGGTGTCTGGCGCACGGCAGCGCCGGCACCGACGAAGCGGACGGAGGTCGGTACGGCGGCCGTGCGAGACAAGATCTACATGGTAGGCGGTTTCGAGCGCCCCAGTTTTAGTAATGTGATGAATCTCGCGGTTACGCCGTCGCTTGAGGAATATGACCCTTCTACAGATCGATGGACATCGAAAACTCCCATGCCCGTCGGGCTGCATCATGTCGGGGTGGGTGTCATAGAGGGTCGACTCTATGTCATCGGCGGATACAGGCATGCGGGACTAAATGTGTGGAACCCCGTTGCGACGGTCTATGCCTATGATCCAGCCACGGATACGTGGGCGGAACGAGCAGCTATGCCGACCGCACGCGGTGCATTATCCGTCACCGTTCACGAAGGGAAACTGTATGCCATCGGGGGCTATGACCGGACGGCCAACAGCGCAGCGGTCGAGGTCTATGACCCGGTGCGGAACTTCTGGGCTCCGCGCGCGCCGCTGCCCACCCCGCGTGATCATTTAGCGACTGCAACCGTGTCCGGGAAAGTATATGCGATTGGTGGACGACTGAATGGCGACTATCATCTGAATCTCGCCATCATGGAAGTATACGATCCCGTCACAGACAGCTGGACCCACGTCGCGGACCTTCCGACTGCCCGCAGTGGAATCACGGCGGCTGAAGTCGCCGGTCGGATCTATGTATTCGGCGGCGAAGGTGGGGACGGGACGTTCCGTGAAAATGAGGCATATGATCCGACACGAGATACCTGGCAGCCTATGGCGCCGATGCCGACAGCCCGGCATGGTCTCGGGTCGGCTGTCGTGGATGGACGCATCTACGTCATCAGCGGAGGGCCGACTCCAGGCGGTTCCTTCAGCAATCTCAACGAAGTTTTTATTCCCCCGAAACCTATGGCCAACAACTGAGAGGGTGGCACACCAGGAGGCCAACTGCCGGTGAACTTACCCGGGTCGCCAAATTTAAAGTTGATACTGCGCGGAGTTCGGAGCCACTGAAAATGTCGTCGTGACCTTTGACCATTGCAAGGTGTATTTCCCATCCTCATTGAACGATCACAACCCTCCCTCCCCCAGTTACTCTAGATCAGCCTGGATAAAACCCTTCTTCATACGAGGGATACTCCTAGCTGTGGATGCGACTGAGTGATGGCATCTTTTTGAGGAAGGCTTTTCCGACCTATAACTTAATCTATGAAGGAGGATCCATGCAGACCAAAACAAACCCGCTTCTTGCCATGTTAAAGGACGACCATAAAAAAGTGAAAAAGCTTTTCGAGGAATACAAAGGCGCGAACTCGCGAAAACAACAAGAAATCGCCGATACCGCCATTCACGAGCTCGAAGTGCACGCGGCCTTGGAAGAGGAACTGATCTATCCTGCCATTCGGGAGGAGATCGATGAGGATGAACTCATGAACGAAGCGACTGAGGAGCATCATCTCGTGCATGTGCTCATTGGCGAATTGAAAAAACTCGATCCGAGCGAGGAAAGCTTCTCGGCAAAATTCACCGTATTGGGAGAACTCGTCAAGCATCATGTGAAGGAAGAGGAGGGTGAAATGTTTCCGAAGGCACAGAAGGCCGATCTAGATTGGGACGCGCTGAATGAGGAGGTGCACGAGCGGAAAGAACAATTGACAGCCAAACTCACCGCTCGTTCCTAGACCGGAGTTCGAAGCGATGAACTGCTAACTGAAAGGAGACTATGATGAACTCGAGGCACGCATACGCCATAAGCATCATAGCCACAGGACTCATGATATGGAGCGGGGGACCGGCGCCGGCTTCCGGCTCTGATGAACCGGGCGGAGAGGTGAGCAGCGGATACACGAACGAGGTATTCAGTGGGACCCCAGACCCTAATTCACCTGGAGGGACGAAGGCTGCTGGCTCCTCGAACTCAAATGCTAAAGCGATCAAGGGCGAAGTATTGCGCATTGAGGGTGATCAGTATTACGTTGCGGGGGAAGATGGGAAGGAAGTGGGTTTGCATATTGACGGCACGACGCAAAAGACCGGAGATATTCAGACAGGAGATCGTATTGAAGCGCAGGCGAACGAGCAGAGTCATGCGCTGTCGATACGTTCGGCCCAGTAAGGCGTGAGCGACACCCTGTCTGTGCCTCCTGCAGACCCGTTGCGGAATCTGAAAACGATGGCTCGCTTCCGAAAGGAAGCGAGCCATTACGCCTCACGATTTACGAATTGCGGTTTCCCCTCCTAACGTAGGATACCGCTCGCGGCGCGTA